>Ga0105348_1002589_pt1 | contig 10675 bp, 8 predicted proteins | sample EN8Hudsemesocosm_2_FD_83504 | JGI IMG/M metagenome (GOLD analysis project Ga0105348, IMG submission 83504) | Methane-oxidizing microbial communities from mesocosms in the Hudson Canyon - EN8C Hudson Canyon | ecosystem: Environmental > Aquatic > Marine > Cold seeps | place: Hudson Canyon...
CTCAACAACCAAACCTGGGTGCTCTTGCTGTAGGCGCGCTTTCACAAACTCCGCTTGCCAAAGAGCTAATGGGCTTTTACGAGTAGCTATACGTATTACTTTGTTTTGCATCTAACTTTACCCCTAATTCTTGAGTCTATGATAAGGGATTAGCCATGGATAACACAGGGACCGTAGGCCTATAGACACGATATGCAGACCAATACGAAAAAAGGCTGCCTGTTTGGCAGCCTTTTAATAAGTCACTAACAAGTAAGGGGTTTTCTAGTCACCATAAACGATGGTTGTAGTCTGAGCCAACACCCCAAATAACACGGTGGTTTTATAGTCAACATGGTGGATTTTAGTAATACCGCCATTTTTCATAGCCGCTTCAATACTCGCATCACCACGGGCAATCAAACCCAACACACTCTTCGCAGAAGACTTACCCACCTTGGTAGGCTTATCTGGGTTTGCTGTCGCAATAATCGGCCCACTTACATTGGAAAATAAGAAGCCTGTAACGGGTGCTCTACCCACCGCACAACCTTGTAAACCAATAACAACCAAAATCGCCGCTAGCAAACTGAATCGTTTTACTAAACTCATATGCACCTTCCCTTTTCGCTTATTATTTATTGTCAAAATTTGCAATCATTCCGATTCAGACCTTAAAACTACTATCTGAACCAAGCTTGACCAATCAGCGCAAACCAAGCCATGTAGCTACAAGTACGCCTTACATATTTCTGCACCTTACAACCCAACGATCAGAGCTTATAAGGATTGCATCAACTTCCGTAAACCAGCTACATGCCTGCGACTAACCGTTAAACGTTCTTCCAGGCCTTTCAAGCGCACCTGAAATACACCCTGTTCCTCCCGCTCCAAACCTTCGATATAACGTATAGCAACCAAAGCATTGCGGTGAATACGAACAAAACGATTATCAAATTCTGTTTCCAGCTCCTTCAGCGTATCGTCGATTAACACTTCACCACTGCCATGACGGACTGTGACATACTTATGATCAGCCATGAAATAACAAATATTATCAATTGGCACCAACTCAATACCACGACGTGTTTTGGCGCTAATATGAGAGCGGCTTGGTTTATTATCCTCGGAGTCACTCAACTCACTACTAAGAGAAGCTAGCTGAACCTTGTTGAGGCTTCGGGCTTTTTCTAAAGCATCCGCCAAAGCCTCTTGGCGTACTGGTTTTAATAAATAGCCGACAGCCTGCACTTCAAAGGCGTTCAATGCATATTCGCCGTAAGCAGTACAAAAAATCACTGCCGGAGCTTGCTCCATTTTGGAAATATGTCCTGCCGCTTCCAAACCATCCATACCAGGCATTCTGATGTCCATTAACACGACATCCACACCCAGCTCATCTGCTTTGGTTACCGCTTCCATACCATTAGCAGCTTCGCCTGCGACTTCATAACCACCGACTTTTTCCAACATACGGCGAGTACGATCACGTGCTAACTGCTCATCATCAACAATTAATATTTTCATTATCTAACTCTCTTCTCCCCATTACGCCACCGTGGCTAAGTTTTCCTGCTCAAAAGGATAACTCAACGTAGTAACATACAGTTCGCCATCAATTTCCGATGCCACAAACGCTTCAGCACCATATAATGCATCAAGGCGACTTCTAATATTATCCAGGGCCATTCGATTGCCCTTCGTATGTTGCTCTGCACCCGCAGGCACTCGTGGATTTGTGATTTTAATACGCAACATAGGCGCATCATATTTCACAACCACTTCGATCAAGCCTCCTTCCGGTAGAGGCTGAATGCCATGATAAATGGCGTTCTCCAGTAATGGCTGCAAGGTTAACATAGGAATCTTAACAGCATCAGGTATTTCCCCAATCTGCCAGTCCACCTTTAAACGGTCACCTAATCGCAGCGATTCAATTCGTACATAGCGCTCACAAAGCCCAAGCTCTTCTTTTAGTGAAACCTGATTTCCAACATCGTGCAAACTCGCGCGGAATAATTCAGACAAATCTACCACCACAGTTTCAGCCGTTTCAGGGTCTACTTCAATCAAGCTGGCAATAATATTCATGCTGTTAAATAAAAAATGGGGGCGAATACGAGACTGCAATGCTTGAATTCGATACTGCAATTCAGCCTGCTCCTGACGCCGCAACAAATAACGTACATAGAAATAGCGCATCGCCATGCCCGATACGATGGCACTAATAATCAAATGAGTTAACAACGGGCTCCAATCAAATCCGTTAGCCTTCCAGTCACCCATGACCCATTGTGCAGCCACACTTAATAACAAAGTAATAACGAGAATAAGACAATAACCCGCTGCAGCAGCCATGATAAGAGGAAGACGCTGCATTAATGGGCGCAACTGACATAGCACTGCCGCACTAACCAGCACCACCCACTGTACAAATAATGAAGTTAACGCCAAGTTCTCCCAATTAAAGAAGCGCACACCGGAGGTAGCGAGGGTCAGAATAACGGCAAATAGCTCAGCTATGAGAATAAGAATAAAGACGGCTTGAACCGTACACAGATTTGGTAAAAAGAAGTCATCAGCATGGTGAGATGAATCGACTCCGCTCTTATCAACCATTAGGTTAGATCCTGGAAGGTTATTCCTAGTAATGCATTTTGTTTTAATATTATGAGCCCACTTTTAGGTAGGCATAATGCTATACTTCGCGATAGTAATTGTAACGCGCAGAAAAATCACTTTTTAAATTGAATCAAGTGCTAATTTGGCAATATTCAGCCATTAAGTTGCAGAAATGTGTCGTGCAAGTCAGTCATGAACGAATATGAGCAGAAATATCCATGAGCGAAAACGAACAATCTTCCGATAAACTTTGGGGCGGCCGATTCGACGAAGCCACTGATGAATTTGTAGAGCGTTTCACTGCATCCGTCGATTTTGATAAACGTCTATATAAACACGATATTCAAGGATCGATTGCACATGCCACTATGCTAGCCAGTGTTGGCGTTCTTACTGACAATGAAAAAAACAAAATTATCCAAGGTCTTCAAGATATTGAGATCGATATTGAGCGTGGCGAGTTTGCTTGGTCTGTAGCGCTGGAAGATGTTCATATGAACATCGAAGCGCGCTTAACAGACCGCATTGGCGTAACAGGTAAAAAACTTCATACCGGACGCTCTCGCAATGATCAGGTAGCTACAGATATCCGTCTTTATCTACGGGATGAAATCGATCGAATTGCAAAAGCGCTGACTCGCTTACAAGAGGGCCTACTGAATGTAGCCGAGCGCGAAGCTGAAACCATTATGCCTGGTTTCACCCATTTACAAACGGCACAGCCTGTCACTTTTGGCCACCATATGCTGGCCTGGTTTGAAATGTTGCAACGAGACTATGGCCGTTTAATGGATTGCCGAAAACGCATGAATCAAATGCCTCTTGGCTCAGCAGCCCTTGCTGGCACCACATACCCCATTGACCGAAGCATCACAGCAAAACTATTGGGCTTTGATGCGCCCACTGAGAACTCGCTAGATTCCGTAAGTGACAGAGACTTCGCCATTGAATTCTCAGCCTTCGCTAGCACCTTACTGATGCACCTCTCACGAACATCAGAAGAGTTGATTCTTTGGGCCTCAGCACAATTTAACTTTATCGATTTGCCTGACCGCTTCTGCACGGGCTCATCCATCATGCCGCAAAAGAAAAATCCAGACGTACCTGAATTAGTACGCGGTAAAAGTGGTCGTGTGATTGGCCATTTAATATCACTGCTGACACTGATGAAGAGCCAACCCCTGGCCTATAACAAAGACAATCAAGAAGACAAAGAGCCGCTGTTTGATACCGTAGACACAGTCCAAGACTGCCTTAAAGCTTACGCAGATATGGTGCCGGCAATAGAAGTAAAAGCTGACAGCATGTACGAAGCCGCTCGCCGTGGATTTTCTACCGCAACGGATTTGGCGGATTATCTGGTGGTGAAAGGCGTACCATTCCGGGACGCCCATGAAGTCGTCGGCAAGGCGGTGCGGTTTGGGGTAGAACAATCACGTGACCTATCAGAGATGACCTTGGCAGAATTACAACAATTCTCTGACGTTATCACTGACGACGTGTTTGATGTACTAACGCTAAAAGGCTCAGTTAATGCTCGCGACCACCTGGGAGGCACTGCACCAGCCCAAGTAAAAGCAGCGGTGAAACGTGGCCGAGAGAAACTGGCCAATCGTGCCTAAAGCAGGCTAGGAGACAGCTATCCGACAGTCTCCTATGCACACCGTTGAGGGCAGATCACATATGTCTGCCCTCTCAAAATGCCTATACTTGCTAGTATGGCAGTTAAAAAATCAATACATCTAGACCTAGAAGAAGGCCTAGACCGCAAAACCCTCAAGCAGCTCGTTAACCGTTTTATGGATATTAATCGCGGACGCATGCAGCGGACGCGTGAGGCTTTGCCTGGTCGCCAACAACTATTTCTGGATCTACTGCCACTATTATTTCATGTGAACCACCCTTTGCTGCCGGGTTATGCTGGCAGTGATGTGCCCTGTGGTATTTCCGATTACACCCCCCAAAAAGACTCACTGGCCGCAGCACAACGACTCACTCGAAGCTTTCAACACAAACGCCGCGCTTCATCTCGAGTCTGGATACACAGCATATTTCTAATGGGTAGCACTGGCACCATTGCTCACTCTGGCTCTAGCAGTGATATGGACGTGTGGGTTTGTTACCGACCAGGATTAAACCGTGAAAGTATTCAACTACTAGAAACTAAAGCAGCACTAATAACCGAATGGGCAGAAGAAATTGGCGTTGAAGCCCACTTCTTTGTGATGGACGACAACGATTTCAAAGCAGGAAAACGCTCTACCCAAGTCACCACCGAAGACTGTGGAACTGCGCAGCATTATCTACTACTGGATGAATTCTATCGTACGGCATTACTGATAGCGGGGCGTTACCCTCTATGGTGGTTGGTGCCAGCCAACGAAGAAAAAAACTACGAAGAGTTTACCCACGCGCTGCTGCATAAACGCTTTATTCGTGAAAATGACGTGGTTGATTTTGGGGGAATAGCTCATATTCCCGCCGGCGAATTTATCGGTGCTGGTCTGTGGCAATTATATAAAGGCATCGATGCCCCCTATAAGTCAGTGCTAAAACTTCTTCTAACAGAAGCCTATGCTAGTGAACACCCCAATGTAGAAAGCCTCAGCGTAGGTTATAAAAAAGCTATCTACTCCAGCCAGCTCGATCTCGACGAACTAGACCCCTATGTCATGGTCTATCGACGGCTAGAAAAATATTTGTCACAACGAGAAGAACTCGATCGACTTGAGCTCATTCGACGTTGTTTCTATTTTAAGGTGGGCACTAAACTCAGCTCAGCTCACCGCTCCCAAGTTAAAAGCTGGCGTCGGCTGTTAATGGAAAAGCTAGTCATGGAGTGGAATTGGAGTGATAGCTATTTACAAGAACTGGATACTCGTCATCAATGGCGCGTAGAAAAAGTAGTGCCTGAACGCAAAGAATTGGTGAATGAATTAACCTACAGTTATCGTTTCTTATCACAATTCGCTCGTGAAAATGAATCTGAAGCCGTGATTAACACCTATGACCTAAACATTCTGGGTCGAAAGCTTTATGCCGCCTTCGAAAGAAAAGCCGGCAAGATAGAAATGGTAAACCCTAACATCACATCAACTTTGCACGAAGAGCAACTCAGTTTTATGTTTAAGGGCGACCCGGACAATCCCAGCTGGGCCATGCATAGCGGCTCGATAAAACCGGGGCAAATACCGATACAACTACAACCCTTAAAAAGAAGCCGTAGCTTAATAGAGCTATTAAGCTGGAGTTATTTAAACACCTTATTAGATGATAAAACCCACTATTCATTATTCCCTGGCGAAAGCCATCTTAATGATTTTGAGCTGCAGAGTTTAATCAGCTCGTTCCATCATTTAATACCTTTGCCTTTACCCGCCGTACCGCAAGAGAAGTTACAACTAGCGGCGCGACCGGTACAAACCACCTTATACATTAATGTCGGTATAGACCCTCTCGCCAGCTCATCTGAAAAAGGTGTGCATCGCATTACTCATCAGACCGACTCTTTAGTTTACAGCGGGCTTAAAGAAAACCTGGTGCTAACTCTAGATACCATCACCCAAAACAGCTGGAATGAAATAATCGTTAGTCGATTTGATGGTCAAGAGGCTCTTATTGATTGTTTGCGCGCCTATATTCAAGCCACACCTCCTTTTGGTGAGTTCACACCTCCACGCCTGGAAATTAAGTGTTTTTGCCGAAGCCGGGCAGGAGCCATCGCCAATCGCGTTGAAGAGTTATTTCGTGACCTTATTGCGTGCTATTACAGCGGAACACGCAAAACAAATAGCCGCTACATACTTGAAATAGAACGAGCCTTCTATAGTTTTCAATTCCAAGAAACAGATTTGAACATTACGCGCTTTGAAAACGAATCTCAGCTTATGGCATATTTTGCACAGCCGCAGACAGAATTCAGCGCCATTGTTTTTGATCGGTATGCTCGACAAAGAACCGTTTTACGAGAAATTATTGAGCTTACTCAGCCAGATACCATACAACTCTTCTATCAAATCGATGAAGAACTGCAACAAGCCCAAGTGTACTTACATGATGAGCAAGGGTCCTTACTCACATTCACAACGAACTGCCAACAAGAGCAAATGCTGATAGTACCGCTGCAACGTTTTATTGCCGCAACCTTGTATCGGCGTAATACGGATGCCCCTGGCTTGGATGCAGCGCAGAATCTTCCGCGTGTTTTATTCTACGAAATAGCGACTACCCAAGGATCACAATTACGACAGATCACACCGAAAAAATTCCCAGTCAACCCAATGAAGAGCAGCTATTACAATGTACAAGCCATTGCTGACATAGATGCAAACAACAATATCCAGTTCACGATTTATTGTGATCACAATGAATTCTCGGAATTAGAGCATGGAGATGAAATTTACCGTGTAGTCGCAGAGCATATTCTGGCTCAGCGTGAGCAAGGTGAGACCTATCCTTGTTATATCACTGATTTGGATCTGTCCCGCTACTCAGCCAAAAAGGATCAAGCCGCACAACTTCAAACCACCCATTATTTTGAGCATAAGCTACAAATTGAACGCGCTCTAAATCGAGCTATGCAGCTAGTCAACTCTGCCCCAAATAAGGCCGAGGATTAACCGCGGCAATTACACTATTTCATCGTCCTTGGGTATACTTCCGCCTTTACATCTTTTTATGAGGCTCAGGCAATGAGGCTAGTCGTTTCATCTCTAATTATGGCACTTTTGCTGGGGGTCACTGCATGCGGTCAGAAAGGCCCTCTTTATCTTCCAACAGACAATACCCAGTTCACTCACTCGGTTAATCGTTAGGTTTTATGGATCATTTTAATTATCGCGACAATCAGCTGTTTGCTGAAGACACAGCAGTAATCGATATTGCTAGGCAGTTCGGCACACCTTGCTATGTGTATTCTCGAGCCACCCTGGAACGTCATTATAAGGCCTACACTCAAGCTTTGGGTAATCACCCCTCTTTAGTCTGTTATGCCGTTAAAGCGAATTCCAATATTGGCGTGCTTAATGTCTTGGCCCGCCTAGGTGCAGGTTTTGATATCGTGTCACAAGGTGAGCTGGAACGTGTACTCACCGCTGGCGGAGATCCCAACAAGATCGTTTTTTCCGGTGTTGGCAAACAAGCAGGAGAAATGCGCCGCGCGCTGGAAGTTGGCGTACACTGCTTCAACGTAGAATCTGATGCTGAGCTTGATCGTTTAAGTGCCGTCGCTGTCGAAATGGGAGTGACTGCGCCCGTCTCTCTGCGGGTAAATCCCGATGTAGATGCTAAAACCCATCCTTATATATCTACGGGTTTAAAAGAAAACAAATTTGGGGTTGAGATCTCTGATGCCGTACGTATTTATCAAAGAGCGGCCTCACTACCAAATCTGAAGGTCATTGGTGTTGATTGTCATATTGGTTCACAGCTCACTGAAGTAGCGCCATTTTTGGACGCTCTGGATCGAACTCTGGCCTTGATTGATGAATTGAGCAAAGCCGGTATTAACATTGAGCACTTAGATCTAGGTGGTGGACTTGGCGTATGTTATGACCAAGAAACACCGCCCAGCCCTGATGAATATGTACGTGCCATTTTGGAACGTCTCGGTAATCGAGACTTGAAATTGGTATTTGAGCCCGGCCGCTCCATTGCCGCCAATGCCGGCATTCTGGTCACTCGAGTTGAGTTCTTAAAGTGCACCGAGCACAAGAATTTCGCCATCATCGATGCAGCCATGAATGACTTGTTGCGCCCGGCACTCTATAGCGCCTGGCAGGAAATCATTCCTCTGCAACAAAAAGCCGGTGAAGGAAAAGCTTACGATTTGGTAGGCCCTATTTGTGAGACCGGTGATTTTCTTGGTAAGGACCGTATGCTGAATATCGAAGCTGGCGATCTATTAGCCGTTCGCTCTTCCGGTGCCTATGGCTTCACCATGAGCTCAAACTATAACACGCGAAATCGACCGGCAGAGCTTATGGTCGACGGCTCCAGCGTTCATGTGGTGAGAGAAAGGGAAGACTATGCCCATCAAATGAAAGGCGAGTCCATACTACCGGATTAAAGAGCACCTAACTAAAAGGGTCCTGAGTAGAGAGTACCTGACTAGGGAGTACCAAAAAAGTATCTAGCTAAAGAGTTCCAGACAAATGAGAACCCCATTAAGCTATCCCGAACGATGACGACACAATTAATACTCAACCAACGATAGAACACTATGCAGCTTAAATTTACCAAAATGCACGGCCTGGGAAATGACTTTGTCATGCTCGACCTTGTGAGCCAGAAAGCAAAGCTTAACAATCTGCAGATCAAAAAACTGGCTGATCGTAATTTTGGTATCGGCTTCGATCAACTATTGGTTGTTGAACCACCATCGCAACCTGATGTGGATTTTCGCTATCGTATTTTTAATGCCGATGGCGGTGAAGTCGAACAATGTGGCAACGGTGCTCGCTGTTTTGCCCGTTTTATGCGGGACCAGAAGCTCACGAAGAAACACACCATAAGCGTAGAAACACAAGGTGGTGTCATCGAGCTTACAGTAGAAAGTGACGGTCAGATCACCGCTGATATGGGTATACCGGTATTGAGTCCCTCTGAGATCCCTTTTTCAGCCCCCCAGCAAAAAGAAAGTTATTGGCTGGAACTAGAGCGTGGTACCCACAAGGAAACCATCGAGATAGGTGCGGTATCTATGGGTAACCCTCATGCAGTAACTATTGTGCATGATATTACTCAAGCACCTGTAGAAGCTATGGGGCCTCTAATAGAGTCTCACCAACGTTTTCCTCAACGAGTAAATGCGGGCTTTATGCAGATCGTAAATGCTGATGAAATTAGATTACGTGTATACGAAAGAGGGACTGGCGAAACCCTAGCCTGTGGCACAGGCGCCTGTGCTGCTGTTGTTGCAGGGCGTTTACGCGGTTTGTTAAATAATACCGTGAAAGTTAATCTACCCGGCGGAGCCCTGGCGATTAACTGGGAAGGTGAAGGCCATTCCGTTAAGATGACAGGACCAGCCACCAAGGTATTTGATGGTCAGTTATCTCTATAAACCATAAATATGCTATTAAATGACCTACCAAAACAGGTAGGGAATCAATAATAAATACCGTAGTTAGGAATAACATGTCCGACATACTAGATAATCCAAGTATTTCTGCCGATGCAGTGCAAGCCTACCTAGAACAGCACCCAGATTTTTTTGTGGGCAGAGATGCACTACTAGAGCGCATTACCGTACCTCACGATAGCGGCAAGGCTGTATCTTTGGTAGAACGCCAAGTGAACATCCTACGTGAGCGCAATGTCGATATGCGCCACCGACTCAATAAGCTGCTGTCCTCAGCAAAAGATAATGATCAGCTGTTTGAGAAAACCAAACGCTTAATACTATCTATGCTGGACGCGAAAAATCTAGACGAATTAAATATTGCGGTAGAGGAAAGTTTTACTCAAGATTTTCAAATTAACATGAGCAAACTCATCGTACTTGATGAGCCCACTAATTACTTACGCGACAATACTAAGGTTGTTGCATTGAGCGATGCACAACAAAAAGTAGGTAATATTATCAATGGCAATAAAGCCGTATGTGGTGTTCTAAAACCTGATGAACTTGAGTTTCTGTTTGGCGGTCGAGCCAATGAGGTAGGATCAGCAGCGGTAACTCCACTACTCAATGGTAAGGTGATTGGTATCTTGGCATTAGGAAGCTTTGACGATAAGTACTTCCGCAGCAGTATGGGCACCTTATTCTTATCCTATGTTGGCGAGGTGCTTGCTCGCGCCCTTCCTCGCTTTATGATCCAGAATAAAACCAAGGCAAGCAGCTTAACAGGCATCTGATTATGTCAAAAGCTGATACACCTTCTGTGTCTGCAAACTTAACCACAACGCCTTTTACCAAGGTGATTAATCAATTTATTGATCACCTTGGTACAGAAAAGAACTATTCTCTCCATACACTTAAAAACTATCGCCGTGATTTAGATCGATTCGACTTATTTGCGAAGCAAAATAACTTGGACAAGCTAAACCAGGTTCAAGCATTTCATATTCGGCA
>Ga0105348_1002592_pt1 | contig 10672 bp, 10 predicted proteins | sample EN8Hudsemesocosm_2_FD_83504 | JGI IMG/M metagenome (GOLD analysis project Ga0105348, IMG submission 83504) | Methane-oxidizing microbial communities from mesocosms in the Hudson Canyon - EN8C Hudson Canyon | ecosystem: Environmental > Aquatic > Marine > Cold seeps | place: Hudson Canyon...
CGCCAGTCGATCCTATTTTGCGTGCCCTTATCCGATGGTAATAGGCAACCATCTTCAAAGGTAAGCAGCCTAAGCTGCTAGTGCGTAGTTTTCGTCGTTTGCGACTATAATTTTGTATGATATTTATTTACGAGATTATCATACACTCTCGACATGCACCTTTAGCTTTGTAACCAACGTCGAATCCAGAGCGCCCCCAAATTCTTGTTGTTACTGAGACTCTGTATAAAGGCTGGTAGGCATTTATGCAGAAGAATCACCAACTGAGTAACCTTAGTCTACTAGATGTGTGTCTTATTTACTATTTCAACCTGAGTTTTAATAACAAATAGAGTAATTCTTATAAACTGATCGAATAATGCTCAGCTTCTTTATCTAACACTCTTTATCTTACAGAGTGCTTCATTGTACGTTCTTTCTGTTTAGCCCAGTCTTTATCTTTATCGTCATTACGCTTGTCGTGTTCTTGCTTACCTTTTGCTAAAGCAATATCCACTTTTACGATATGACCTTTCCAATAAAGCGCAGTACATACACAGGTATAACCCTTGGCATTGATCTGCTGTTCTAGCTTTTCAATTTCACGCTTGTGTAAAAGTAATTTACGCTCGCGTTTGGGTTCGGTAATTATATAAGCCGCAGCGGTAGGCAGGGCTGTAATTAAGCAACCAAATAGCCATGCTTCTCCATCGCGTATGAATACGTAAGAGTCAACCAGCTGACACCTTCCTGCGCGCAGGGCTTTTACTTCCCAGCCAGTAAGGACAACACCACATTCAACGTTGTTGCTGAGGTGAAAGTCGTGACGTGCTTTTTTGTTTTGAGCAATTGTATTGCCACTGTTTCCAGATTTTTTCTTTTTAGCCATGGCAGCATTATAGCGGAATGAAACAATAAAAAGCACGGCCCTTGTGGCTTTGGCCGGAATTTAAGACAATGGGGGTATTATTTAATTCCAACCTTTTGCATGAGATCAGAATATGTCGGATCAAAAACGCGGTATGCACGGTATATGGTCAGGTCGCTGGACCTTTATTTTAGCAGCGACGGGCTCGGCTGTAGGCCTTGGTAATTTGTGGAAATTCCCTTATATCACTGGGGAAAATGGCGGTGGTGCGTTTGTATTAGTCTATCTTGCATGTATTTTACTTGCCGGTATTCCTGTGATGTTGGCAGAAGTATTGTTAGGTCGTAAAACCCGAATGAGCCCGATTAATGCGATGGCTAAAATGACCGAAGACGTCGGGGCGCCTAAGTTGTTTCATGGGATTGGCTGGATGGGGGCGGTATCTGGATTCTTTATTCTTTCTTTTTATAGTGTGATTGCTGGTTGGGCATTACTTTATGTTGGCAAAATCGCATCTGGTGCTTTTGTAGGTATTAATGCCGATGGTTCGGGTGCCGCTTTCGGCGCTATGCTGGCAGATCCGGTAGGTCTTACCATTTGGCATACGGTATTTATGTTTTTAACAGGGGTCGTTATTGCTCGTGGGGTTAATAAAGGCCTAGAAGCGTCGCTCAAAATTTTAATGCCTATTCTGTTTGTTCTAATGTTGATTCTTTTTGGCTATAGCTTAACTACACCTGGCTTTATGCAGGGTTTTCACTTTTTATTCGATTTTGATTTCTCTAAATTAACCGGTGAAAGTGTTGTTGTGGCACTAGGCCATTCTTTCTTTACCTTGAGTTTGGGCATGGGCGCTATCATGGCATACGGTGCTTATATGCCGCAGGAGCAATCATTAGGCAAAACCATTATGTGGGTTGGTTTATTGGATACTTTAATCGCCTTGATCGCTGGTATGATTATTTTTGCGATTGTTTTCTCAAATGGCCTTGAGCCATCTTCTGGCCCTGGCTTAATGTTTGTTAGCCTGCCGATTGCTTTTGGTAGCATGCCTGGTGGGATTTTCTTCGGTACCGTTTTCTTTATTCTAGTATCGATTGCGGCTTGGAGTTCGGCAATTTCAATTGCTGAACCTGCAGTGGCTTGGGCGGTAGAAAAAGGCATCACTCGTATTACGGCAACAGCGGCCATTTGTGGCTTTGCGTGGTTCTTAGGTCTAGGCACCGTACTTTCTTTCAACGAGTGGGCTGAATATAAACTGTTCGGTAAAACCTTCTTCGATACACTGGATTTCTTAACAGCGAATATTATGCTGCCACTTGGTGGGCTGTTGATCGCCGTATTCGTTGGTTGGTTTGCTTCTAGCGATATGGTGAAAAAAGAAGCCAATATAGAAAATGAAACACTCTTTAATCTTTGGCGCTTCATTTTGCGCTATGTATCGCCAGCAGCTGTGAGTGTGATTTTCCTTCATGGTTTAGGCGTCTTTAAATAAGCCATTTTTAACTTAGGGTAGTAAATAGAATGACTTCGATAACTCGCAGTGCTCTTGTTATGCACAGCGCAGAGCAGATGTACGGCTTGGTGAATGATGTGGAAAGCTATCCACAGTTTTTGCCGGGCTGTGCTGCAACTGAGTTAATTTCAAAAAGTGATGAGGAGCTAGTGGCAAGTCTAACCATTAGTAAAGTCGGGGTGAACCAGACCTTTACCACCCTCAACAAATTACAATATCCAGAGCGTATGGAGCTTTCTTTGGTGGATGGGCCTTTTAGCCGCTTTGTTGGGGTTTGGCATTTTCATCGCTTATCAGATGAGGCCTGTAAGGTATCGTTTGATATGGATTTTGAAGTGAATAATAAATTAGCGGGTATCGCTTTAGGGGCGGTATTTAAGCAAATGGCTACGACGATGGTAGATTCTTTTGTTCAGCGCGCTAAGCAAGTATACGGCTAGGAAGTAGTAATATGAGTGAGCAAATAGAGATAGAGGTGGTTTATGGCTTAGCCCATAAGCAAAAGCTGATCAGTATTATGGTCGACGAGGGGACTACGGTTCGTCAGGGCGCCGAGTTGTCGGGCTTGGATAAAGAGTTTCCTGAGTTGAATATTAGCGAGTCAAAACTAGGCATCTTTGGAAAAACGGTTAGAAGCCCAGATGCTGAGCTTTTAAAAGCAGGCGATCGTATTGAAATTTATCGTCCGTTATTAATCGATCCAAAAGCAGCACGAGCCAATCGCGCTGCAAAAGCGGCTAAATGAATCATTCATTCAGCCATAGCCTGCTTAGTTATCTAATGAGTGATTATTAATTAGCTCTCACTGAAGAGCGATAATAATTATTCGCTAGGAATATTAAGTAGGTTACTTTTTTGCTTCTCTTCTAATACTTCTTGTTCCTGCTCTGGCTTCTTCTCTGCAGGAACTTCACCTTCAAAGTGGGTGTAAATGTCTTCGGCAAAGAAAACGGTCACCTGGTAATCTTTAACCACCTTGTCACGACGTTCAAGCGTATAAAGATAGTCCCAGCGGTCCTGTTGATAAGGTGAGCGAATAAGTGGGGTTCCCATTACGTAGGCAACTTGTCGTTTGGTCATGCCGACTTTGAGCTCATCGATCATTTCTTGAGTAACAATATTTCCTTGTTGAACCGTAAGCTTGTAGACTTGCGGGATGCTACAGGCTGAAATAAATAAAAAGCTGAGTAAAACAGTAAGAATTCTAAATTGCATGGTATTTGCTATTGGCTTTGTCGTTAGAAGCCTTGATAATACCTGATAAAGTAAATTGCTGTAAGCCGCTGCGAAATATTCGAGGAAGTGATGTCAGATCAAAACGCCGAACTGCGAAAAGTAGGTTTGAAAGTAACGCTACCCCGCGTGAAAATTTTACAAATCTTAGAAAACTCTACTGCACGCCACATGAGCGCGGAAGATGTCTACAAGGCACTGATTGAAGCCGGTGAAGATGTAGGTCTTGCGACTGTTTACCGTGTATTGACCCAGTTTGAAACAGCTGAGCTAGTGACACGACATAATTTTGATAGTGGTCACTCTGTTTTCGAATTGGCTCGTGGAGATCATCATGACCATATGGTAAATATGGAAAACGGTGAGGTGATTGAATTCACTAACGACGAAATTGAACGTCTTCAGCATGAGATTGCTGAAAAATTGGGCTATGAATTAGTTGATCATAGCTTAGTACTTTACGTACGCCCGAAAAAGTAGCCTAAAACTTAGCTTATAGTTTCTGCAGAGAGACTCTGACATTAAGTCGTTAGGTTCAAAAGAAGCCTCGGTATATTCATTTATGCCGAGGCTTTTTGCTTTTTATTAGCGCAATCTGACTAGCCATTTCCCATTGCTAGCATTTCTTGTGCATGGTCTAAGGTATGCTGAGTTATTTCGACACCGCCAAGCATTCGTGCAATTTCTTCGGTGCGTTGAGTAGTATCCAATGGACGAATATTGGTGAAAGTCTGTTCATCCCCCGAAATCTTACTCACTTGTAAGTGGTTTTGTGCCTGTGCTGCCACTTGTGGCTGGTGAGTCACGCACAATACTTGGCTATGCTTCCCAAGCTCGTTGAGTAAGCGACCAACGCGTTCAGCAGTACCACCACCAATACCCACATCGACTTCATCAAAGATTAGGCTAGGAATATTACTGGTTTGCGCGGTAATGACTTGTATTGCCAAGCTAATACGCGATAGCTCACCACCCGATGCGACCTTGCATAGCTGCCCCATCGGCATGCCTGGGTTTGTTTGTACCAGTAAGTCGATGTTATCAATGCCGTGGCTATGGGCTTGTTTTTCGTTGGTTTGTATTTCGGTTTGTAGGCGAGCATTACCTAGTGCTAGCGCTTCAAAGTGAGTATTCACTTCTTTGTCTAACTTGCCCGCAGCTTTATGGCGCTTTTTACTCAGCTGAAGAGCTTGCTTAAGATAGACCTGCTCTAGCTCACCGACCTGTTGAATAAGCGCTTCCATGTCGTCGTCACTAAAATTCAGAGCATTGAGCTGGTTACTTAATTCTTGCCATTTGTCATACAGCTCTTCAGCCCGAACTTGATGCTTTCTGGCTAGGTCAAAAATAGCGCCTAGGCGCTGGTCGACTTGTTGCAAGCGCTGCGGGTTAATCTCGACTTTATTAATGTAGTCGTGCAAAGCATCGTTGGCTTCTTGCAGTTGAATTTGGGCTTGATTAAGGAATTCACGACTCTCTTTAAGGGTGTCATTATCATCATCAATTTGATCGAGTTGTTGAATCGCTTGCTGCACTTGTTGTAAAGCGCTGTCTTGGGCGCTTGAAGTAGAGCTGGATGAGTCATCGCCATTGCCATCGGCGCAAAGTGTAAGTGCTTGCTGACCTGAGAGCATAATGGCATCGGCGTTACTTAAACGCTTTAGTTCGATTTCCAGTTCGGTGACTTCTTTTTCAGATAGTTGAAGTTTGTCTAGTTCTTGAACTTGATATGTCAGAAGTTGGCGCTGTGCTTGTTGCTCTGCACTGTCTTCTTGCAGGTTGTTTTTCTGTTTTAATTTCTCTTGCCATGCTTGGAAGGCTTGCTTGGTTTTGAGGCTTAAGTTGCGTGTGCCTGCATAGTTATCCAGTAACTTACGTGGTGCGTCTTTCTGCATTAGCGATTGATGGGCATGCTGACCATGAATATCGATTAACTGATTGGCGAGTGCTTTTAATTCAGTAGCGGAGGCGTTACGGCCATTGATATAACCTCGGCTACGGCCTTCTTGGGTGACCACTCGGCGTAATATGCAGGTATCTTCTTCAATAGGGTAGTCATGGCTTTCGAGCCATTGAAGTACTTTTTCGTTGATTATAAAGGTTGCGCTAATGTCCGTTTTTTCTGCGCCTTTGCGCACCACATTGTCACCAATCCGATTTCCTAGCGCTAAACCTAGAGCCCCAAGTAAAATCGACTTACCTGCACCCGTTTCGCCGGTGATGGTCGTCATACCAGCTTTTAGCTCAAGTTCAAGATGCTCAACCAGGGTAAATTGTGAAATGGATAAATGGACAAGCATATTAGGCTTCCTTTTAACTCGGTGAAATATGTTCTGTATGTCTATACAGTGTTTATTTGTACAGTAAATTAATGGGCTGAGCAAGTATTAATCAACTGGTTGAATATTAATCTAACTTTAGGCGTACAAATATTGAACTTTTTAGCGCATTTGTTCCTTTATTGCCCTTGAAAGGCATAGGGCTAGCCCCATATAGAACATCACAATGAGAAACCCGTATAAACCACCGGGTTAAGCACAATCTTTATAGGAAATATTCATGTCACAGCAGAATGACGAAAACATAGAAACCACTACTGTTGATGTGGAAGAACAGGTAGAAACAGCGGAAGAGCAAGCTCAAACTGCTGAAGAAGTATCTGTTGAAGAAGCATTGAAAGCTGAACTGGCCGCTGCTCAAGCTGAAACAGCTGAGCTGAAAGATCAAATGTTACGTGTACAAGCAGACGCGCAGAACGTTCGCCGTCGTGCAGAAGCAGACGTTGAGAAGGCGCATAAGTTTGGTCAGGAAAAATTCTCTCGTGAATTATTGTCGGTATTAGACAACCTTGATCGTGCATTAGCAGCATCGCCAGAAGATGAAGCAACAAAAGCTTTGCGTGAAGGTGTAGAGATGACCTTGCAAGGTTTTATCTCAACACTGACTAAGTTCAATGTTGAAGCGATTGACCCGCAGGGCGAAACCTTTAATCCTGAATTTCATCAAGCGATGGCAATGCAAGAAAATGCAGATTTTCCACCGAATACGGTCATGGCAGTCATGCAAAAAGGTTATAGCTTACACGGCCGTTTATTACGCCCAGCTATGGTTATGGTATCGAAAGGTGCTCCAACTATCGATGAAAATGCTTAAACCCCATTTGATAGTTGCTAAAGGTTATAAATCAGTAAAAAAAGCCGATTTAACCTTGAAATATAAAAGCTGAGACTCATATAAGTCTCATCGAAATTAAAACATTTTAACGATTCATTAATCGTTTATTGAAATTAAGATCTGGCGCAGCCAGACAGATTGGAGAAAAATTATGGGTAAGATCATTGGTATCGATTTAGGTACAACAAACTCTTGTATTTCTGTACTAGACGGCGACAAGCCTAAAGTAATCGAAAATGCTGAAGGCGATCGCACAACTCCTTCCATCATCGCTTATACCGGTGATGAAGTTTTAGTAGGTCAGCCTGCTAAGCGTCAAGCAGTAACCAACCCTACCAATACTTTGTTTGCTGTTAAGCGCTTGATTGGTCGTAAGTTTAAAGATGATGTTGTTCAGAAAGACATCTCTATGGTTCCTTACAAGATCGTTGGTGCTGATAACGGTGATGCTTGGGTTGAAGCAAATGGCCAGAAAATGGCTCCACCACAAGTTTCAGCTGAAATCTTGAAAAAGATGAAAAAGACTGCTGAAGACTATCTTGGTGAAGCAGTAACAGAAGCTGTAATTACAGTACCTGCTTACTTCAACGACCAACAGCGTCAAGCAACGAAAGATGCGGGTAAAATTGCCGGTCTAGAAGTTAAGCGTATTATCAACGAACCAACAGCGGCTGCGCTTGCATACGGTCTTGATCACTCAACGGGTGAGAAGACAATTGCTGTATACGATCTTGGTGGTGGTACTTTCGATATCTCTATCATCGAAATTGCTGATGTTGATGGCGAAACTCAATTCGAAGTACTAGCAACTAACGGTGATACGTTCCTTGGTGGTGAAGATTTCGATTTACGCATGATCGATTATCTTGCCGAAGAATTTAAGAAAGAAAGTGGAATGGACCTTAAAGGTGACCCACTAGCAATGCAGCGTTTGAAAGAAGCGGGCGAGAAAGCGAAAGTTGAATTGTCTTCTGCACAGCAGACTGACGTTAACCTTCCTTACATCACTGCTGATGCAACGGGTCCTAAGCACTTAAACGTTAAAGTGACTCGTGCAAAATTAGAAAGCTTGGTTGAAGACTTGGTTGCTAAGTCTATCGCACCTTGTCGTATTGCTCTTCAGGATGCTGACTTATCTGCTTCTGAAATCGACGAAATCATCATTGTTGGTGGTCAGACTCGTATGCCTTTAGTACAAGCTAAAGTTGCTGAGTTCTTCGGTAAAGAGCCACGTAAAGATGTTAACCCAGATGAAGCCGTTGCCATGGGCGCAGCTGTTCAAGGTGGTGTTTTAGCTGGAGACGTTACAGACGTTCTATTGCTAGACGTTACGCCTTTGACGTTGGGCATCGAAACAATGGGTGGCGTTGCTACTGCCGTTATCGAGAAGAACACAACGATTCCTTCTAAGAAATCTCAGACTTTCTCTACTGCAGACGATAACCAAGCAGCGGTAACGATTCACATCGTTCAGGGCGAGCGTAAGCAAGCGGCACAAAACAAATCATTGGGTCGTTTTGACCTAGCGGACATTCCACCGGCTCCACGTGGTATGCCTCAGATCGAAGTTACTTTCGACATTGATGCGAACGGTATCTTGAACGTATCTGCTCAAGATAAAGCGACAGGCAAAGAACAGTCTATCGTGATTAAGTCTTCTTCTGGTTTAAGCGATGAAGAAATCGAGCAAATGGTACAAGACGCAGAAGCCAATGCTGAAGCCGATAAAGTATTCGAAGAAATGATTCAGGTTCGTAACACAGCCGATGGCCTTGTTCACGCAACTAAGAAAACATTAGAAGAAGCTGGCGATAAAGCGACTGCTGAAGAAAAAGAAGCAATCGAAAAAGCTATTGCTGACGTTGAAGAAGCAATGAAAGGCGACGACAAAGAAGCCATCGAAACTGCAACTGCAGCGTTGACTGAAGCTTCTTCTGGTTTGGCTCAAAAGCTTTATGAAGAACAAGCGGCTGAGCAAGCTGGCGCTGAAGGCGGCGAGCAAGCTCAAGAAGCTGGCAAAGATGACGACGTTGTTGATGCTGAGTTCGAAGAAGTTAAAGATAAGTAATCACCGCGTTTTAAGTGATTAATTGAACGCGGCCTCCTGTTAATCGGGACGCCGCGTTTTTGCGTTATAAAGAAACAGCAAGTGTTAGGGCAAGAAAATGTCTAAAAGAGATTTTTATGAAGTTCTTGGCGTCTCTAAAGACGTTGATAAAAAAGAGCTAAAAAAAGCCTACCGTAAGGTAGCAATGAAGCATCACCCAGATCGAAACGAAGGTGATAAAGCATCGGAAGAAAAGTTTAAAGAAGCTTCTGAAGCCTATGAAATTTTAAGTGATGATCAAAAGCGTGGCGCTTATGATCGTTATGGCCATGCGGGCGTAGACCCAAGCCAAGGCGGCGGTCATGGTCATGGCGGCGGTGGCGGTTTCGGCGACGTATTTGGTGATGTGTTCGGCGATATCTTTGGTGGCGGAGGCGGTGGCGGTGGTCGTCGTGGCGGTCCTCAGCGTGGCAGTGATTTACGTTACTCCATGACATTAACCCTTGAAGAAGCGGTTAAAGGTTGTGAGAAGAAGATTACGATACCTACATTGGTTGCTTGTGATCCGTGTGATGGCACCGGCGCTAAGCCAGGAACGAAACCAAAAGTTTGTTCTACCTGTGGTGGCCAAGGCCAAGTACGCATGCAGCAAGGTTTCTTTGCGGTGCAGCAGACATGCCCAACTTGTCGAGGGCAGGGTACTATTATAGAAAATCCATGTACAAGTTGTCATGGTCGTGGTGTTAAAGAAGAAACGAAGACACTCAACGTTAAAGTTCCAGCGGGTGTTGATACCGGTGATCGTATTCGTTTAAGTGGCGAAGGCGAAGCGGGCGGCATGGGTGGTCCAGCGGGCGACTTGTATGTGCAAATGAATGTGAAAGATCACGCGATTTTTGAACGTGATGGTCATAACCTTTATTGCGACGTGCCAATCAGTATTGTTGATGCAGCGTTAGGCGGCGAATTAGAAGTTCCGACCTTAGACGGTCGTGTGAAACTGAAGATTCCAGCAGAAACACAAAGTGGTCGTATGTTCCGTTTACGCGGTAAAGGCGTAACACCGATTCGTGCTTCTAGCCCAGGTGATTTAATGTGCCGCGTGCAGGTTGAAACGCCAGTTAAGCTAACAGAACATCAGAAAAAACTGCTGAAAGAATTCCAATTGTCTTTAAAGGGTGAAAAGCATTCACCACAAAAGACCACTTGGTTTGCAGGCGTTAAAAAATTCTTCGAAGAAATGTAAGTAGGAATAGATATGACTCGTATAGCAATTACAGGTGCCGCCGGACGTATGGGCCGCATTTTAATCGAAGCGGTTGATGTAGTCGAAGACGCTCAGGTAGGCGCGGCGATCGTACTACCTAACGACCCAATGGTTGGCGTTGATGTTGGCGCCATTGCTGGCCTTGGTAAAAACTTAGAAGTGGTTGCAGTAACCGATGTTGCTGCTGCAGTTGATAGCTTCGATGTTTTAATCGATTTCACTGCGCCAGAAGCCACGATGGCGAATGTTGAAATTTGTCGTCAAGCCGGCAAAAAAATCGTTATTGGAACCACAGGTTTAAATGACGAACAGAAAGCGGGTCTTGAAGCTGCTGCAAAAGATATGGGTATCGTATTTGCCCCTAACTATTCAGTGGGTGTGAATCTATGTTTGAATCTTCTGCGTATTGCTGCCTCTGTGATGGGCGACGATAGTGATATCGAAGTGATCGAAATGCACCATAAGCATAAGGTTGATGCACCTTCTGGTACTGCACTTCGTATGGGTGAAGTCGTTGCCGAAACCATGGGCTGGGATCTTAAAGAAGTCGCTTGTTATGGGCGAGAAGGTCAAACTGGCGCGCGTCCA
>Ga0105348_1002599_pt1 | contig 10657 bp, 12 predicted proteins | sample EN8Hudsemesocosm_2_FD_83504 | JGI IMG/M metagenome (GOLD analysis project Ga0105348, IMG submission 83504) | Methane-oxidizing microbial communities from mesocosms in the Hudson Canyon - EN8C Hudson Canyon | ecosystem: Environmental > Aquatic > Marine > Cold seeps | place: Hudson Canyon...
GTGATGTCCGAGATTAGCAACATCCTAACCGACGCTACTGTGGTGAATCGCCAAGGTGAAATCAACGCCTGGAAATCCCCTGAATTTAGAGCGGCCATTAAAAAATCCGGCCGTAAAAAAATCATCATGGCGGGCATTGTGACCGACGTGTGTTTGATGTTCCCAGCTATCTCGGCCGTGGCCGAAGGCTATGACGTATATGCGGTGGTGGACGCATCAGGTACCTGGGATGAAGTGAGCCGTGAAGCCGCGATTCATCGCATGACGCAAGCCGGTGTGAAGGTAGTTACTTGGGCTTCTGTATTGGCCGAGATTATGGATGACTGGCGCAGCCCTAAAGGTCAGGCATTAGGTGCGGTATTGGGAGAGCACACGGCTTACGGTTATGTTTACCAGAGCTATATGGCTAATCAGAAGTAATCAGCTAATAAAGGGGCAGAGTTTTCTGCCCCTTTTTAAGTTTCAATTTTTAACTTATGAATTAAAACTGTCCGCCAGATAATCCAGCAGCACTCTTAGCTTGGGCGTAACCCCTTTGCGGCTAGCATACACAGCATAAATATCCAAAGAGTTGCCCACACAGCCATCCAGCACCCGCACCAGGGACTTTTCTTTTAGTTGGTTTGCGCATAAATAATCGGGCAATAGAGCAATGCCCATATGATCCACCGCCATTTGATGCAACACATTAAAGTCATCGCTAATAAAGGCGGCATTGATATGCACGTATTTTTTTTGATTATCTACGGTTAATTGCCAACGTTGTTTTTGAGCCGAGGCGCTCATGAATAAACAGTTATGCTGGGCTAAATCATCCGGAGTTTTTAAGGTTTTTTTGGCTTGGCTTTTGGTTAAATATTGTGGGCTGGCATACAAGTGTAAATTCACCGAACACAAGCGTTTTGAAATTAAATTGGAGTCTGGCGAGGGCCCTACGCGAATGGCCAAATCGTATCCGTCTTCGATTAAATCGATGCGCCGATTATTTAGCGTTAAATCCAGCTTCACCTGGGGGAAAGAATCATAGAAACCGGCCAATCGATTGGCCAATAAACTTTGACCCACGGTCACCGAAGCACACACTCTTAACCAGCCCTTGGGCACCGCCGCCATGGCCTCCACACAGCCCTGAGCGTTGGCCATTTCTTCATGAATGCGCGCACAATGTTCGTAATAAATCTGGCCAATTTCACTAAGGCGTAACGAGCGCGTGGTGCGCTCCAGCAGCAGCACGCCTAACTGCTCCTCCAGACGGCTCACTTTACGACTGATGTTGGACTTGGGCAGGCCTATACTGTTGGCAGCCTTGGTAAAACTGCCCTGCTCCACCACCGTGCGAAAAACCATCATGTCATTTAGATCGGGCATTGTTACTCCAGGTAGAACGTTAAGTTACTCATACGAGTATTTATCGCATTAAAGGTTACAAATATACTGCGGTCAAATCAAACGATAAATCAATACAGCACACAACAATATTTAGGAGCAGCACATGGAAACTTTAAAATTTGATGATCTATCCCAGGGCGGCTTTGCCGGGCTGATTGAGCGCCGCTTTGTTATGGACCAACGCGTCTTTGGTGCCTCCAAAAACCCGGGGGTATTTGATGGAATAGGCAACTTTGTTTACCTGGCCGATGCCAACTTTTTACCTCATGGCGAGACCGGCATGCATGGCCACCGTGAAATAGATGTGATCTCGGTGATGGTAGATGGCCGCGTAAGCCATGCCGGTTCCCTGGAGCACGGCCAAAGCCTGCAATCTGGGGCTGCTCAGGTACAACGGGCCGGTGCAGAAGGCTTTAAACACAACGAAATAAACCCTGACGACAGCCAAAACAACATGATTCAACTGTGGGTGATGCCAGATGAGGCCGGGGAAGCGGCGGGTTATAAAATGTATGAACCCAAGCCCGGTGAAGTGACCCACATATACGGTGGCCCCAAGGGGCAAGATGACACGTTTTACAGTGGTACCTCTATCAGTGTGGCTAACCCCCACAAAGGGCAAACCATCAAACAAGAAGGCACAGTGATGGCATATTTGACCCACGGCAAGGGCACCATTAATGGTGAAGTGGTGGATGGTAGAACTTTAGTGCGCAGCGACAATGGCGTGGAGTTTGTAGCGGCAGAAGACAGCCAGCTTATTTTGATTTACTTAACGTCCTAATTACTAAACATAGGCCTCTAGATATTAACCAGTAGGAGTGAGCCCATGAAAAAAGCCAATATATCGCCCCCTAGCAAACATGTTATGGCGGGGCTGACCTTTGTGGCGCTGCTGCCACTGGTGTATGTGATACCGCCCTGGGTGGCGGCTAACATAAGTGATCAACATGGTTGGGTGACGCTGATCTCGGTGGCCAGTATTGTGCCGATAATTTCTTATGTGATGTTGCCGGGGATGCTGAAGGTTAGGGCTAGGTTGAAGGGCTGAAGTCAAACCGGTACTCACCGCGTGAGCGATTTTTCGGGCACGGGCGACTAGATGGATTTAGGTGGTAGGGCAATGCAGGGAGCAATTGCCGAGTGCCCTCGTACAATTTAATAGCCCGCCGGTTTAAACAAGCCTGCAATCTCCTTAACATACCCTAGAAATTGCTCCTGCATTTCTAGGCTCTTAATATATAAAGCGGCCCATCCTGAACATATGCGCTCCTTGCCATGACCGCCATGGATGGTGGAAATGCAATTTTTGCAGGAGCAAAAAATTGTCCATGGCACCGCGCTATTGCTTGCATGGATGCAAGTACTTAGGATTTGCCTGGAGCAAAAATCCTGACCGTTCATCCTGAACATACCCTAGAAATTGCTCCTGCATTTCTAGGATACCGCCCATCCTTGGGCGTAAAAAAGCCCTCACAGGGAGGGCGAAAAATAACACACAAGAATTTAGTTACGCCCCTACTTTGTTATTCCTTCAAGATGGGCCAGGTATCCACAATGGCTTCTCCATCAAATATGGCGATGTCACCAAATTGTAAAAACACAAATTCACTTTGGCTGGGGCGCATGAATATCCAGTCGTCCTGTTTTAAGGTGATGGAATTAGAACCGTTATACATTTCCTGATTGGTGGAACGTCCAAACAAGGGGTTCACACTGATTCCCTTGGGGGATTCGGGTTTGGCTTTCCAGTAACCGCCATAGGTGAAAAAGGTTTGCGCCCGGTTGGGGTTCCATAACGCCATGGCATCACCCAAACCATCTACCCCTGGAATCTCGGTATGATCCAAAGATTTAATCACCGGGGTGGCAATGTAAGAGGCGGGAATATGGTCTCGTAATAATTCCACATCAAAGTCGGTAGGTTTCACCAAGCAGGTGCCTGCCGATAATTCGTTATGGGGGAAGTCCCCTTCTTTGTAAGCCTGGTAAGTGGGTGAGCCTGCGCTGTTAAGGCAAAGGTTCTGAATGCTACGCCCCAAAGTTTTTTCTGCCAGCGCCACATAACCAGAATAAATGGCCATGGCCTTGTCGCGATTTTTCTCCAGTCCACCTGGCACCTGGCCGATATGGGGCTCGTAACCCATAAATCCGGAAAAGGTTAAGTGCTCGGATGCCTCTATGATGTTTAACATCTCAACCAAGTCTTTGTCGTCACTAATGCCACCACGATGCAGGCCCACATCCAGTTCGATGTTAATGCGCATGTTTATCTTTTGTTGTTGAGCCAGAGTCAGGTACTGCTTTAAGCGTAATGGCGAATCCAATAACCATTGCAGTTGTTTGCTGGCATTAAAGCTGGAAGTGGCTTCGTCATATGCCCGATAAAATTGTGCGGCCGCCGCCACCGGCATGGGTTTACCCATTAATACATCTGCCTGGGGAAGTTGCTGGCTAACCTGAGTTAAAAACGGCTGATGGAATACCATTAGTCGATCAGTGTTGGCCTCCTGCATAACCAGCTTTACCAGCTCAATAGAAGGCAGCGACTTCACCACTATGCGGTAATGAAAGCGGTCACCAATATTTTTTGTAAGAATTTTGATATTAGTGAGCAGTTTATTTTTATCCACTACCATAGTGGGTTTGGCCAATTGATTATTATCCAGGGCATCGCTAAGTGCCATAAAATACGGGCTGTGGTTTTCACCTATATCGGCGGGTTTAAAGCCTACGGTTAAACCTGCGGCGCCCACTGCCAAACCGCCCAATAGAAATTTACGGCGGTTATTGTTTACTTATGTACTCATGTAAATTTCCTTTATTCTTATTTTTACGGCTTACCATAAATTTAGAAGGAGTTGCACGCTTGTTTTATGGGTGTTTGAGGCATGGATGCCGAAGCAAGCCTCCACGGAAGGACTAGTGGCGTCCCAATAAAATAAGTGTGCAACGCCTTAGGCTCAACCAAGGAGGACTTTGGCCAAACTAAACCTTAAAAATAGATTTCAGATAAGGGTTCAAAAACTTACCCTCAGGGTCCAGTTGGCGGCGCACCTCTTTAAAGTCGTTCCAATGTACATAATGTTGCTCTAGTTTATCCGCTTGCATGGTGTTAATTTTACCCCAATGAGGGCGACCACCAAATTTTTGTAAAATAGGCTCTACTGCCTTAAATAAGGGCTGATAATCTTCATTAAAATATCTGTGCACTGCGATAGACATGGAGTCACGCTGAAAGAACGGACTTAACCAAATGTCATCACTCTTAATGAAGCGTACTTCCATGGGGAAAAATACTTCATGAAAATCACGTTCAATAAGTGTGCGTATTTCTTTAAAGGCTGCAATACCGTTCTCCAAAGGCAGGTGGTATTCCATTTCGTTAAAACGCACATTACGCTCGGTGGCATAGTTATCCCACGAGTTGCCCACCACCACTTCATCATCCACCGACTTCATGTAAGTGCTTAAAGCAAATTCACGCAAGGTAGGTGACCAGCTTAAAGCACTGCGCAGGGTTTTTAAGGTCTCGGCACCATCGTTTTGATCCAGGGTCTCGGTAGATGAAGTGGGCTCGTTTGTGATGTTTTGTACATCCTGAAAACCCATGCCAGAAAAAGGAATGTAATAAAATTCAAAGTTGCGATTATTTTTCGCCAAGTCCATGGCATCGGCCAAAATATCTTCAACAGGCCGCCAGGACATCTCACGTTTTAATTTGTATTTTGGCATGTTTTTCATGCGTACCTGGGTCACGACTCCAAGGGCTCCCAGGTTTACTCGGGCGGCGTTAAAAATTTCTGGATTTTTTTGCGCGTCACATTCAATCAGTTCGCCATTGGCGGTAACCAGTTTCAGACCTTCCACATACGATGACATACAACCCAAACTAGCACCGGTGCCGTGGGTGGCAGTACCCAGCGCCCCTGCCAGAGTTTGCTGATCGATATCTGGCATATTAATGAGTGCCTGCCCCATATTAGCCAAAGGCGTGCCTATGTCCCCTAAACGAGTACCGGCCTGAATGATGGCGCTGTTGTTATTTGAATCGGTTGATACCACACCACTTAAGCGACTAATAGAGACTATGGTGCCGTCGGTGGGCACCAAAGGAGTAAAGGAATGACCAGACCCCACGGGCCTAACCTGGCCCGTGGCATTTTTTACAATCCCTTGCAATTCCTGAAGATTCGCTGGAGCTTTACGGGCACTGGGGTAACAAATTTGCGAGCCCGACCAGTTTTTCCAGGGAATTCTGCGTTTTTTTGCCAGCTCACTGTTAGGGTCCAGCGCCGCGAAGGTTACAGATGGTACTAGGGTGGTGGCACTGGCAGCCAATAAGCTGCTAAGTAAGTTACGGCGAGTGAGCATAGTAGTTCCGTTGTTTTATTTTTATTCTTTATCTAACCGTGTATTTTCGCCCAACTGTTTATTTAAACAAGAGTTGAATATGGCCACTTTTTTAAGCGGCACCTTGTTTATGGGCGGTTAAGTTTACACTTATATTATTTTTTACTGTGATCTTTGGCCATAAATTCGATGAGTTTTTCAAAGTCTTCTGCTTCACAATCCATGCACATTCCAAACGGTGGCATACCGCCAAAACCATTAATTACGCTGTCCAGCAAGGTATCCATGCCCTTGTCTAGTCTGGGTTGCCAGTCATTCACATCACCCACAAGCGGTGCCTTAGTGGCCGCTACGGTATGGCAGGCATAACAACTGCGCTGATAGATTTTAGCCAGCTTTTCATCCGCCGGCGTGGCAGCCTTGGCATTGAGTTCTAACACAGATTTGTCCGGGCCAAAATCGCAGGCCGCCAGTAAAAAGAGTGTGCAAAAAAGAGTACTTAACGACAATAACTTCATGGGGTGACGATCCGTTTTTATTTTATGCAAACGACTGTACAGTATTTGTCACGTAATCCAAGGATAGAGCGTCCGTTTTAAACATATAGCTAGGGCAGTCATTAACGTTAGACTGAGTGCAATTATAATAATGATACGAACCTTCTAGGATTAATTCGTTTATGCATCCCTTCATAAAGTACTGCTCCATAAGTATCGCTACCTTAGGCATACTCTTAATAGTCGCGGCCACCATTTTGTGGTTTAAACCCCTACCTAGTTTTCCCCACGATGCGCAACGTGATTTACCCTGGCAGCTGCCCGATTACAAAGCAGCCAGTACCCACATGGAAATTTTAGGCGATGGTCGCATTAAAATTGAGATTGAACATTTGCCTTTGGTAAATATTGAGCCACAGATGGTGGCGTATTTTTATCAGGTATTGCCCATCAGCACGGTGCAACTAAACGGTCACCTCTACCCGCTTTACCATTTATTTCACCCCAGTGAACACGGCAAGATAGAAGTAAAACAAGCAGCCAGCGATGGCACTCCGGGCATGGCGGTGGGGGCCTTGGTTGGCCGCCAGGAATGGTTTGGTGAATTTAACAGCAAGGGCGCAGGGCGAGTGATCAGCATTAATGAACATGGCATGACAGTGAAACCTGAAATGCTGGGTTTACACTTTGGCCAGATAGAGCATATTTTTGAAAAAACAGATTACGGCACCCGTTACCGAGTGGAAAGCATAATTGGCTCTGAATTGCCTATTATTGGTGGGGCCATTAATTATTACATTCGCCACAAGATGTTTAACCCTGAGATGTTAAAACAATGGCTGCGTCATCAGGTAGAGGAAGTGTCGAGCCTGCCGTTCTTTCTGGCCGAGCTTTATGGGCAAAAGGATCAAGTGAAAGATAATCATTATGTACTGAACATAATGGAATCAAACGGAGCACCTTAACTAAAAGGATAACCTGTATTTATAATCACGCGGTGAATACATCCCTGTACGCTCGACGAATGCATTCATGCATTCAACGGATAATAAATACAGGTTACCCTTTTTTTGCTATTGATCGGCCTCACTCACCAACGCCATCACCAACCCCTTCTCCACCCATAACGCCACCCGCTGGCCATCCACGTACAACACTGTAGGTGCTTGGCCCTGCTCGATATTGGGCAGCATATTAAAATCCTGCGCCTGGTAGCGACTTTCAAACAAGGTAGAGATTCGGCCCTGGTCGTCTTCCATACGTAACTGAGCCGCAATATTTCCCTGTATGGAACAATAACGCCCGCCAATTAAATTAGTGCTTAAAGCCGCTACCTGGGAACTGGCAAGGGGGTTAAAATCCAGCTTGTTAAAGTAACCGGTTACCTGGTTAAGGTTAGAATGGGCCACTTCCAGTGGTTTAAACTTTAAGTGGTTGTAAGAGACCTCGGCTGCGATAGCATAAAGCTGCTCATCACTGGTTAATCTTTTACTCGCTCCTGCGCCCAAAAATTGTCCCATGAACAAACCCATTACTAAAAATGACGCCACTAGGGATAACCACATTTTAGAGTGGTTAATGGTTGCCTGTTTAGGTTTACTTTTTGTTTGGGGTTGCAGGCAGTCTTTTTCCAATTGGGCAAAGTTGGCTAGCTGCACATCGCTTAATTCAAAGTTATTAAGCAAGTCGTTAACGCTTTGATTAATGGGTTTCTTCATGACCGCTCTCCCTGTGACACATTGGTCTGGGCCATTTTTTCCAGGTGTTTTTTCAATCTGTGTATTCTCGCCAAGACGGTGCCCCGTGGGCATTTTAATTCGTCACTGATTTCCTGGGCTGTGTATTCCAGCACACAATGCAAATACAGCAACTCGCGCTGTGAATCCTGTAAGCTGGACCAGTGTTTTTGCAGCTCCTGCTGATCAATTACTATGTCTTCCAGGCTTTGACTGTGAATGCTGATTATCTCTTGCTCAAATTGTAAGGCTTCCACATGATCACGCTGAGTTTTAAGTTTTCGTAATTCGTCATACCAGTAATTGCGCATAATGGTGCGAATGTAGGCCGCCTGCTGGTTAATGTGTTGCGGTTTGTTGCGCAAGAAGCGTTCGATGGCGGTGTGCAATACGTCTTGGGAGTCTTGCTCGTTACCCGTTAAGGCAATGCCAAAACGGTACAACTGATTGAGAGTGTCTTTATCCAGAAATGTCATGACTCCCCCTACACATCATTAACCAGCCATTGTTGATAAAGGTGGGGAGCATTTCAATTTGTGCTTCATTTAGCTGGCCAATTGGCTGCGCTTGCCGCAACGTTTTTAATAGATTAAACGTGGCTTCATTCACAGTGGTGATCTTTACTTTTCCCTCTTGGCGATAATGCATATAAAAATGATAGCTGGGGGTTTCAAGTACCGCCTGATCGGCTATTTTTAGCAGGTTAAATTTACTTTTTTGTAACAAGAGCCCTGCCTGTTTCATGACCTGGCTGGCCAGTTGCTGTTCGTCATTTAAACCAATAAAAAACTCCAGAGGGAAAGCCTGGTGATTGGCGGCGTAATAACAGCCCTGCCTTAAAAAATCGTAATGGGCCACATCACAAATAAACCGGTGCGGATAGCTCACATTTGTTAACGTTATATTCATGTGTAAAAAGATAGAGAAGTCGGCGCCATAACCCACTAGGTCTTCCGAAACGGAAGGGTACTGCTGAATATATTTCAGAGCAAGTTCGTTAAAAATTCGATCGCCTAGCAATTCTTTAGTGCAAACAAAACAGTCTTGCAGGCATTTTAACAACACTTCTTGGTAATGATCTTGATAGACAGGCAAGCGTTTAATGGGCGTAACAAATTCCGGTAAGTGAGCGGCATTGCTGTTGCCAGTCATACCTTGCATAAACTGCTGTTGGTATTGCTCAAGCGATAATGACATGGCCGGATTCCGTGGTATTGAAACTCATGGCTTTTTGTTTTTCCTTCAATAACGTTTCAAATTCGGGTAATTCGTTATCCCATTCAATTAAAGTGGGAACATGCTGGAATTTTTTCATGGCTTTTTCATATAGCAACCAAACTGGGTCGCTCACTGGGTTGTTGTGGGCATCCAGTAAAAAATCCCCTTTGTCGGTATAACCCCCCAGATGAATTTCGCTAACACTAGCCTTATTAATCTGATGAATGAAATCCACGGCACTGACACCCAAATTTACCTGGTTCACATGCAGGTTATTCACATCCAGTAATATTTTACAGCCGCTGGCATCTGCCAACTCATTCATGAAGCTGGCTTCACTCAAACTAGACTGAGGACAAGCCACATAGGCCGATATGTTTTCGATACTGATGGCCTGCCCTAAAAAATCCTGGATGGTATTAATACGCAGGATGCAGTGCGCCAGGGACTCCCCCGTTAACGGCATGGGCGCCAAACCATGCAATTGTTTGCCATCCACCGCGCTGAACGCCAGGTGGTCCGAGACCATGGCAATATTACAACGTTTTACTAACCGTTTGACCGCACCCAGATAGTTAAAGTTCAAGGGCTGAGTGCCCCCTACATTCATGCAGACCCCATGCAGGGTTAACGGGTACCGTTCGCTCACCTCGTCCAGCAAAAAACCGTCGATGCCGGCAGCATCTAACCAGTTATCTGTGAGCAGCTCAAACCAGGGCACATCCGGGTTGTGCTTTAAGATGTATTCGATGTGGGGGCTGCGCAAGCCCAGCCCCACCCCGCTCACACTCCCGCGAGCTAAATCGGGAGCGCGTGCTTTTGACAAGGGTTGCGTCATTAAGATGCCTTGGCAGGTTTCACTTTTTTAACCATGCCACCCACAATCTTTTCACAGCTGCCTTCAGGCACATACACCCATTCGGTATCCAGGTTATCCATAGTAGCTTGACCTGAACAGCCGTGAGAACCATCTAATGCGCCACAGTCATTTTTGCCCGCTTTAGCGATGCCTGCACATTTTTCCCAATTTTTAGGCTGATCGGGTACCGCATTGGCGCCACTGGCCACCAGCATGCTTATTGAACCCACAGCGGCCAATAGTGCCATTTTTTTTGTATTTGTCATGGTGTTACCCTATTCGAAAAGTGTCATTGACCAGTTATTGGTGAATGTATCTTATAGACGGGTGGGGGTTGGGTTTGATTGCATTCAGGTAAAATATAATTTGAGAAGAGGAAATGGGCTGAATTGGATTGTTCGGCCACGGGGTGGCCTGGGCAATTGCTCCTAGCATTGCCCTCATAAGAGCCATCCATGGCTCGATCGTACGAGGGCAGCCTCTGCCCGACTTCTCTTAAGCAGCCCCTGCCCGACAGGGGTGCCCATAGAATCTTAAATACGATTCAGCTTATGACACTTTAACTTACAACAAAGGCTGCAACAGCGGCCAAATTAGATCCGCCA
>Ga0105348_1002600_pt1 | contig 10652 bp, 9 predicted proteins | sample EN8Hudsemesocosm_2_FD_83504 | JGI IMG/M metagenome (GOLD analysis project Ga0105348, IMG submission 83504) | Methane-oxidizing microbial communities from mesocosms in the Hudson Canyon - EN8C Hudson Canyon | ecosystem: Environmental > Aquatic > Marine > Cold seeps | place: Hudson Canyon...
ATATTAATGGAAGAATCGCTAACACTACAGATATCAGGTATACCTCTTTTCGATGACCTAACCGTCGAAGAGACTGACACACTCGAGCAATATCTGATTATCAAAACAGTCCCCAAAGGGAGCATCGTTTATAAAGAAGGTTCTCATGGTAGCTCCGTGTGTTTCGTGGTTGATGGTGAATTAGGCATTTACAAAACCCGTGCCGGCAAAGAAACTGAGATTTCAGCCTTGAGCAAAGGGGAGTCTGTTGGTGAAATGGCCATTATTGATGGATTAACTCGATCTGCAACCGTAAAGGCCAATACCGATACCACAGCACTTATCCTAAAACGTGCCGATTTCGATAAACTGATTAATGACAACCCTACCATAGGCATCAAGATACTTAAGGGCTTGGCACGACTCCTTAGTATAAACCTGCGCAAAACCTCCGACGCCTTTACTCAGGCGATGTTGTCAGTCTCCTAACCTTCGCAATCTTGACTACTAGTCAGCCAATACCATCCATCATCAGTACATCCCTACCTGCAAGGGACTTTACTCACAACCCAGTTTGACTTGATAGCTGGGTTTGTTAGTATCGCCCGCCCCTCTATAAGACGTCTGCTAACCTGTTTGATAGCAGCGCAATATTGACTATATAGATAAATAGACACCTAACCTTGAGGTACTGATGTTTAATCTCATCACAGGTAACCAGTCCAACGTTAAAAATGATGTGCTATCCGGAATCACAGTTGCGCTTGCACTGGTACCGGAAGCCGTAGCTTTTGCCTTTGTTGCAGGGGTAGAACCCATGGTTGGCTTATATGCCGCCTTTATGATGGGCCTACTCACGGCCACTCTGGGTGGACGGCCAGGAATGATATCGGGTGCCACTGGTGCCATGGCTGTTGTTATGGTGGCTCTCGTCGCAAGTCATGGAGTTCAGTACCTGTTTGCCGCAGTGGTCCTAGCAGGACTCATACAAATACTTGCCGGTGTTTTCAAATTGGGTAAATTCATTCGAATCGTACCCCACCCAGTCATGCTTGGCTTCGTCAATGGCTTGGCTATCGTTATATTCTTAGCTCAATTAGGCCAATTTATGGTCAAAGGCTCCACTGGCGACATGGTCTGGATGGAAGGTGAAATGATGTACACCATGGGTTCACTCGTGGCCATAACCATGCTCATCATTCATTTCTTACCCAAATTGACCACTGCTGTTCCTGCGCCACTGGTAGCCATATTGGCAGTGACTCTCGCCGTAATTGGTTTAGATCTAGACGCCAGGAACGTTATCGATTTTGTTCGCGACATGCTCCCAGCTGACCAAGCAGCCAGCGCTACTCTAAAGGGAGATTTACCTACCTTCGCAATTCCATCAGTACCTTTCAATCTGGAAACCTTGTATATCATCCTTCCTTACAGCGGCATATTAGCGGCCGTTGGCTTGATCGAGTCTCTTCTTACCATGAGCCTCATCGATGAAATAACAGACACTCGCGGCCAAGGTAATCGTGAATGTATTGGCCAGGGCATCGCTAACACCACCAATGGTTTCTTCGGTGCTATGGGTGGCTGCGCCATGATCGGCCAAAGCATGATCAACATTAACTCTGGTGGCCGCGGCAGACTCTCAGGCATCACGGCAGCACTGGTATTACTAGGTTTAATTTTGTTCGCTGCGCCGTTGATTGAAATGATCCCATTGGCAGCGCTAGTCGGTGTTATGTTTATGGTGGTACTAGGTACCTTTGAGTGGTCATCCTTTCGTATCATTCGCAAAATTCCAACAACAGATGCCTTTATACTGGTATTAGTTTCTGGTGTTACCGTTATTTCCGACTTGGCAATTGCTGTGATAGTTGGCGTTATTGTCTCAGCCTTAGTCTTCGCCTGGAAACACGCACAACATATCCATGCAGAGACCTTTACCGATGACAAAGGCTGGAAAGTCTATAAATTACGTGGCCCCCTATTCTTCGGCTCCGTAGCCAATTTCCGAGAAATATTTGACCTTCAGAATGACCCTAATGATGTGGTTATCGAATTCCAACGCTCTCGTGTCAGCGACCATTCCGGTATTGAAGCACTCGATGGCCTAGCCGATAAATACCAAGCAGCAGGCAAAACCTTGCATATTCGACATATAAGCCCAGAGTGTCGGAAGTTATTGAAAAAAGCGGGTAATTTATGTGAAGTAAATGTGCTTGAAGACCCCAACTATAAAGTCGCAACTGACGTACTTGCTTAACCTGAACAGAAGCGAAAAAGTTGCTCGCTAAATAAGAAAAGGCTACCTCCAAGGTAGCCTTTTCTTATTATGGTACTGATTATTCTAGTGAGCAACTAAAACGGTAAATCTAGAATTCCATTCTAATCCTTACGAAAAATACAGTGTTTAGCAAAATCCGTCGCTTCGTTACTCGTCCAATCACCTTTATTCTTTTCCTTCAAGGTATCACACCATTCCTTACTACCCAGTTCTGGAGCGCACGCCACCAAAGCACTTAACATGACAGCGATGAATAGCAATTTACCATTCAGTCTAATACCCATAACCCCTCTCCTTTTAATCATTGATACCCCTTCAAAATTGACTGCCATTCATTATCATTTGCAGGATTCCCCATTAAATTGACCACCTCTTGATGAATATCCTGCTGTGAATGCGGGAACATTACCCGACGCTCAAATACATCATGAGGCTTAGCTGAGAGATGAAATTTACCCTGCCAACTCTCACGAGGCACCAAATATTCATAGGTAGATCGGCTGACTATGCCTGCCCTCACACGACCACTTAACAACATAAATAGAATGGCTCTTTCCCCATTGGTGTTTATTCGATACGCCTTGTTCTGGTTGACCAGCTCATCAATACCGAAATAATAATAACCAAGCACTCCACCTACTCGCTCCCCTAATAAAGACGCCGGCCCATTGTACTCAAAGGGATGCTTACTCAAAGAAACCAACTCATCCCGATCCTTCAGGATAGCTGGCCCCCAAAGGTATTTACTTTCCTGCTTATCGCCAAACCATAGGGGATTTACGCCAATCAGACCACCCGAAATTTGCTGCAGCTTTAGTAAATGATCAATTCGTTTCCGGGGTAGAAACTTAGTTCGAAACTCATATCGAGTTGAACGCTTTGAAAGGAGGCGAGTAAAATCGTAATAAATACCCTGCTTACTACTCACATCAACTATTAGCGGTGGCTTTAGATGATAAGCATAGAAAATGACCGGCACTTTGACATCAGTTGATATCTCTGTAGCCAACGTATTTGCAGATATCATGTATACGGGTGCCATGACCCACAAAATTAACGCTATAAGCATCCAAAAGACTTTCATTTATATCCAGTCTATCCGTAATACTGCAATATACGAGTTTAGATGAGAGACACCCATCTAAAACTAACGAGAAAAGGATCAAAAACAGCTATTTATGGTAATTAATCTATACTTATAGCCGTACTGAATAACATATCAATTAAACTAAAGATTAGCATAAACAAGATATCTAAATACTCTATGCAGAAAGATAATAAAACGTGGCTGGATGAGGCGATAAAAACTTCATCAGAAGCTAGAACCCTATGATATTCAAAGCACTTCTTAGGGATCAGTTGGCGGTAAAACAAGCCAAATATACGGTGATGATTGCAGTCACACTTGGCCTATTAGCATCCTTTCTCCAAATTACTACAGACTATTTCAGCACACGTAACAAATTCGGCACGACAACCCAACAACTCTTACAAGTCGTCAAAATTCCTGCCTCCCAAGCAGCATTCAGCTTTGATGATATCTATGCACGGGAAACGCTCAAGGGGTTATTTGTCTACCCTTCAATCCATCATGCCATTATCTACGATGATGCTGGTCGAAAAATGGCCGAAATTATTCGTGAAACAAAGGATAGCGGGGATCGCTGGCTAACCAATATTCTATTTGGCCAAACCGTTGAAACCTTGATTCCACTTAAAGTCACCGTTTCGAACTCAAGTAACTCCAACATATTTCTGGACACGGAGATTGATCAAGACGCATTAGATGTTGGCCAGATTAAAGTTGTTGCTGATACCCACGTGGAAGGGTCCGAGTTTCTATCTAGATCCATCAATATTCTACTAACAGGCGTACTCAGAAATATGGTGTTAGCCATTTTCTTGCTTATATTTTTCCAGCGTTTTATCACACGCCCCATTATTTCCTTACAACAAGAACTACAACAGATAGACCCTAACCATCCAGATAAAGCACGATTATCTATCAGTCAATCACATAAAGATGATGCATTGGGTCATTTAGTAGAAACCACCAACAATCTGTTAAATGCCATCGAAAAAGAAACCCAAGAGAGATTTGATCAAATAAAAGAGGCTTCACGACTCACCGCGGATATAGATAGACGTAAAATTCGCGAGCAAACCATGCTGAAATATCAAAATCAGCTCAAGGAATCAAACCAAAAACTACAACAAACACTTGACGAACTAACCAGCACACAACGTCAACTTGTAGAAAAAGAAAAACTGGCCTCCTTAGGCGATTTGGTAGCAGGTATAGCTCATGAAATTAATACCCCCATAGGCATTAGCGTTACTGCTACCTCCCATATACTAGAAAAAGAAAAAATAGTTAATGAAAAACTGGCCCGCAATGACATCAAACGGAGTGAAATTGATGAATTTCTGTCACATACTCGTCATGCCCTAGAAATTGTCATGAATAATATTAACCGCGCTGCACAACTCATTCAGAGCTTTAAACAAATCTCTGCAGACCAGGCTAGCGAGCATAAGCGCACCTTTCATCTACATGAGTACCTACAAGATATTATTAATAGTCTTGCGCCAAAATTCACAGGCACCAAACATATAACTAAAATAGATTGCGATAAAAATATCATACTGGAAAGCTTTCCTGGTTTTTTCTCCCAGATATTCACTAATCTAGTCATTAACTCACTGACCCACGGCTTCGAAGATATTGAGCAAGGAACTATTCAGATTGAAGTAAAAATTGATAATGACGATTTAACCATTCATTACCAAGATGACGGCAAGGGTATTTCGCCTAAGAGCATGGATAAGTTATTCACACCCTTCTTCACGACTAAACGCAATCAGGGTGGCACAGGCTTAGGCACAACCATTCTATATAACCTTGTCACTCAAACTTTAGGGGGGCATATTTCATGCCAAGCAGTAGAAAGTGGAGGTTTGAGATTCGACATAACGTTTTCTTTAACAAACAGTGCAATTAAGGTCGTTAAATACATTGATGAGGAAAATTAAGCCCCAGAGCAGACACCTAATAAGTCACCTATAATAAAAACGGGAAGAGTAGACACCCTTCCCGTTTTTATTTGAAACAAAACTGTATAACTGACGTCTACTTAACTGCAGTTATTTAGCCCCGACTAAGCCAACAAGTAACCGCCATCCACATTCAAGCATGTACCTGTCGTATAACTAGCATCGTCAGAAACTAGATAAAGTACAGAGGCAGCCATTTCCTTAGGCTCTGCAACACGCTTCATAGGAACGTGTTCCATCGCTTTTTCCAGTATGGCCGGATTCTGTACCAAAGCAGACGCGAACTTAGTATCGGTTGCTCCAGGTAACAGCGCATTCACACGAATATTCAATGGTGCACACTCTTTTGCGAAAGCTTTAGTCATTGAAATAACCGCCGCTTTAGTAATAGAGTAAATACCTTGGAAGTCACCCGGAATAACGCCATTGACCGAGGCAACATTTACAATGGCGCCGCCGCCATTCTTTTGCATCAACTTAGATCCCTTTATCGACATAAAGAAGTAACCGCGAACATTCACGTCCACGGTTTTCTGATACGCACCCAAATCTGTATCTAAGATATGACCAAAGTAAGGGTTAGTCGCTGCATTGTTAACCAATATGTCTAAACGATCATGTTTCGCTTCAATTTCATTAAAAATATTTTCAATCTGGTCCATTTCGCCTACATGGCAAGCCATAGCTTCAGCACTGCCACCCGCTTCACGAATCGCCGCAGCGACCGTTTCACAACCATCAATTTTACGGCTTGAAACGATAACATGTGCTCCCTGCTTGGCAAGTAGGGTTGCGATGCTCTCACCAATACCTCTACTAGCACCAGTTACCAATGCGACCTTGCCAGTTAAATCAAAAAGTTTACCTTCACTCATGTTCATTCCTCTCTCTTTAATCTTGTAAAGTCTTCAATTTCGTTGTGCTCTTCTATGAAGACTACTTATTTAAAACAACTATCTAAATGTCACCAATTCTGGATGATGCACATCAAGGTGTGAATAATTATTCAAATAACTCAAACCAATACGGCCTTTCGAAAAAAGCAGCTTGGTCACACTGGTATTGGCAATGGCAGCATTCATTTCAAAAGCGGCCTTAGTATCACAGCCCAGCAGATACTGACAGATCACAGCTATTGGACCACCAGAAGTAAATACCACGATGGACTTCGCACCATTAGCATCCTTAACCACTTGCTGTAGAGCTCCAACACATCGATCCTGAAACTGAGCCCAAGTCTCCGCGTAATCATCATCAAAATCACCACAAGACCAGCGATTTACCGCCGCCGTGAAATGGTGTTGAAAAGCCTTCTTAGGATCAGCCTCTGCACCAATTTCTGCCGTCATCGCGCCCGTTTCTTTCCATTCAGGCTTATACTTATGCAGCACATCTCTGTGATCAAACTCATTGAAATCTTCAACCACACTGGCTGTTGGCGTATTGCCATGGCCACTCGAAAAACCTTCGGCTGTTTGATTATGACGAACCATAGATCCAGCAATACTCAGATCGGGTGAAATAGCGTTTGCCAAATACTTACCTAATATCTCAGATTGCTGCACACCCACATCAGACAGCTCGTCATAATTAGCCTTACCAAATGATGCCTGACCATGCCTTACTAAATAAATCGCACCCATACCTTTACCTAAATCGAAACCTAACTACAGATAAATTTATAACTTGCTAGCTTCAATTAATTTCAAGCAGCGCTCTTCCAAATAATTCACCGCAAAGATAAACGTGGCAAATGTTTCATTCTTAGTTTGACCGCTGTGATAACGGTTATAAATCTGCTGGGCAATTACCGCCAAACGGAACAAGCCATAGATCTCGTAAAAATCAAAGCAATCAACGGAGAGCTGTGATTTATCCAGATAGTAATCCACCAATTCCTGGCGCGTTAGCATGCCCGGTAAATGGGTCGGTTGACGACGCATCATTTGCGCCATGTCATCGTCATCTGCCTGTATCCAGTATGCCAAACTATTACCGAGATCCATCAACGGATCACCCAGTGTAGCCATTTCCCAATCCAAAACACCGATAATTTCGAACGGATTGTCTGCATTTAACACAACGTTATCCAAACGATAATCATTGTGAATCACACAAGTGCCCACATCTTCCGGCATTTTGTCTTTTAGCCAAGCCATCACCCGCTCAAAGCCAGCCGCATCATCCGTTTTCGCTTTAACGTAACGATCGCTCCAACCTTCAATCTGACGCTTCACATACCCTGCACCCTTGCCGATATGATCCAGACCTGCCGCCTTGTAGTCCACAGCATGTAATTCAACAAATTTATCGATCACATTTAAACAAAGCTTGCGTGTTTCTTCTTCGGTCAACGACAGCTCTTTTGGCATATTTTTGCGCGGAATAATACCGACTAAGCGCTCCATCACGTAAAAGTCACAACCCATTACATCATGGTCTTCACAGATGGCGGCCACATCCGGCGCATAGGGATAAACTGGCCGCAAGGCATCCATAATTTTAGCTTCGCGCACCATATCATGGGCCGATTTTGCAATATGTCCAAAGGGTGGACGACGCAATATCAAATCACGGTTTTCATATTGCAATAAGTACGTCAGATTAGAAGCGCCACCAGAAAATTGTTTTATCTGCGGCTGGCCCTGCAAGCCTTCAATCTTATCTTTTAAGTAACCATCTACGACAGCAGCATCCAGTTCTTCACCTTCACGCACTGAATCAGCCTGATCAATTAGTGACATCTTTTCACTCCTCTTTGTTATTCGTTATCCGCTACCCGTTTACCGGGGCTTTTCTGCACCGACAGCCATCGCTTTTACTTTCTTAGAAAACTGTTTGAAAAAATAACCAGGAAACAATCGCTTCATAATCCAGAGTCGACGTTCAGCTTTATGCGGCACAACCATGAAGATATTATTCTGCACTGCATCAAAAATGTCATTAGCAATATCATCCGCTGTGATAGCTGAGCGCGCCATCATGCGATTTACTTTCCCACTCATATCCATGCCAGGAATCTCAGAATTCATCGATTCCATAAGGTTCGTTTTGAAAAATGCAGGACACACAACACTGGTATTGATATTACTCATGCCTAATTCAACATGCATTGTTTCCGACAAAGACACAACACCCGCTTTTACCGCATTGTAGTTACTCATCATAGGTGCGCTTATCAAACCCGCCGCCGATGCAATATTCACAAAGTGACCACTACCCTGCTTTTTAAAACCAGGGGTAAAGGCTTTTATACCGCGAACAACACCAAACAAATTGACATCGAACACCCACTTCCAATCACTCAAGTTTACATCTTCAACAGCACCTGCCGTACCCGCAACCCCGGCGTTATTGACCACTACATCAACACCACCCCAACGGGCTTCCAGGGTATCTTTAACACTTTCTAATGCAGCGTCATCGGTTACATTAGAGCTTACATAAAAGGAATCAGGCGAGAACGCGCGTAATTCTTTTTCTGTTTCTTGACCACGTTCATCGTGTAAATCACCAACGCAGACCTTATATCCAGCTTTGGCAAAACGAAGTGCGATCGCTTTTCCTAAGCCACCGGCACCGCCGGTTACAAAAATTCTTTTATCAGGCATTTTAAAAATCTCTTATTTCTTTAATAAATCTATCTTTACTCAAGCTATCGTTTCATTAAGTCGGGGTACTTCATTAACTCAAACTTTGCCACCATCCCGCGGTGCACTTCATCCGGACCATCCGCCACGCGTAAGCATCGCGCGTAAACAAACAAGGCTGTCAGAGGAAAATCTTCACTGAGACCCGCACCACCATGTATTTGCATAGCTTGATCAACAATGGTCTGCAACATATTTGGAACCACGACTTTAATCTGTGAAACCTCACTAATGGCACCCGCTATTCCGTGGGTATCCAGTGCCCAAGCGGTTTTATGCGTTAACAAACGAGCCTGCTCAATTGCCATGCGTGCATTCGCCACAATATCGCGATTACCGCCCAGATTAATAATAGGCTTACCAAAAGCTTTACGTGTAGCAGCACGGGTAATTAATAATTCCAAAGCGCGCTCTGCGGCGCCAATGGCACGCATACAATGGTGTACTCGACCCGGCCCTAAGCGTCCTTGCGCAACCTCAAAACCGCGGCCCGGACCCGCAATAATATTAGTCACCGGCACGCGAACGTTATCGAAGGAAACTTCACCATGTCCAAATGGGGGATCAGTTTCACCAAACACAGGTAACATACGTTCAACTGTCACACCTTTCGAATCCATCGGCACCAGTACCATGGAGTGCTGAGCATGGCGCGGCGCATCAGGATCAGTCAGTGCCATAAAAATAAGCACTTTGCAGTTAGGGTGCCCAACACCCGTGCTCCACCATTTAGTGCCATTCAAAACAACTTCATCACCTTCAACAATCGCAGTAGCCGCCATATTCGTAGCATCAGAAGAAGCCACATCAGGCTCCGTCATGCAAAAGGCAGATCTAATTTTGCCATCCAATAACGGCTGCAACCATTCGTCCTTCTGCTCTTCAGATCCGTACTTAACCAACACTTCCATATTGCCGGTATCTGGCGCGTTACAGTTAAAAATCTCTGGAGCGATAAAGCTGCGGCCTGTTGCCTCTGCAATAGGGGCATATTCAGCATTACTCAACGCAGGACCGAACTCCTCATGCCCAGGCAGGAACATATTCCACAAGCCCTGCTCTTTTGCCTTTGCCTTCAACTCTTCAATAACTGGCAATACAACCCACGGGCTCTCCGATGAACGCAATTCTCGGTGATAAGCCTCCTCTATCGGCTCAATTTCCTCTTTTATAAACTGAATTACGCGTTCTAGGTATTCTTTACCTTTCGGTGACAAGTTGAAATCCATGGGCTTCCTCTTTCGGACTATCTCTCAAGGTATCCAGCCCCAAAAAGGCCTAAATACGAATTATTAGTGGGATTAATAGTAATTAGCTCGCTACAATGAAACAAATGAATAGTTTGTATAGGTATCTATTAGTTTTATGCATATAAAGAAATTGGACCTCAACCTGTTCCCGGTTCTTGAAGCCATATACACAGAAGGCTCCATCACTCGAGCAGCCGAGGCCTTAAACCTGACTCAACCAGCCGTTAGCCACGCACTCTCCCGCCTACGGGAAGCCTTTGATGACCCATTGTTCATACGACACGGCAACCGGATGCGACCAACCGCCATTACCCAGAACGTCATTGGTGAAATAAGAGAATCCGTTAATCTGTTACGAGGCTCAGTTCAGTTATCACGACGCTTCGACCCAGCGAATGCGAAAAAACTATTTACCGTAAGCCTTCGAGATATGATGGA
>Ga0105348_1002604_pt1 | contig 10644 bp, 12 predicted proteins | sample EN8Hudsemesocosm_2_FD_83504 | JGI IMG/M metagenome (GOLD analysis project Ga0105348, IMG submission 83504) | Methane-oxidizing microbial communities from mesocosms in the Hudson Canyon - EN8C Hudson Canyon | ecosystem: Environmental > Aquatic > Marine > Cold seeps | place: Hudson Canyon...
GATAATACATGTGCCGGTCACGCCATTGGTGACAGCCAAAGGCCTTGCTCGTAGCTCCGGAAAGTCTCGCTGTTCCACCGACGCAAAGAAAGCGTTCATGTCCACCAAAAGGATGGCGCGTTCCCATAATGTTGTCATAATTAGATGCCTGTATTTATATACAGTATAGGCGAGCAGATACTCTTTGCCAAGAGAATGGGGAGGTTTTCCGTGGAAGTCTGTGTTTATAAGGGGCTGTAGAGTATGGCGTTAACCATTTGTCTTTAGGTAGTATTAAGGTGTTGATACTAGTAAGGGTTGGCGTTTTAGCATCATTAGCAAAGAAAACAAAAAAAGGTTTGATGAGTTATACCTGTGACACTCTCAACCGGTACATTAAAAAATTGATGACAGGGCAGGCATAGAGAATCCAAGTGTTTTATCTGGGCGCAGAACATTTGTGGTAACGCTCAAGATGAAAGTCTTTTGATGTTGCTTACATTCTCACTTGTTGGGTAACAAGACCTTAGAGATAACAGCAAAGCTTTTAACCAGTGACCCTGTTGATATGGGTGATTGTGGCAGAAGCTTTTTAATACGGTGAATAGGTGCTTAGCTGAATTTAAAAAGGATTAAAATTGCCTTTTTTTGCTCATCACTAAGTTTAGAGATTAATGAAATTAATTGGTCATCTAGAGATTTGTTTTCATCGGGTTTAAGAAGGTGTTTTTCGAGTATTTGGATAATATCGGAGTTCATGCCCCGATGATAACGTTTAGCAACTTCGGCAATACGGGGTCGCAATCCATCGGGAAGACGAACAACGAATTTATCTTTGTAATCTGCTTTAAGTTCTTGAGTGTTGTTTGAAGTGCTTTGGCTTAGTCGTGAGGGGTGCGCTTCCATGCGGTAAAGCTCCTAGATACAGGGTCGTGAGTGTAGTTGTACTATGTGGCCTCGCAATAGCGGCGGTTTGATATTAAAAGCAACGGGGAATCTTATGCTGTGGCTGTTTAATGGAATAGTTTCTTTAGCGGTATTTCTGAATTCGGTAGATGTATGGGCTTCCAATGATGAACCTGAGCATGTAGTTAATGCACTGCAAGCCTCGAAAATTGTGAAACCAATAATGTTCAATACTGTTGAAGCGGACGAGATTTGCAGTGTTTTACAAGTTTTTCCTCCTGATAATCCATGGAATCGTGTTGTTGAGGATTGGCCTTTGCACTCGAATTCAACAAAAATCATTGAATCCATTGGGCATGATAAGCCCCTACGCTATAACCTTGATATGGCGTTTGTATTGGTTCCACCTAATCAGAAGCGTGTTAATTTGATCAATGTCGGATACGCGCTTGAGTCGGACGTAGGCCCATTCCCTATACCGGATGTGTTGCCGATTGAAGGTTGGCCTGTGTCTTACAAGTTTCCCGTTGGTATGGGGCTTTTGACGCTCGAAGATGTGCAGCGTGATCGATTTGGGATGGGTGGTGATCGTCATGGTATTGTCGTAGATCCTGTTAATCGTATGCTTTATGAGTTTTTTGGCATGAAGAAGAATGATGCTGGATGGTCAGCAAAACAGGTTTCGATATTTGATCTAAAAGTAAATAAGCTGCGTCCTGATGGCTGGACCAGCGCTGATGCGGCAGGGTTGCCAATTTTTCCAGCGGTAGTCCGGTATGATGAATTAGTGCGAGGTGTTGTTGAGCACGCTATGAGAGTGACTGTCAGGAATTCTCGTCGTGATCATGTATCACCAGCAAGACATCATGCCAGTACCCGTATAGATCCGAATCTTCCACGCATGGGAGAGCGTATTCGTTTAAAAAAAGAAGTTGATATCAGTACTTTTTCACGTGAAGCACAGGCAATACTTAGAGGATTGAAAAAATATGGAATGTTTGTTGCGGATAATGGCATTGAGTGGGCTATCAGTGTAGCACCTGATGAACGAATTCCAGTTTTGCATCAGGAGCTACGTCGGATTAGAGGTTCTTCGTTCGAGGTTGTAGTTCCTCCATAGCGATACTTGTAGCGGTCAAGTAAATCAATATAGGGAGTGTAGAAAAATGAAAAAACTACGTCGAGATACTACATCTGAGGATGATTATACTATCTTAGATTATGGTTGGGATGATCGACAGGAAGGAAAAAGAAAGAGCGATAATCCATACGCCATCAATAACTGGAAGTATTACGAATGGGAGAAAGGATGGGATATGGCTAATAATTCTCCTGATCTTGATGAATCAGCCAGTCGATGAAATACTTAGGTTTCAAATTTAATTCGGGAAAACCATGGATATTCAAGAGTTCAAAAAAAGAAAGGCAGAAATGGAAGCTGATATTGTTTGCGCAATACAGGGGGTTGTAGGAGCGTTTAAGAGAGATACTGGCTTTGCCCCACGCTCGATTGAGGTTGAAATGGTAGATGTGACTGAGGTGGGAGATGTTAATGATGATTTTGAAGTTGCTAACGTGAAAACCTTTATCGATATCTGATCAGGTCGGAACTAACCCAACCCAACCCTTAGTTGCTAATTACATCCTGCAACATTTATATCATCCTTTGTGCATATTACTTTTGTTTAATCTCTCGGATTCTATATGGAGTCCGGCATGAGAATTATAACTTCATTCATATTTATGCTTAGTGCACTTTCACTGTTTTACTTCATCTGCAATCAGGGTAATAAGGTGTCAACAATGCTTACGCATCCATCCTATATCGATGGCAGTTATCTTCTCTCGCAATAAGTAGGTTTGCTTTATGGCGGAGGTATCAGGGCAGTTTCTCCCCGATACCGTGGATTATCACTATGCCTACGTAGCTATGCATTATGAAGCTATGTCTTAGATGGAGGTGGGTTACCCGCACTGTGCAATCTGGCCTTTCTTCGTGGCGGCCATAATACATCCACGCTCTTGGTCGGTTGCTTTTTTACAGTCTGACATCATTTCTGAATATTTGGGGGCAAAACTACCTAATACCTCTTTTGCATGCTTTACGACTTTTTTGCATTGGCTTGCGGGTACAGGGTCATAACTGCTACATCCTTGTAGTATTAAAGCGCCAACAAATATTCTAGCTATACAGTTTATAGATTTCATTTGTTTTCCTTGTGCCGTTATTCTATTTTGCGGAATGATTAAATTGAAGTCTGATCGTTTTATATTATAGTGCAGTGATAAAAGGCGGCTGGATTTATTGGGCTGGGTCGGATATAAGTTTTTCTATCAGGTTAAGCTGCAGGTGATGAAAATCGTAGGTCATAATCTATCAGGAAATAAAAGGCTTTTATTATTACTGCTCCTGCTATGGATTTGGCCCTTCGGCCTAGCTAATTTTATGGGGTTTACCGTGTTTACCATAATGTTGGTGTTAGGTTTATTTTGGGTGGTGGTAGGGTATAGGCATTAAATGCTAGCCAGATCGTAGTGGGAAATATGTAGATGCAACAAACAAGAATGGATAGCGTGCTAGAAGCACTGACTAATATGGCTATTGGTGCAGGTGTCGCGCTATTAGCTCAAGTTATTTGGTTTCCTTTTCTGGGTAAGGTGTTCACCCTTGAAGAAAACTTGGCAACAACCGCATTCTTTACCGTGGTTAGTTTCATTAGGTCCTACAGCATTCGAAGGGTTTTTAACGGTCGGTCGGTGTATCAATCCATTAAGCAGCTGATGCGTTAAATTTGAATTAAGGTTGGCCAATTGCCTGCTAAGCTATATTTATTAATAGGGAGTGTGTATGAAGATGGGGCTGGTTCAATTTCTAATGGTTGCTTTAGTCGCCATTTTAAGCGCTATACTGGTAGGGTGTGGCGGTGATGAAAAAGCTACCTCAGAGGCATCTGGTGGTGACCACTTCTTAAAGGATCAGCAGCAGGCTATTGAAAAAGCGAAAGACGTAAAGCATATGCTCAAAGATTCAGCGCTGGAGCAGCGTAAAGCTATTGAACAACAGAGTAAATAATATCGGAATTTGCGGTATAAGATGTTAATCTCGTGCTAGCAAAGTGGTAAAGTACCAACTTCCTGATTTTATGGCGTGGGTTCGGTTCCTGTATCCCGCGAAGATAAGCCCAACGGAAATTCCGTCAATGTGATGAAGCCTGGCTATTGGAGAGATAGAGGTAGGTCTTCGGAGGTAGAGTTTTGCAAACAGTAGTAAAAAAATGGTTTCGTGATAAGGACTTTGGTTTCCTCGAAAATGGAGGTGGGCCTGATATCATGGTGCGAAAGGATGATCTTACCAATTGTCAGTTTTTGAAGGTTGGCGTATCTGTTGAATTTGAATGTCACCCTGATAAACGAGGTCTAATCGCCAGAAAGGTTAAGCTTATGCCTCAGAACAAGCATGGTGGCGGCCAAGGCCAGAATGCTAAACCATATCCATTCGGTGTTATGACCTAGGTGGATGTTTTCATCCAGAGTCTTGTTTAGACCCTAAGCACTCGCTTTTGATTTGCTCATAGCATCGCTGCAATGTAACGGACCCTTATTCACTCTGAATGGTGAGCAAAAGGGTTCGTAGCTGTGTGACCGCTTTATCTGTGTTATTCAGTTAACAAGCGTTAGTAGGAATCCAGATAGTATGGCCATTCCTACGACAACGATAAGAAATGCAGCGATCATCCGGTTCTTGAACAGCGATTTCAGCAAGATTACTTCCGTTAGGCTAGCTCCAGCACTTCCTATAATGAGGGCCATGACGGCACCTAGCCCCATGCCTTTGGCAACCAAGGCCGCACTCAAGGGGATAACGGCTTCAGCCCTGATATATAGTGGTATACCTATGATTGCGGCCACCGGGATAGCAAAGATATTGCTCTCACTGGCGTATTCGGCAATAAATTCTGTGGGCACAAAGCCATAGATAACAGATCCCAAGCTAATACCTATGAGCAGATAAGGTAAGGCTTTGCGGAAGTCTGTCCAGGTTTGAGTCCATATTTTTCGCCATTTATGGGTAGGTTTTCTCCCATCAACACAGCCCACAGAACAGCCTGGCTCAGGTGCTTGATAGGCAGATGGCTTAACGTATTTTTCGAAACCTAGCTTTTCTAATGTATATCCTGCTAACACTGAGACGGTTAAAGCCACGGTAAAGTAATAAGCAGCGATGCCAAGCCCAAAGGTGGCAATAAACAAGCCCATGATGATGGGGTTCAGAAGAGGGCTCGCGAACAAGAAGACCATCATAGTGCCAAACCCCGCATTCGCTCTAAGTAGCCCCTTCAGGAAGGGAATGGTTGAGCAGGAGCAAAATGGTGTTATTGAGCCGAGGAATGCCGCGATAACGTACCCTTTACCATTTCTTGAGCTTAGTGTGCTTTGTATTTTTGAGGCTGGAATGTACTCCTGCAGCACGCCAACCAGGTAACTAATCGCTAGAAATAGGGCGGTCAGTTCAACCGCTAAAAATACAAACATTTCGACGGTTTGTTTGATAATAGCGAGTGTTTCAGGTGTCATGTTTTAATCCCTATATTTCTAGAATAGTGGAAATATAGGGATTAGCCTCTTGTGTGTCAATATATTTCCGGTAATATCGAAATATTCTAGTATCTGAGAGAATGATAGTCAGAGTAAATAATCGTTGGAGTAAATCATGGAAATAGAGCTAGCTGCGAAGGCGTTCAAGGAGTTGGGTCATCCATCACGTTTGAGTATCTTTCGGTACTTGGTCAAGGCTGGGGAAGAGGGTGCTCCTGTAGGTGATTTACAACAGGCTCTTAATATACCCAACTCGACCTTGTCTCATCATATATCGGCGTTGATTGGTGCGGGGCTCATACGGCAGCAACGTGAGGGAAGAACCTTGTATTGCATTCCACAGTATGAGGCTTTGAATGACTTGATTGAATTTTTAAATATGGAATGCTGCCAAGGGAATTAGTCTATAGGTTAAGGCATAGCTTTAAGGCATAGCTTTAAGGCTTATATATGAAAGCCCTAGAGTTACTCTAGGACTTTTTCCGTTTTACGGAAGGTTTTCTTAGTGAGCGTAGATAGAAGTAGTACCTTTGAGTTTATACTGGAATAATTGTTTTCGATATTGTCCTGAAATGACGGGTCTGTGACGTGTGCAGACGCTAATAATATATACTCATCATCAAATAAACATTTTTTGTGTTTCCATGTCCGCGCAGAATTATTCATTTTAATATTCGGTATTATCTCGCAGGAAAGTATGCGTATCTCGCTGGTTAATTCTTTCACCGCCGTTGTAGATAACAACAAATAATTTATTGGTCTCAATTTGTGTAAAGAAGAGTAGATTGGTTTTGTAAATAGTTGAGGTAGGTGGTTAGTAGGTGTAGGTAATTGCTGGGTGTAGATAATTAAGTTACTAGTTTGTAGCGTTAAGCTCAGTCGTTAATTGACGGCTTCTATATTCACCCGGAGCGCATCCATACCAACGCTTAAAGGCTCGATAAAAGTTGCTGTGGTCAGTGAATCCTAATAAAAACGTTATTTCCTGTAAGGTAATGGAATTGTTAGTGGTGTAGCTATGGGCGAGTTCTTTTCGGGTGCTGTTAAGTAAGGTCAGAAATGATAGGTGCTCTTCTTTTAAACGGCGCTGTAGTGTTCGAGAACTTATATTCAATAGGGTAGCAACGCTGTTGATTGTCGGTTCGCCGCTAGGCAGTTTTTTGTGGATGATATCACTGACTTGTTCACTTAACTTTGCAGTGCTATGTGATTTTATGGTTTGAATTACCATTTCCTCGTGGTGAATAGCCATGCTTTCATTAGCGAAAATCATCGGTGTATCAAGATCTTCATTTATTAAGCAAGTGCTGTAGCGAGCAGCTGAAAATCGTAGGGGGCATTGGAAAAAGCTTTGGTACGGCCTTATATTTTGGGGTTTATCGTGCATAAACTCCACGTAAGTAGGCGTGATTTGTTTCTGGGTAAAAAATCGAGTCGCAAATAGGCGTAGCGCTAACGCGGCGTCAAATCCCTGATAGACCTCAGGTGCTTTGTTATCGTTATTGCTTAAAATAATGCAGCAACCGTCCTCGGTGTTCTCGGAGGAAAGCTGAGCCGCAGACCCCATTATTTTTTGATAGCGAATAGCGCGCTCCATGCTCTCGCGAAGAGTAGCGCTAGACATTAAACTATAGCTATAGGCATCAAAGGCACTGACCGTTGGGTTTTCTCCCATTCGTAAACCAATGGCGAGATTACCTGATAATCGACTGGCTTCCTGCCAAAGGCCGGTGAAGCTGTCTTGGTTAAAATAGGCGTTGGGATTGCTGAGTTGTGCTTCTTCTAAATCAAACTCCTTGAACAGCTCACTGGCATTCAAGCCTTCTCGCTTTAAGAGTTCAAATACCAGTCTGGCCCAACCCACTGATAGTCGTTGTGCATTTTTCATTATCTTACCTATGCCAAGACTCGAGATTACAGATCTAGATACTAAGTGGGTATAGTTTAGATTGCATGGCGTACAGAGACAATCGCTTGGCGTAAGTGGCCAAAGCCTATATTAGGTTGCCTAAGTAGCATGATGCTCGGTGTGATTGTGTGAAGCTATTTTATAACTGTCTGAACTTGTGTGCTTTGAACCATTTAATGAATCAACCAAGTCGCTTTCTCATAATTTGCACATGGCTTTGATCAATTTTAGGTCCTGCCTATCCTGGTCTATGCTATTTCTAAATGCTAGTCAGCTCCCATAACCCTATATTTAAAAAATGAACTTTGGAATTAATGAACATGAAATTGAAAAAGTTGGCGTTATCCAGTTTGTTTCTAGCAGTAACCAGTGCATCGGTTTCTGCCAGTGAATCTACCAATTTGTATTGGGGGGACACGCACTTGCATACATCCTACTCGTTGGATGCTTTTCTGAATGAGAATCAATCGGCGGATCCTGATACAGCTTATCGTTGGGCTAAAGGCCAGCCGGTGATACATCCTTATAATCGAGCGCGTGTACAAATAGAAACGCCCTTGGATTTTCTCGTGGTTTCGGATCATGCGGAAATCATGGGTGTGATACGGGCCATTGTAAGGGAGGAAGAAGAGCTGGGGGATGTAGGGTTCTTTGGCACAATTAAACGTTGGTTAGCGCTAGGGTTAATTCGTGATGCCATCGAGGACGGCACTGGTGGCAAAATATTTCATGACGTTCTACCAAAAACGGCTCTAAATCCTGGTGGTGACCCAGTAAAGGATCCTGCAAATACACCCCATGATTCAGTGTTAGGCGACACCAGTAAAACAGAAACAACAGCCTGGAATGATATTGTTGATGCGGCTGAGCGTCATAACGAGCCGGGCAAATTTACTGCCTTTTTAGGTTGGGAGTGGAGCTCAATACCTACCGGAGCCAACCTACACCGGGTGGTTATTTCGCCTGATAGTGCGGATAAAGGACGTCAATATTTACCCTATGGCTCTGATCAAAGTAAGTACCCGGAAGATTTGTGGGCCTGGTTAGATAAAACCTCCAAGGAAACCGGCTCTGAATTTATTGCCATTCCTCATAACTCAAATATATCAAAAGGGTATATGTTTGCAGAAACCACGTTACACGGAGAGCCGATTACCGTTGATTATGCGCGTACGCGTATGGCTTGGGAGCCTGTGGTTGAGATGACTCAAATTAAGGGTGACTCGGAAACACATCCAAGCCTATCACCGGATGATGAATTTGCAGGCTTCGAACCCTATGAATTCTATATTCAACAAACACCGGGCGAATTTAAACCAACCGAGGGGGATTTTATTCGTTCAGGATTACGCCGTGGTTTGGAGATTGAAAAAAATATAGGCGTTAACCCCTACAAATTTGGCCTGATTGGCGCTACCGATTCTCACTCTGGATTATCGACGGCGGAAGAAAATAATTTTTGGGGAAAAATGGCCTACGATTCAACCCCGGAAACCAAACGCAAAGAGTTGTTAGGAGGGAGTAAAGCATCAGGTTGGGATATGCAGGCAGCTGGCCTTGCTGGGGTGTGGGCTAACGAAAACACACGCCAGGGAATCTACTCTGCCTTTAAACGTCGAGAGGTTTATGCAACCACAGGGCCGCGTATCAGTGTGCGACTGTTCGGTGGTTGGGATTTTGAAAAGGGTGCTGCCGACGCCAATAATCTTGCGGAAATAGGTTACGCGCAAGGGGTGCCTATGGGGGGTGATCTAACCCGCCCAGCGACCTCTGGTGATAAGGTTCAGTTTCTTATTCATGCGGTTAAGGATCCAAATCACGCAAACCTAGACCGCGTACAAGTGGTAAAAGGTTGGCTGGATGATAATGGGAAAAGCCATGAAAAAGTTTTTGATGTGAGCTGGTCTGATGACAGACAGCTAGATACCAAGGGTAAATTACCGGCGGTGGGTGATACCGTAAACCAGGAAATCCCTAGTTACACGAATACAATCGGAGCGGCTGAACTTTCGACGGTGTGGGAAGACCCTACTTTCGATGTCGATCAACGTGCTTTCTATTATGTGCGTGTCTTACAAATACCAACACCACGTCATTCTTTGTATGATGCGGTTGCTTTGCAAATTGATCCGCCAGAGGAAGGACCTGCGATTATTCAAGAGCGGGCCTATACATCTCCGATTTGGTATACGCCTTAATGTATGGCTGAAATTCTTACCACTATTTTTAATCGGTTTCTTCTTTATAGGAGAGGCCGATTTTATCTATAAAGGTTTCAGATAATTAATGCGTTTCATCGTATTTTTACAGAACACTACATTGAATGGAATAAATTGGAAGTAATGTTGTGTTCAGTAAAATATTCCCAGCCTAATAATTTATATTCTTTTATTTCTTCTCTTCGAAATACCGGCAGAATAGCTCTGTTTGAATTTGTTGAGATACCTATTTTTGGCTCTCGCTATTAAGTACAACGAATTCAGCAAAGTAACACCCTCGTAATCATTAGTAGGCATGTAATGCTATATGGCCGCAAATGACCATTCTATGGCCAGCCATACACTGTCCTCCTTTCGGCATGTAAGTACACTGAAACTACGAGTATTGGCCGTGGCTAGCTATTGGTATCTATAGCAGATGATGGCAGAGAAAATTCCACACATTCGGATACGCATCCTTACTAGTAAGAGAATACCGATTCATGAAATACGAGATTCTATGCGGCCATGGGGACACCCAAGAGAAACGCACCTTTGACTATGAGAACGATGAATCCAAGCGCCCGATGGCGTTGGATGTTCTACTCCAGGCCAAGGCAACCACAGAGCCTGACCTGGCTTTTCGCTATGGCTGCCGCAATGAGTTGTGTGGAGTATGTACCATTGAGGTTAATGGTGAGCCACGGTTAGCTTGTCGTTGCCGTGTAAGTGAGGGGGATGAGCTGGGTCCATTGTCCACACTGCCGCAGCTAAGGGATTTGGTCGTAGAGCGCGAGAGCATCAACAAACAACTGCAGCGGGTATCAACGCCCACGCCGGTCAATCAGCAGCAAGCGCCTTCAGCTGAGGTCTCTAGTCTTAATCGCTGTATAGAATGTTATGGCTGTCTTTCGGGCTGCCCCATGCATGAACGTAATGCGAATGAAGCTCCCGATGATGAGCAAGGATTTCATTACGGTAACCCTTATACGTTATTGAAGTTGCGTCGTGCCATGCTGGACCCGTTACGTAATGAAGAGGAGAAGCAGGAGATCC
>Ga0105348_1002606_pt1 | contig 10643 bp, 13 predicted proteins | sample EN8Hudsemesocosm_2_FD_83504 | JGI IMG/M metagenome (GOLD analysis project Ga0105348, IMG submission 83504) | Methane-oxidizing microbial communities from mesocosms in the Hudson Canyon - EN8C Hudson Canyon | ecosystem: Environmental > Aquatic > Marine > Cold seeps | place: Hudson Canyon...
ATGGTATCCATAGCATTCTGGGACGGTACAGACATTTAGTGAATCCTAGCGAGCATATCCTATGAATAACTATAGCTTAAAAGTCCATTACAACGGTGTAAGCGACTAGCACTTCTATTATCAAACATCTCGACTACACTCACTTTGGTGGTTAACTATTCGTTCATCATCGGTATCAGATCAGACCTCTCGGCCATTAATGCAACTACTATGAAACAACTCAATATACGACACAGATACAGCAGGTGAGCCTAATGAAGCAAATGATATATCTAACTATCATCCTACTTGGCGCTATAACGACAAAGACTTCTCTCTTACATGCGGAGGAAATCACCCTTGTCATTGGTGATTATGCGCCCTACATAGATGATAAGGCTGAAAATAAAGGACTACTAAGTGATATTGTCGTTCAGGCATTCGCAAAAGAAGGCATTACCGCTAGCATAGACTTTAAACCCTGGAAACGCGTTGAAGAAAATGCCATTCAAAAAGAAGGCAGGTTATCCTATGGCTGGATACACACAACAGAACGTGCCGCAAAGTGGCTGTACTCAAACCCAATCTACTCATCTGCCGACGTATTTATCACAAGAGCTGATTCTGATTTTTCGTGGAAAACCCTAGAAGATTTAAAACCCTATCGCATCGGTGTGATTCGAGGTTATAGCCAGGGTGACGCGTTTGAAGCTTTTAAGAGTCAACTCCAGGTTCAAGTTGCAGATTCAGACTTAGCCAACCTCAGAAAATTATTGGCGAAACGTATCGATATTTTCCCATCTGACCCAGTGGTCGCCGCCCATGCAATTCGAACCTCATTTACTACAGATGAGCGCAGTAAATTCCGCGTGGTCCCTGAACCGAACCTAGGGGTCAGTGCGATGCATATGGTATGCGCCAAGAGTTATGCAAAATGCCAATATTACCTTGATAAATTTAATACCGGTCAAAAGAAACTAGAAGCCGATGGCCGTAAACAACAAATCATCGATAAAGCGACCCAACTATAGGCAGGTTTTGGATAGTGGCTGGCATTAAATGCCTAGATACAATGCCAGCTTTCAAGCATCACCAACAGCACAATATTCATATCACTGTTAGCCACCCCCCATACCGGCAGATATCTAAAGCATTAGACACTTAAAAACGATAGGCGCTTTCAGCAATGCTCGCGTAAACCCCATTGGTTAAAGGCTTATATTCTTTATCACCAGGTAGCGCCACATAAACAGGGCAACTTACTTGGTTAATATCGAAGCCCTCTTTTTTCAAATCGGTTTTGAGATATTTAAACGTCGGGGTTTTCTCAAATTCGTCTTTGACTCTGATAAAGACAGGCACAGAATAACTAGGTAGGTTATCTGTTAGGAAATCGTATAGTCCCTTACCATCAATGGCGTTTTTTCCTTCCTTAAGTTTGACTGACAACATACCTGCCTTACCATTGGTATTCGGTATCTCCACACCGTAGGCAACCGACTCCTCCACACAAGGATACTGATTCGCGATATTTTCCAATTCACCGGTAGAAACATTCTCACCCTTCCAACGAAAAGTATCTCCGGTTCTGTCACAGAACTGAAGCTGCTTACAACCAATATCCCTAAGCACATCACCGGTATTAAAATACATATCACCTTTTTTAAAGGCGTCTCTTATCACCTTGGACTCATTCTTAGATTTATCAGAGTAGCCTTCGAAGGGAATTTCATCAGTGATTTCACCAAGCAATAATCCTGGCTCGCCTTTTTTTGCTTTGATCAAGCGACCCTTCTTATTTCGAATCGGCTCTTCGGTTTCTTGATCAACCTTAACCAATTGGTGTGGACTCAAAATCATGCCAACGGTTTTATCGAGATTAAAAATATTACACGCCGTGAGATTACCTTCACTTGCGCCATAAATTTCCCTGACATCATCAATATCAAAACGGTCTTTAAATTCACACCAAATCTCAGGTCTCAACCCGTTACCTATGATGAATCTCACCGGATTGACCCGATCACCATGCTTTTCAGGCTGACTCAGTAGATAACGACACAATTCACCCACGTAACCAAACCCAGTAGCCTGGTGTAATGCTATTTCTTGCCAAAACTTTGAAGCACTAAATCTCCGACTTATGGCAAAGGCCGCTCCATTGCACACACACGGAAACCACGCGGTTGCCTGTGCCGTAGAATGATAAAGTGGCAAACTACTGTAGATTACATCATCCTCGGTTACGGGATTAATAAAATTCCCCATGGCGATAAACGCCTTCGCCATACGATCATGTGTTTGGGTAGAAGCTTTCGGTAACCCTGTTGTACCGGAGGTATAAATGTACCAAGCCGTCGTTTCAGGCGTAACTGTTTGAGTTACTTGCAGGTTATCTTCAGGGCATTCGTAGGAAGCCCTGGCAATATTAATATACTTGCCATCATCATCGCCGGGATGGCTAAGGGTATCGGTATCAGGCACCCGGTAGACATCAGCTGCAACGGTGAGATCATCAAGTATATCTACCAGAGGCGAAAGCACCTCACCGCCCACCACAACCGCACCGGGATTCACTAGGTTCAAACTGTGCAGCAAGACTTGGCCTTTCTGCGTATTATTGATGAGAGCCGCCACAGCACCTAGCTTCGTAATAGCCAGCTGATAAATAAGATACTCCGGACGATTTTCCATAAACAGCGCAACCACATCACCCTTGCCGACACCCTGACTGGCTAGATAATGGGCGATTCGGTTTGCTGCCTTATTAAATTCGCTATAGGTTATTTTCCGGTTTTCATATTTGATAATAATATTGTCAGGGAATTGACTCACCCTATCTTCTACCAACTTTGGGTAGGTATATTGTTTTTTCTTAGCATCCAACTTTAAGTATTTAAGAACACCCATAAAGCCTTTCATACGCCGAGTAAAGTAGGATCGATTGCGAATAAGGTCTTTTAATTTTATGGAATGGGACATTGATCTGTTACCTAGAGAGTATGAGAGAAGGCTTATACCGACCAGCAAATCTATTGCGTGGTGCTAATCGCTATATGCAGGTCAAGGATACAGCTTAAGCTTATTACCCACTGGCAGCTAGGCATAAAGAGACACTTTTCAGGCAATCACCGCCACTACCACTGGATCACAACACCATTAGCCAGTAACACCCCGCATAGAGGCAATAACATAAGGACTAGCAACTCAAACCGGATAACGTGCTTAAGTCCCTTGGGGATATCAACCTCCTCCTGCTGATCGCCTTTACGCAAGCGGATGAACGTGACCATAGGATAAAGAGATACTATGCCAATAGAGATAAACAATGACACTTTGAAATAAAATACCCAATTCGATAGGTAATAATCTGCCGGTTTACCAAACTTGAACACCAGCAATAACCCTGTAATGAATAGCGTTGCAGCCCCTAGACTAAATATCACATCTACATTCGCAACACGCTTAACTTCAGCCTTCGTCATTCGTGGCTGAATTAACAGGTGCTCTCCTACCAAAGAAGCACCTAACAGTATAAATCCAATAAAGTGAGCATATTTAACCAACAGCACTACCATTACCGACACCCTTTTATTTTAATAATTATCAGGTAAATAACTGATTCGCGAACCAATCACTTATAAGCAATATTATTTTTCAGTGCCAGCAGCTATCCAAAATCACTGTTGCTGTAAGCGAGTCAGAGAATAATCCAACCAAGCTTCATACCAACTAAAAAAGCTATATCTTTGTTCATTTACATCAAATGACAATATAGGATTAATAATGGCAGGAACCAAATATGACTTAGATTGATCACAGGTCCATATATTCCCAGCCTCATCCCCCGTTATTATTAATAAATGAAAAACCGTGCCTTCTTTGGAAATAGGTAACACACCGCACAAGCCAGCTTCAAATTCAAAAGCGTCTGGCCTAGCAGGCGCTTTAAACATTTCATTAGGGTCTGCAAACAAATCATTTTTCACTAATAGGGATACCGTTTCCTCCAGCGATAGTAGACCACAACCCTTGTTAGAGTCGCCATTACCAACATTCAAGAGAAACGACCTATACTCGGAAGGTAAATTCTTCTTCAACTGTTTTTCAACATCCGTAATCTTTACTATATCAACCACCGGAAGCAATGGATAAGCATAATCTGGCTTAAGCGCTTCCAACAAATGTATCTTTTCAGAAACACGTTGAGCTGTTGCATCAGAACTCATATCTTCTCCACCATGCGTTTACTTGGAAAGTAAATAGGTTCCTCTCCTAACGCCCACGGTTTATATTTTTTCATCACACCTTTAAAGATATCCGACTCTATCAGATTATCTAACCAACGCTGTAGATGCACATAGGGCGCCTGATAAAACCAGTTTTTGTCCACATGGGCAAACTGACGTATAAACGGCATGATAGCGAGATCCACCCAGGATAGTTGGTCGCTCATTAGATACGGGTGCTGAATTAACATTTCTTCCAACTGCGCTAAAAACGCCTCACCCTGACCTCGATAATATGCCATAGAATGTTCAGGGAAACGATCAGCATATTTATACCGATCTAACTGATCTTTAAAAACAGTATCATTGTGAATGATCAATTGATTAGCCCGCGCATCATCTAAAGAATGCTTCGCAATCAAATTGCTGGGGCCAATTGAATGATAATTTTCTGTTAATGACAAAGTCCACTTCATCACATCCAAGCTTTCATCAATAACCAGCCCTTCAGGCAACACTAAAACGGGTACGGTCCCCTTCTGCGAATACTCCAACATACTGTCCGGCTTGTTCCTTAACACAATCTCCCGCAATTCAAGGGTTATACCACTCGCATAAATGGCCATTCGCGCTCTAATGGCATAGGGGCAACGTCGAAAAGAATAAAGAATAGGCTTAGCTATGTCAGACAAGTTTATTTCCCAAAATTAACAGCCCAGAATCAATAACCTAAAATCAGCAACCCCAAGCCTAACAACCTCTAGCTCAGCAACCCAAGACTGCCAACATCAAGGCATAAAAGAGACTCAATAACCTGACATTATAACGCAGCTCCTCATTGAATTAGAATGCAATCATACACGTGCCCAAATCGTCTATAACTATATCTATGGACAAGATTAAAACAGGTCATATCCACTTCCCATCAAGGCTCCTGAACATTTTGGGTGCCTATGCTAGATAAGCAAGATGGTTAAGTAAGGCTATAGTCAAAAAACTAACCCCCATTAACATAAGCTTATGTTTGATCAACAGCAATTGAACCAGCTCTATCAATACTGCCTGTCACTGACAAGTCACAGCGCCAATGCCTATGATCTTCTGCAAACCGCCTTGGAGAAATTTTTAAAGCAGGATAAACGGCAAGTAGAATCACATATGGGCTATATACGTCGCATCATTAGGAACCAATTTATAGACGATTGCCGGCGCCAACAGATAATAGCTTTTGATCCTATCGAAGATACGGAAGCCCTTTCACTAGAAACCCGGTCTCTGGATCAGGTGATGATAGAGCAAGACCTAGTGGAAAAAGCATGGGTGCTATTAAACACCGCTGAGCGAGAGATCCTATACCTCTGGGCAATGCTAGGTTACAGCAGTTCTGAAATTGCGAAGGAGTTGGACTCACCGAGAGGTACGGTTTTATCACGCATTCACCGACTCAAACAAAAACTGCAGAATAAATTTCAAGAACAATCAACTTCAACCCCCTCCACCCTTACCCAAGCAGATAAGGGAGGCAAATGATCATGAAACAACCATTGCGCACAGGTATTAAAAATCATATTGAAGAAGAGAAGCTCTCCGAGCTGCAATTGGACCAACTGATGACCTTGCAACATGAGACGGCAACGTATTCCCTAAAGCATAAACCCCTGCTACAAGCAGTAACTACCTATATTTCAGTTGCAGCAAGCATAATGATCGCTCTATTTATGTTGTTTGAATTAGGCTCAAACCAAACCTTTACAGAACAAATTGCCCATGAAGTTGCTAAAAACCACATCAATTTAAAACCACTGGAGGTTAAAACATCATCAATGGATGTTATCCAAAGCTATTTCACGCAATTGGATTTTATGCCGATAACTTCAGATTATTTTGGTCAATTTAGTAACACCATGCTTGGTGGTCGCTATTGCTCTATTAAAGGCGTTACTGCCGCACAACTACGCTACACCAATCAAAGTGGTGATAAAGTGACTCTCTATGAAACTCAATATGATGCTGGCATTTTCTCTGAACTACCAAAACTGGAACAGGGCGAGCCGCCACTGGAACTTTATGCCAAAGGTGTCAAGATCAATATATGGGTAGAAAAAGATTTATTAATGGTTTCAGCTCAGGAATAAATGCTTTCGTTCTTAGCAGGTGAAATATTACCTGCTCTTTTTACTCGCTTTAGTTTTCTTGTTGTTTTTTCTAGCAGCCGCTCGAATAGCTGCACCGTATGCGAGGTTTGCCCATTTTATTAATTCTTCTCCATCCTCCATCGCTTCATCGGGCGCCTGATAATAAGACATCGCAAACTCCTTACCTTTCCTAGAATAGGTAAAAGGCCCCATTCCCTCTTTCTTGAAAGCACCGATGTTTTCATCATCCACCTTGAAGTAAAGTGTGGAGCTCGCCACCAAGCCAAACATTAATCCTTCTAGGAAAATACCGTGCCCACCAAACATACGCTTAGCAGTAACGGGGCCGATCAACTGAAGGGATTCCACTAAAAAAGAAACAAACTCGTTTTGTTGGCTCATAGCAACCTACTTAATAAGTCTCTCATCATACGCACTTCGCACTCAACTGAGGGCAAGCACAAGCGCCTACCCTTGACATCGAAGGCTAATTATCATTCGATAGCGCTTATTAATTGATTCTGCGTACGATAGTACCTTTTTTATGTTAAATAACAGCTTTTCCAAGATAAATAGTACCGCTTCCAATAATAAAAATGTACACAAGTTCTAATAATTACCGCCTTTAGGTAAGGGAAATAACGATAATGAAAAAGCTGGCCCTAACACTTCTATTTTCTTTAGCCGTACTTATAACCGTCCTTGTAGTACGTACGGCTCAGTTTACTAAAACCATACCGCCCAACACCATAACTAAGGTCAACATAGCTATTGACGAAGAAAATGCTACACGACGATTTGCCCAATCACTAACCTTTGCCACCATTTCAAATCAAAACCCACAGCTCGCCAACATTAGTGCGCTTAATGAGCTTAGGTCTTATCTTAATGAGAATTTCCCCCGTGTTTTTAATCAGCTAAGTGTAGAAACAGTATCGGATTATAGTTATCTGATCGAATGGCGAGGCACAAATAAAAAACTAAAACCCATTTTACTGCTATCTCATATGGACGTTGTCCCTGTCATACCCGGCACAGAAAGCGAATGGCAACATCCACCTTTCGCCGGAATCATTAGTGACGGTTACGTCTGGGGACGTGGAGCTGTTGATGATAAAGCTGGCGTATTAGGAATTTTAGAAGCCGCTGAGACACTCCTATCACAAAGCTTCACACCGGAAAGAACCATTTATTTTGCTTTCGGTCATGATGAAGAGGTAGGCGGCCTGCAGGGTGCCGTGAAAATTGCCGAGCTACTAGAGCAACGCGAGATTGCTTTTGAATTCGTGATGGATGAAGGCGGTATTATTGTTGATGGCATTGTTCCTGGTATCAATGCCCCTGTCGCCCTTATCGGTCCTGGTGAAAAAGGCTATCTTAGCCTTAAACTCACAGCAACAGGAACCGGGGGCCATTCATCCCAACCACCAGCCTACACAGCTGCAGGTTTAATTGCGCGCGCAGTCTACCGCTTACAGGAAAACCCTTTCCCCATGGACTTATCCTATACCTCAGCGTTTATTCAAAATCTAGGTCGTGATATTCCCTTCGCACAACGAATGGTTTTTGCCAACACCTGGTTGTTTGAACCCATCGCGGACAAAATTCTTCCACCTATACCAGCCCTCATCGCAGGCACGCGCACCACTACGGCACCCACCATGCTGAAGGCTAGTGTGAAGGACAATGTATTACCCATCAATGCCGAAGCCGTTATCAATTTCCGAATTTTACCCGGTGAAACAAGTCATAGCGTGATAGCCCATGTTGTTAAAACCATCGACGATGATCAAATAAAAGTTGAGCCCTACGGCTTTTCCAGTGAGCCTTCCACCATTGCAAGCACCGACTCCTATGGCTACCAACAAATCAAAAAAACGATTCATCAAGTCATCGATGATAAAAACATAATCATCGCCCCCAAGCTCGTTATCGGTGCCACCGATGCACGGCACTTTAAAAACCTTACTGAGAACAGCTATCGATTTATGGGAGTTACATTACAAGGTGATGAGATTAAAGGCTTTCACGGGACTAATGAGCGCGTTTCCGTGAAGAGTTACCTTGATGCGGTGAAGGTTTATTACCAGCTTATTAAAAATACGACTGCAGCAGAATCTGCAAGCCACTAATGTATTAAGCCATCCTACTAAAACAAACAGGATGGCTTGTTTTCGACTGACTTATGCTCCTTGCAGCATCTCATCAGCAATCAATTTCGAGAATTCATCAGACTGACACTGCAAGCCGGTAACAACACCTAATTGATCATCCTTGTTTCTGTTCTGGCTCAATTTGAACTTACCCACAATGTCGTCAATGTTAATTTTGAAGCCAACAATAACAGTCATCATAGCCTTCAGATTTGATTCACCCACCTTATCTAAGGTCCAAGGGGAATCAAACTGAGCCTCATGCTTTTGACTAAGACCATCAATGATTTTCAATAGCTCCTTCTCCCCAACCAAACAGGCTTTCCCACGCACCTGAACCGACTGGAAATTCCACGTCGGCACCATATTCTCACTTTGATACCAGGTAGGCGAAATATAGGCATTAGGCCCCTTGAAAATCACAGTTAGATCGTCAGCAACCTCAAGCTCAGCTAGTTGACCATTTTGTTTAGCTAGATGCCCATAGAGCACGCCCTGTTCCTGGTCGATTAAAAAAGGCACCTGGCTAATATTGATAGCGCCTTGCGTTGTAGTTATAAGGTCACCAAAACTCCACTTCTCAACGAACTCAAAAAGCGCCGTTTTATCCTCAACTTTAAAAGGCTTGGGTATGTACATGGTCTACTTGAGTCCGTGGCGGTTTTAGATATGAAACAAATACAAAAAATACGCTATAGGCTAATACAAGCAGCGATTTTAGCGCCTATTTCTTTCAGCTGATCTGGATCAGCCATTTCTCTGGCATGTGGCTTTGCCGTCAAAATAGACCCGGGAAGAATATGAAAGTGAATATGAGGCACTGTTTGTCCGGCTTCTGCACCATTTAACTGCAGTACCGTAATTCCAGCTGCACCCATAGCCTCCTTCACACCCTCGGCGACTTTCTTTACGGTTTTTATGCAAGCTGCTGCACCGTCATCCGATAAATTCAACAAGTTTTCTGCCGCTTCTTTTGGCAAAACCAGTGTGTGACCATCGGTCTGAGGCATAATATCCATAAAAGCTAGCGTACTTTCATCTTCATAAACTTTTACACAGTCCAGTTCACCCCGTAGTATTTTGGCAAAAATATTCTGATCATCGTAACTCATACCAACTCACTCCTATGCAATCTCTAGTATTTATCTAATAGCTAGTGTTTTATATATCTAATGCCTTTCTAGCATCTAATACATTTTAAATTAGTATCTTCGTTTAAGGCTTCCATATTACACGCTGAATCACGAACAGATAAACCAGTATATTAATACCAAAAGCAATACATCCCAAAACAAATTGAATATCACTCGTTAAACCAGCAGGATAGATTATTGGTATAAGATAATGTTCAATAAACCCACCGGTATAACCCGCCTGACCTGCCAACTCGTGAAAATAATTTTCCAGCGGTGTTAACGGGCAGATCCAGCCTTTGAATTCGATCAAAACAATCCATACGACAGAAGGAAGATGAAATAGAAGAATCCATTTTCGCCATAAAATAAATAGCCCGCCTAACAAACCGAACAATATGAACACCAAATGGAAAACTATCACAGCATCTGCCAGTACACGATAGATCATTGTGCCTACCCACAACCCCAGATCATATAGGCCCGCAATAGATCATCACTCGCCATATTAACATCCAGGACATCAGCATAGTTTTCCAATATATACGTTAGAAAATCGCAAATAAATGTCCGCTGCTCTTGATTACAAGACATCACCCATTCGTTATTTTCACCATCCCCGTTTAAATGAAATAGAAACTGCTCCAAGTAAAAGCCAGTTGATAAGGTATCTAGAGATAAACGAACAAGTGCGGGCGTGTAATACAACTTACCGATGGCAGTAGCAAAGCACATAGGATCCCACCCCGGATTACCAAGTTCACCAAGCCCTATGCTATCAACATCACAAGACCGTAAAGTAGTATCGTGCTCTTCACATTCACAGCAATGGGTATAATCAGTAAAGTGTTCAGGCTTAGTAAGCTTAAATACTTGTTTCGCCCGCGCACTCCAATCCATGAATTCACTCTCTTCCAGTTTCAAGTTTTTAAACAGACCAGTTAATCATTCACCAAAGAGCCCCAGCATTACCTCTCACTATAAACTATCTAATCTAATGTCATTGTTAAATGA
>Ga0105348_1002608_pt1 | contig 10628 bp, 8 predicted proteins | sample EN8Hudsemesocosm_2_FD_83504 | JGI IMG/M metagenome (GOLD analysis project Ga0105348, IMG submission 83504) | Methane-oxidizing microbial communities from mesocosms in the Hudson Canyon - EN8C Hudson Canyon | ecosystem: Environmental > Aquatic > Marine > Cold seeps | place: Hudson Canyon...
AATATTGCTCGTTGTTATCGCCTTACTGGTGGCATTCGCTTTCATGAGTGGTAAAGGTTTAGCTGTTGCAAAAGCCAATAAGCTTGGCGGGATTCGTCAACTAAATTCCTTACCATTTTACTATGGCATGCTGGCGGTCTTTTGGTGTGTTATTCCTTGTTTAATCTTTGTTGCTACATGGGCTATGTTTGATGAAGTGATGATAGAAAATTTAGTCATTGCTAATTTCCCGCAGCAGATTCAAGTGCAGGCTCAAGGTGAGCTGGCACTGTTAATTAATGTGGTGAGTAATATTGCTTCCGGTGTGAGCCCTAGTTTTGGCCAAGAAGCGTATCTGGTAGAAGCCGCTAATTATTTGAAGAGCTTACGTGACAGTAGCCAAGTGGCGATGTCTGTTATTGCATTGAGTCTCGCGGCTTGTGGTATTTGTATCGCCTGGGCAAAAATTAAGCCTGAGTTACGTGCACGGAATCATGTTGAAAGTATCTTTAAGCTCTTGTTATTGGTGTGCTCGTGCATCGCGATTTTGACGACAGTGGGCATAGTTTTATCCGTTTTGTTCGAGTCTATTCAGTTTTTTAAAAAAGTGCCGGTGTCTGAGTTTTTATTTGGACTGCATTGGAGCCCGCAGGTCGCCATTCGACCTGATCAAGTCGGTGGCTCAGGTGCCTTTGGTGCTGTCCCGCTGTTTGTGGGTACCTTGTTAATTTCAGCTATCGCGATGGTTGTGGCGGTGCCAACAGGTTTGATGTCAGCGATCTATCTATCAGAGTACGCCAGTAGTCGGGTAAGAGGCATTATCAAGCCTTTGCTGGAAATTCTGGCGGGTATCCCAACGGTAGTGTATGGCTTCTTTGCCGCACTGACTGTCGCGCCTTTTATTCGAGACGTAGGCGGCTGGGTGGGTGACGCCTGGGTGCTTGAGCTGTTAGGTATCACTTTACATGTCTCATCTGAAAGTGCGCTAGCTGCTGGTTTGGTGATGGGCGTGATGATCATTCCTTTTATTTCCTCCCTATCTGATGACGTAATTAATGCGGTGCCGCAATCCTTGCGTGATGGTGCCTTGGGGCTAGGTTCGACACACTCAGAAACAGTGAAACAAGTTGTCATTCCTGCAGCGTTGCCGGGCATTGTTGGCGGTATTTTATTGGCCGTCTCCAGAGCCATTGGTGAAACCATGATTGTGGTTATGGCAGCGGGTTTAGCGGCCAATCTGACTGCGAATCCCTTAGAATCAGTAACCACGGTGACAGTGCAAATTGTCACCTTGTTAGTGGGCGATCAGGAGTTTGATAGCGCTAAAACCTTGTCTGCCTTTGCCTTGGGCTTAATGTTGTTTGTGGTCACCTTAGCCTTGAACGTTTACGCCCTACGCGTGGTTAAAAAATATCGAGAGCAGTATGAATAATACCAATATGAATGTTGCAAGTGATAGTTTAGATCTTAATGAAAGTTCTGAACTTATTGATAATGTAATGACGAAACCCAACACGATTGACTTAGTGAACAAAAACCTAGCGAAGCGTTATCGTGCTGAAAAACGTTTCCGGCTTTATGGCATAGCGTCTATTGCCTTCGCTTTAATCTGTCTGGTGGTCTTGTTTACCGACATTATTGGCAAGGGTCATAGTGCCTTTTTTCAGACCTATATTCAGCTTGAAGTGGACTTAGACCCTGAAGTCTTAGATATAAATGATGCGCGTGATTTAAAACAGCTAGCCATTGGCAACTATCAAGCAGCGCTAAGGAAATCATTGCGCGCTGAGTTTCCTGATGTAAAGGGGCGAACGGATAAACGTAAGTTAAATGCCTTGATTAGTAGTGGTGCAAGTTACCTTTTAGCGGATGAGGTGAAAGCAGACCCAAGTTTGTTAGGGCAGGTGATTAGCTTATCGGTGTTGGCCGATGATGATGTCGATACCTGGTTGAAAAGCCGCGGTGATGATGGTCAGCAAGCGTTTACCGGACGCTTGTCCGAAAAACAGCTTATCTGGTTAGCGCACTTGCTTGAATCTGATAAGTTAGTGCAAAAATTCAATGTGGTATTTTTTAGTAATGGCGACTCGCGTGAGCCCGAATTAGCAGGTGTTCGTGGCGCGATGATGGGCTCACTACTTACCTTGTTTGTGACTTTTATCTTGTCGTTTACGGTGGGTATTTCATCTGCTATTTACCTTGAAGAGTATGCGCCGAAGAATCGTTTTACCGATTTTATTGAAGTGAATATAAATAACCTGGCGGCCGTGCCTTCGATTATTTTTGGCTTATTGGGCTTGGCTATTTTTATTGGTGTGTTTGGTATGCAGCGATCAATTCCCTTACTGGGTGGTGTGGTGCTGTCGTTGATGACGTTACCGACCATTATTATTTCGAGTCGTGCCGCGATTAAGGCCGTGCCGCCCTCTATTCGACAAGCTGCGTTAGGCATGGGCGCATCCAAGATGCAAGTGATCTTGCATCATGTATTACCCCTGGCAATGCCGGGCATGCTAACCGGTACAATTATAGGTATGGCGCAGGCGCTTGGTGAAACCGCACCGTTGTTGATGATTGGAATGGTGGCTTTTGTGGTGGATGTTCCCGGTGCGTTAACAGACCCATCAACTGCTTTGCCAGTGCAGATCTTCCTTTGGGCTGACAGCCCTGAAAGAGCTTTTGTAGAGCGAACCTCTGCCGCGATTATGGTCTTGCTCGCCTTCTTGATATCAATGAATGCCTTGGCCGTAGCCTTACGCAAACGCTTGGAGCAGCGCTGGTAATCATTGCTGATTGGAAACGATACCGATAAGAACCAGAATTTGAATTTATTAGACTCAGGAAAAAAATTGTCGCCTGAGTGTAGACAGAAAAGGAAAAAATTGTGGACGTAAAAGTAGAGCATGCAGTAGACACCAACGAGCCGACGATGGGTCGTCCTTTGATTGACAACCCTAAAATGTCGATGCGCAACGTCGATGTTTTTTATGGCGATAAACAAACCATTTATGACGTAAATCTGGATATCGGCAAGAACGAAGTACTGGCGATGATCGGCCCATCTGGTTGTGGTAAGTCTACTTTTTTACGCTGTTTGAATCGAATGAATGACACCATTGATACTTGTAAAGTAAGGGGTACTTTTGATTTAGAAGGGCGAAATATTTATCACCCTAAACAAGATGTCGTACCTTTACGTGCGCGAGTGGGAATGGTCTTTCAGAAGCCGAATCCGTTTCCTAAATCCATTTACGATAATGTCGCCTATGGCCCCAAGATTCATGGCCTGGCTGAAGACCAAACTGATTTAGATGAAATCGTCGAGCGTAGTCTGCGTAAGGCTGGTTTGTGGGACGAAGTAAAAGATCGGCTGGACCAACAGGGAACAGGCCTGTCAGGTGGTCAGCAACAACGATTATGTATCGCTAGAACCATTGCCATTAGCCCTGAAGTTATTCTAATGGATGAGCCTTGTTCTGCGCTTGACCCTATTGCGACCTCTAAAATTGAAGATCTTATTACCGAACTCAGTGAAAATTACACCATTGCTATTGTCACTCACTCTATGCAACAGGCTGCCAGGGTGTCCAACCGCACGGCTTATTTTCATTTAGGCAAATTAGTGGAAGTGAATGACACACAGCATTTGTTTACCAACCCAGATCATCCCCTAACAGAAGCGTATATTACGGGTCGTTTTGGGTAATAGCATCAGTAATATCTATTCAAATATGACGCAATAACTTTCTAAAGGAACATAAAGACAATGTCTCTGCACTTACAACGTGATCTGGATGCACTTAAAAAAGAAATTCTTAAGCTAGGTAATATGGTCGAATCTTCTATCAACAGAGCAATAGTTTCCTTGACTGATCGTAATCCAGACTTGGCAAACATCGTATTTGCCGATGAAAAGAAAATCGATGCTCAGGAAGTTTTCATCGAAGAGAATTGTTTGAAAGTATTGGCTTTGCATCAGCCTGTTGCCACTGATTTACGCTTTATCGTGGTGGTTCTGAAAGTGAACAATGATTTAGAGCGAATGGGTGATTTTGCGGTGAACGTGGCGAAACGTTCAAGTGAGCTGCTAAAGCAAAACGTGATACCGTGTCCATCGGGTTTTACTGAGGTGTTACCAGAAGTCATTCGGACCATGGTGCGTAATAGTATGAAAGCGCTGGTGGAACTAGATGTTGACCTGGCTCGTGAAGTGATAGAAATGGATAACATCGTAGATGAAATAAATCGACAAATGTACGTCGATCTTCAAGGGCTAATGAAACGCGATTATACGACTGTTGAGCGTGCGGTGAGCCTGTTATCGTGTTCGCGTTATCTTGAGCGTATTGCTGACTTAAGCACGAATATTGCTGAAGAAGTTATATTTATGATTGAAGGTGAAGTGGTTCGTCATCAAAGCTCAGTCTAATCAGGCTGAGCTATATTTATAGTACTACTGTTGTTCGATCTAGAGCATAGTTTAAACAACTTAATTCTAGCAAGCTCCTCCGAGCACTCGAACAATAGCCCAAGGCTCTGTGCCTTTAAGGTAAGCTGTATCTCTACTGTAAAAGTTCTTACTTATTTAACTTATTGGACTATATTTAGAGTTAATAACTAGCTCATAATTTGTAGGTCTAATTATGTTATACGCAGGTTACGTAAGAGTGATAACTTATCTGATTTTAGTATTTCCTCTCTTTTTGCAGGCGCAGACTGTTGGCCTGGCGCCAAGTAACAAAGCCACAATGTCTGTTAAATACTACCAGGTACAAGATCGCTATGAGTATGGTGCTAGGTTATTAGTCTTAGCGCTGAGCAAGCTCGAAGAACATTTTGTATTAGAGGCACCCGCGACCCAGAATATGAACGAGGCACGGGGTAACCTTGAAGTTATCACCGGTCGCCTGGATGTACAATGGCTATCGACCACGACTGAGCGTGAAGAAAAAATGCTCTCTATTAAAGTCCCCATTTATAGAGGCGTATTAGGCTTACGTCTTTTACTTGCCAATCAAGAAAAACGTGATGTGTTAAAAAACATCGAGTCTATTGAGGGGCTTCGAGAGTTTGTAGGCGGCCATGGCACGCATTGGGGCGATCTACCTATTTATGCAGCGAACAATCTAAGAGTAGCGACTCATGTTAAGTATAAGCAATTATTCGAGATGCTTATAAATGATCGTTTTGACTACTTTCATCGAGGAGTAAATGAAATATGGGGTGAGCTAGAGCGGTACAAAGAGCGTTTATCTATCGTCGAAGATGTCATGCTATTTTATCCTCATCCAGTCTACTTCTTTGTCAGCAAACAACGCCCTGAGCTGGCTTTTAAGTTGGAAAAAGGATTGAGATTTGCCTTAGAAGACGGCTCCTTTCAACAGTTGTTTCTAGACATGCATGGCGTATTTATCGAAAAAGCGGCTTTGAAGACACGAAGACTAATTGTGTTAAAAAATCCTGTGCTGCCAGCAAACACTCCTTCTTTAGATACCAGTTGGTGGTTACCTGAAAAATTTGTGCCTACTTTGGAGGCGAATCCTTGAAACTTATTCACGCTCACGAGTGCTGTTGAATGGGCATTTCGTAGGCTACGCTTTAACTACCATTACAGATTAGCGTGCACTTAATTTTTAAAAAGTTTGTTTTGATTAGATCGTTCCTGTTGATTAGGGCGCTCTTTAAAATCGCTTCCTTATTATTTTCATATTTCTTGAACATTTGGTTTGTATATTGATGTTGGAATAATAAAAACCAGCATAGTCAATGATGCTTGTCTCCATCCTACTCAATCTTTGGCGCGTACAGGAAACCCTATGTCTATACAAATAAGCTCAAGTGTATCCACAACAAACTTAAACCAGTCATTTTCTGCTCCAAAGCTAAGTGATGAGCAAAAACAAACGATAAACACGATACTCTCAGATTTCGACAGCGCGGCGCTCAGTGAGCAAGATGCAAAAGATATTGTTTCAGCCTTTCAAGAGGCTGGGATTCACCCAAGCAAAGATTTTGCCGATACCCTTGAAACAGCAGGGTTTGACGCGGGAGACATCGGAGACCTTGCTGGCGTGGTTCCTCCTCAGCGAGGAGAAGGTGGCGGGCCACCCCCTTCAGCGCAAGACAGCGATAGCGCGGGGGTGAATCAAGGCAATTTGCAGCTATTACAATCTATCTTGGAGCAGTACACCGACCTATCAAATTTAAGTGCTGAAGATGAACAGGCCTTGAGTACTAGCTTATTAGACGCGGGCCTACTCGAGCCAGGTGCATTAATCGATACGCAATCTTAAGGTGAATGAACGCTAAAGCGCTGGAACTTGACTCTCAAGAGCTGCTTTCAAACGCTGTAAAGCGTCTTCAGATTTTTTCTCCACTTCGCCTTTAAAATAAAGCGCATTAGCGGCCACCAACCATAAGTTGGGCAAAGTGTAATCCAGTGTTCTTTCAAACTCGGTTTTGCCCCCTAAATCACGCACCTTATATTGCAATTTTATGGTGGCAAAATTTGTTTGATTCTTTGCGTGGGCGACCCATAAATCATGATGACTTTCTTTCACCGTCCAAACTAAGTGGTTTTGACCAATTGGGGTCATGATGTCCTCTTCAAATTTTTCATTCTTAGTCAGAGGCTGTTGCGAATGGGCATATATCTTCGATGATTGCGGGTGCCATTCAGGCCATAATGCCGGCGAACTAGCGTAGGCCAATACCTGTTGAGCCGGTTTATCCATAATGATGGTATCAATGACTGTAGTGGTCGATGTACTAAACCAAAGCACGTTGGCGAACCATAATAATGCCGGTAAGCGGATCAACTCCAGCAAGGCGTATCTTTTATTTCCTTCTAAAAAATCATTAACAACCACTAAGCCAAATACTATTAAACCCGCGCCTATAGCCAAGTGACTACCACTAAGACTCGGCGCTAAAAATATAAACATGACCGCTACTATTACGATGCAAATAAAAGAAAACCCCACATACATTTTTACTAGTTTCGACACTTTCGGATCATATTTTTTACGTTCATTACATCCGTTTTTTTGTAAGAGGTTTTGTGTCAATTTTTTATCTCGGCAATCAGCGGGGCGCCAACCTGTAGGTTTAAACCATAGGCCAATTTTATCGCTAAAAGATCGAGTGTGTAGGCTATCTTTTGCGAGCATGATCCAATGTTGAAAATTGGCTTTTATGGGATTTAAGGTATTCAGCGGGCGCGTGGTTCCATAATGGCAAGGCTCACTAAGCAGTTCAGGTTGCCAGCTGGCAAACAACTTATCCCAAATGACTAAGGTACCCCCATAGTTACGATCAATATAAACAGGGTTTTTGGCGTGGTGTACTCTGTGACTGGAAGGGGTTGAAAAAATACCTTCTATAAAAGGAATACGCTTAATGGCCTGAGTGTGTAACCAGAATTGGTACACTTTTAACAAAATAAATAAAATTAAAAATACTTGGGGTGGGCAACCTAAAATGGCCAAGGGCAAATAAAACACCCATGAAAAACCATATTGAAAAGCACTTTGCCTTAAAGCAGTCACTAAATTGTACTCTTCGCTCTGGTGATGACCGACATGCGCACCCCAGAGAAAATTAATCTCGTGGGCCATGCGGTGAAAAGCGTAGTAACACAGGTCTACCGCAAAAAAGAATACAATCCAGGTAGTGGGTTCTAGGGAGCCAAATTCAAACACTCTGTAGTGTTCCCATAGGTAGACAAATATTGCAAAGGTGTAGGCTTTAAGCAAGGCATCTGATACCAGCAGGCAAAGCCCCATCGATAGACTGGTAACACTGTCATTATAACGATGCAGCGTTCTACCGCTTAATCTCAAATATAGGTACTCAATGGTCATGAACACCATAAATAGCGGAATTGCCAGGCCATTTATATTGTAATCACTCATCTCTCACCCTCACTTTAGTTTCTAATTTGTCGTTTATAATTTTCCCTTACAGTATCTATATAGCTTGCTAATGAGTCATTGACACAAGGTGCAAGCTATTGACATAGTGCGACATATAATTAGAGATATATATTCACAACATGTAAAATAGCGTCATGAAATACAAATATATAGAAGCCCAATGGATTAACGCGCTTATGCGAGCCTTCTCGAATTATGGCTTAAATACCTTACTGATCACTGAAGGTTTAGCAGGTTTTGACAACGGTAAAATGATTGTAGGGGCTAGTCTCGAACTAAGTGCGGCTAGACAGATGTGGCAGCGAGCAGATAAATTAGCGCAAGACCCACTACTCGGTCTGAAAATAGGCAGTAGTCAAGACTACAGGTCTGTGGGTGTATTGGCCCCAATATTGTGGCACAGTCCAAGTGTTCGAATTGCCTTGAACCATATTGCGACATTTCAAACCTTAATTAGCGAAAGCGGCTCCTTCCTTTTAACTGAAATACAAGATAGTGAAGGGCCTATCATCCAATGTGAGTATGTGCCGGTGCCGAATATTGTAGCGGTGAATGCCCATCAAGTACTCGCGGTGATCATCGGCACTGTGGGCATTATTCAGGCCATATCCAATAATAGGGTGAGGGCTAAACGGTTGTATTTACCGCCAAGCTTAAACGCAGATTTAATAGCTAAAAACATGGAATGCCAGACAAAAAACAGGGAAGGAAACCTCGCGATCTGGTTTACAACAGAACAGTTTGATCAAGCCTTACTGGGCTGTGACGAACACCTTTATCAAATGAACCTTGCCTATGCAGAAGAATTGTTGCGATCGAAGCGCGCAAGTTTGGCACTAATTGACTCGATTAAAAGGATCATTGAACAGTACGGTTTTTCTACAGCAAGCATTGACGATGCTGAACGGGATTTGGAATTACACAAGCGCAGCTTACAGAGAAACCTGGCGCAACAAGGCACCAGTTTTCGCCAGCTTAAAGAAGAGGTGTTAAAAGAGTGGGCCGTTAAATTGTTGGTACGACAGAAAGTTGAAATCGAAGAGGTGGCTCAACATCTTGGCTACTCCGAGCCCAGTGCCTTTCATCGCGCCTTTAAAACTTGGTTCTCCGTCACACCTAAACATTTTACCTTGGGTTAAATATAACAACAGTATTTTGTGAAAATGGCGGGCTCATCACCTCGTTTACAGACTGAACCAATTAACTGTAACGAGCCTGTTAATTGAAAGCAGTCACAAAGCCGAAAGACACTAAGTTATGATATTCGGGCAGAGTTAAGCTTTAAGTGTTTTTTACATTAAATTTACGAACGTATCGGGCACGCCCCTTTTCTCCAAGGTAACTAAACAAGGGGTATATTTTATGCAACAGCCAAGGGAAGGCATTAATTATCCTAGAACTGATGCTGTCGCTGTAAGGTAAATAGTATTCAAGCTTTTTAGAACCCCAGGTTTTTCCAGCAGATTTTATTGCCGTGTTGGCCACTTTTTCTGCGCTGACCGGCATGTTTAAGAAGTTAAGTGGGCTGCCGTGATTCAGCGCTTCGTATTGCAGCATGGGCGTATGAATGCCACTGGGGTAAATACCGCTGACGCTTATGCCATAGGGTTTGAGCTCGGCATGCATGGCGGTTAAAAAACTGCGCAAGGCGGCTTTGGTGGCGCAATAAACTGCACTGCAGGGTAATGAAATAAGCGCGCCCATAGATACCGTATTGACTATGTGGCCAGATTGTTGGCTTTTCATTTTAATGGCCAGAGCTCGGTTAATATGCAGGGCGCTGCGCAAATTAACATCCAACTGTAGGTCAATGTCTAGGGGCGTGCTGTTAACGACTTCATTGGGCCTGACGATACCTGCATTCACATGGGCCACATCAATTTGTGGGGCGGCTGCAATTTCATCACATAATTGTTGCAGCTGCTGTTTATCATTTACATCGATGCAACTGGATTTAAGATTTGGGTATTGTTCGGTTAATTCGTCTAGGGCGCTCTGGTTTACATCGCTGGCCCAAATTTGGTAACCAGCTTGGTGAAAGGCTTTTACCGTGGCCAATCCCACGCCGCCACAGGCGCCATTTATAAAAAATATTTTCATGCTATCTCTTTGCTAAGCTTATTCGTTTTTTTGCGCTATGCTGGCTGCGCAGCCAATTCAACAGTGATACTGCCTTCTTTTTTATTCAGCTCATCTAGCGATGTCCACTTCATGCGTTTATCTATTTTTTTCAGGTACTTCATGTAGGCCGCCTTGTTAATGTAGTTGGCGTGACGGTCACTTTTTACATAATTCACACCACCAGACAAATCAGGGTTATCGCTTTTAACTAAGGTTTCAAATTTTGCGGCATTTTCTGGTTTATGGATTTTGTCTAACAAGTATTGGGTCACCATGTGGGCCATATAATCGAACAATGCATAGGCGCCGCTGTTGGTTTCCATAAAACCCAAGGTAATCAAGTTAGGTACATCGCGGCTAAACAGATTTAAATAGGTTTGCGGACGGTCACCTTCATATTGAATGTACTCATTTTTAAGGTACGGGATTAAGCTGCGATAGCCGGTGGCTAATAAAATAAGATCTACCTTTTGCTTTTGTCCGTCTTTAAATACCACGTAATCCCCATCCAGATAATCGATGTCTTTTTGTACCTTAATGTCGCCGTGTCTTAGGTAGTGCCACATCTGGCTGTTTAAGATGGGGTGGCTTTCA
>Ga0105348_1002610_pt1 | contig 10626 bp, 6 predicted proteins | sample EN8Hudsemesocosm_2_FD_83504 | JGI IMG/M metagenome (GOLD analysis project Ga0105348, IMG submission 83504) | Methane-oxidizing microbial communities from mesocosms in the Hudson Canyon - EN8C Hudson Canyon | ecosystem: Environmental > Aquatic > Marine > Cold seeps | place: Hudson Canyon...
AATTCCTTTGAATAGGCGTAGGCGAGTTTTTCCACGCTCAAGCGACCTTCAGGTTCGGGTAAGTCCAGTTTTTCCTTATCCGCCGCCTCGGTTAGCAACAGTGCTTTTACACGATCATAGGCACTGCGCGCGGCAATGGCACCTTTCCAAGAACCAATAGCCTGATCAACCGGTGCCAACGCACGACCCAAAAGAATCGATCCGGCAACCATACCACCCGGCGTTAATTCAGACCTTAATACCAACCAGGCACCGGCCCCCATCATGGCTATTTGCAAACCCTGTCGAATAAATTTTGACGCGGCAGATAACATACCTGATCGATTACTTGCCGTAGTCAAATGGTCCAGCGCTTCGCCGTTAGTTTTAGCCCATCGACGATTAAGGTTACTCATTAATCCCATCGCCATTACAACGTCTGCATTGCGAACACTAGCTTCAGCCTGCTTTAGTCCTTTAATCGATGCAGAAGATGATTGCTGCATTGCCTGGCGCGAAGACAGGTCATTAATAATCGCAAGCGTAAACAGAACGACCGCACCGCCAGTCGCGATCCAACCCAACATAGGATGCAGTAAGAAAATAATGGCAAGAAAAATGGGTAACCAGGGCGCATCCATAATAGGAAATACAGCAGGACCGGTCAGAAAATTACGTAATGTTGCAACATCTCTTAAACCCTGTACGGTAACACTGTCTTTGCTGTTAGACGCCAGAGTAATACTGGTGGAAAAAACAGACGTGCTCAGACTCTGCTCTAGCCAAACGCCCATTTTCACCATAACGCGACCACGTACCATTTCTAAACTAGCCAGCGTTAAAACAGCAATAACTGTAATTAGGGTTAAATAAATAAGTGTGTCAATGCTACCACTGCCTATGACACGATCAAACACTTGCAACATGTAGAGCGGAGCAGCTAGTGTTAATAAATTAATAAAAAAACTGAAAAATAGCACAGCTTTCAAGCCAGTTTTACAAGCGCCTATAGCTGCGGTTAATTCGTCTGCTGTATTCTGCGATCCTGATAATTGTTGTACATCTGGATTTTTCATCGTTAATTACCACAACATTATTTATCATTGAAGTTAATAAGTTCAGAGTGAAGGCTAAACTTTTAGAAAAGTTTAGCCTTCACATCTACTTGAGGTTTGCGTTAAACAGCTTTCATTACACAAGAAGATCCGATGCTTGAATATCATCGGCCTGAATGCCAAGCAGCGTGACAGTATCGCCATCACCCAGATCAAGCACAGTATCAACACCCACCTGAGTCGCTGCCGCCAACACTTCAGCATGTGTGCTGATGGTCGTAACACGACGGAAATCCAATAAATCACCGGCACTGAAATCGGTCACGCTATCGACACCGCCACCGGTTTCAAACACAAACACATCACTGCCAGCACCACCGGTAAATTCATCATTCCCCAAACCGCCGACAAGAAAGTCGTCACCATTGCCACCAAAGAGCTTATCTTCGCCGCCGGTTCCTACTAACACGTCGTTGCCATCCATACCGAAAATACCGTTAGGTCCAGCATCTCCTGTAAGGGTGTCGTCGGTGATATCACCGGTGATATCAATGCTGTCAATTACTACGCTAACACTGACTTCTCCGTATCCGGTCACCTCAAAGATCATGGAGTCTGAAGAATACCCATCACTCTCTGCTGGAATTTCCAACGTTACAGAGAAGGTGTAAGTTCCCGGTGCAACATCTTCATAGATAGGTGGTTCAATAGATGAAACAAAACCATAGTCATCACCCAAGGCATCCAACTCAAGATTAATGGGCGCATCGGTAATGCCACTGGTGATGGCGTCAGCAATATTGGAACTATCAGAACTTAATAAGGTAACAGAACCAACACCCCATGCATCCACGAGCTCTTGGTACATCGCCATGTTGTAAGAAGTAACGGCAAAAATAGGTGTGATACCTGCATCCACCAACATTTTGCCAACTACCGCTGGATCAGGATAATCCTCAGCTTCAAATTCGGTGTCATAGTCATTGGCACCTTCTGCGGCGTAAGAATAATCACCTTCTTTGTGGTAAGTAGCATCAGTAAATAGCACAGCAAATTTTTGTGCGCCTTCGCGGAAACCAATCTCTTCTCCACGTAACGCTGTTTGTACCAAGGCTTCCATTTGTGACTCAGCCCAGTCGTAACCCCAACCCGTCGTTAAACCATCTAAAGTTTCTTGAATTGCAGCTTTATCCTGAGAAACAGCCATATCAGTGTTATAAACATAGTCACCGTAGGCACTTGAACCAAACGTTTCCATGGGTTTATCAACAAAACTACCTACACCGAAAGCTACATCCCCTTTAGCAGATAATGCATCGTAAAGACCTGAAAACTGGGACTGCACATTAGGCAAGTCATCCCAGAACGAACCGGATAAATCATGCAACATAAATACATCGTACTTAGCCGGTAACTCATCGACGGTAACATCTATATCTAAGGTAATTTGAGAGCCTTTAGTTAACGATACATCTACATTTTTTAATGGTACTGCGCCGTCACCGGTAACTGTAGCCGTAATTTCGCTCGGTCCAGTTGGTTCATCAACTGTAGGCTCTGATGCGGTAGGCTCAGTCGGTTCCTCAATCACATCCGTTATTTCAATTTTGAGTTCTTCCATATGGCGGATATGAAGACCGAACGAGGTTTCATAAACAGGATGCGCCGGGCTGTTAGCGCTAGCGTCGTTGAATTGTTTGCTGGATGAACGTCTATCATCGGAGTTGTCAGCGATCCATTCAGCCAAGTCTGCTAATTCAACTTCGTGTAATGCATACTCTTCGCTGGTCATACGCAGTACTAGCGTATCAGTACCCTTACCGCCATCGTAATAATCGGTAGCACCGGTATTTTCACCTAGCGTATAAATTAGAGCATCGTCACCTTTGTCGGCATTCAACACATCACTGCCTGAACCACCGTCTAAGCGATCATTACCGTGGCCACCATCGAGTACATCATCCCCGCCGTTACCTTCAATAACATCTTCGCCTTTACCCGATTTAATAAAGTCATCACCGCTATGACCGTTAAGCATGTCATCGCCATGCTTGCTAACGATATATTCGCCGTCAGACTCACCCGTTTTATATTCAGAGGGTGTTGTCACCTTATGAGTTGAAGTTTTGTCTGCACCTTTATCTGCCTTTATTTTATCTTCGGTGCTGTCATCGAGTTCTTTTTCAGCCTTACGAAGAGAAGCTTTTTCTTCTATCTTAGCCGCATGTTTTTCAGCCGCTTCCAATGCTCGCGCTACGCTCGAACTCTCAGCTTCAATTTCTACAGACTTGAAACTCTCACGAGAAGAACTTGATTCACTGGTTGAGGTTTTAAAATCACGCTCAAATTTCACGGGTTCTGTTACAGACGTTTCCGCCGATTCAGAACTAACACCTTCATCACGGACAGTATCAGAAGAAGAACGGGGTTCTATAGCTGCTGCTGAAGCGCCTTCTGTGCTAGAAGGTGCATCTGACTCAGTACTAGGAGTATCGGTGAACTCGCCAGCATCCGAGAAACCTCCATCGGATGATGAGCCCCCATCACTACTAAAAGAGCCACTACCGAAAGTGCCGCTATCAAATGAAGCTGCTGACGAGGCCGAGTCATCAAAGTCCGAATCACGCCCTGCACTTGAAGATTCCTTTCCTTCTTCTGACTCTAGGTCAGACGATACATCCTCTGCATCCAACGACAAGTCGCCAGAATCACCGTCAAAATCAAAAAAATCAGATTCACTGGGAATTACATCAGCTAGTACGTCCAATGCAATAGAAGGATCAATTGAATCTGATGAGGGAGAACTATCTTTAAGTATCTTAGCCATTTCTCATACCCTTTCGGTAGCCGTACGATCCAAAGCACTTAGCTTGATTGCCTTGGACACTGGCTTTGCGTCCCCACATTACTATGGGTTTGCCGTTTCGTGGATCCGAAAAATAAACAATAGGAATGTGTTTATCTTCAGCTGCTAAAATCACCCCCTATGAATAACCACAACAAGAGAGCTTAGGCGATACTGCTGCAGAATTTGGACCAAACCATGACGCTATTATCAAATGTTCTGAGAGATAGATCTCATATTCAGTGAGGGGTAAGTCACAAGGTATTTGCCAACCGATTCAAATTACAGGCAAACTTTTAAGTCTTTTATGGAAGTAATTGATTGAATTGAAAAACGAGTATTTGGGTTTACTCACGGTTAAAATTAAATACATAACTTTACAAAGTACTTTTTCTTACATTAATTGATTATGCTTATTTTTATAATGAATCAACAAGTGACAAAAAATGTCGCTTTTGATCAGTAATTATAAAAACTGACGATTCAGGTCTGGGATAAGCGACTATTTTCATATAAAAATCGTATAAGCTTAAAAATAATCGATATACAAAGTTTCTATTATTGATAGTGATAGCTTTAATTAATGATAGACAGGGTCAAATAATAATTTGTGCTATGCATCCACCACCAATGACGTTTTAGGTACGGCAACACAAGCCAAGCAACGGCCCGTTCCTGGCTGAGCATCAACACCATCCGCATAGCTGACATCACCTTCTTTTACCGCCGTAGAACAACCACCACAGTTACCGGACCGACAACCTGATTCCATGGCAACTCCGTTTGCCTCAGCCAAATCCAGAATTGAGCCGCATTCAGGCGTCCAGGTGACTTCTTTTTGAGATCGGGCAAACTTCACACTGATCGATGATTCTTTTGAAGTATTATCGACAGACTCTGATTGACTGGATGGCAGTGACAATATTTCAGCTGAAACTTTATCTTTGGTGACACTGTTTGAGTCAAGCATATCTGAATCAAGCTTTTCAGCGTGACTATTTAAAGATCTTACAATCGCACCAAAGCGTTCATAGTGAATATTCTCTGAGGTCACATTCCATTCAGCAAGCGACCCTTTAAGCTCATCAATCATTGGATTTGGGCCACACATATAGAATTCGAAATCATTATGAGGCAATACAGTTTTCATCAAATCAGTCGTAATATGGCCCGCATGATTATAATCCTCCCCTAAAATATCGAGCTCCGATGGCTGACTGTAGCAAGTATGCAGATGAACATTCGGATGACGTTGTGATAACAAATACAACTGGCCTTCCATAGCATGATCACTACTATTTCTTACACCATAAAACAACCAGATTTCTCGATCGGTACCCTGCTTACACAAGGCATTTAGCATACTTAAAACCGGCGTTAGTCCCACACCTGCACCGATCAACACCAATGGCTTAGTTCCCATGGGGTCTAAATAAAAATGACCAGAAGGTGCTTTAAAATCCACAACATCGCCCTCTGCAAGGGCATCATGAAAGAAGTTAGATATAAGACCATTGGGCGCATCTTGGTTATCAAATGGCGCCATGGCACGCTTGATAGTGACACGATAAAAATCTTGATTCGGCGCATCAGACAAAGAATAGCAACGCAATACGGGTTTCTTTTGCCCTGGAATATTTAGAGAGAATGTAAGAAATTGACCAGGTCGATAGTTTGGTAATGTGCGCCCATCCAACGGTTTTAGATAAAAGGAAGTTACGCCTATAGCTTCTTCAACTTTGTGTACAATTTTAAATTTTCGCAGCCCCAGCCACGCTTGATTGCCAAGCTGTTGCTCATGCAGCTTCACCCATGCATTCTCAACTCGCTGTAACAACTGTGTGTTATTCTGAACCTGCCCCAGCAACACCGCTTTACGTTGTAGAAAATTTTGATACATGGATAAAAACATTTGAGCCAATGCGGCAAAAACCAAAATAACGCCAACCCATTGCACAACAATTGAAGTAATTAATTCACTGTTCATGATTCTGCTCCTCCTTCCTTTACAACGAATGCAATGAGATCGAAGGTAAGATGAAAACCACCGCAGTGATAACGGCCATCGCCGTCACTAACAACGAAAACTCTGATAGGAGCTCTAAATATTTTTCGGAAATTTCTGCGCGCTGTTCCATTGACTTGAGTTTCATTGACTTGACCTCTCTCAAACTTCGATTTTTAGATTCCGCACAGAAGTAATATTCGTAGTGGAATCACTTTCTTTAAGTTCGCCGGTCAATGGCAATTGTTTTTCTTATATTCCAAGCATGTTCAAAAGCGTTGAATCTAGTCTGGATTTCAAGCCGTGTAACCACAAGGGGGGGTTTGTGCAGCAAATGAGGAACAAAATGGAGGCATAAAATGAGAGCCAGCTCACACTATATACCAGGCAAACCACCACCCCCGCGTAGAATAGGGGCTGTAGGGCATAGCCCTTACTGGAGAATGTGCAAATAGCGGTATGGGGCAGAATAAGCTACAGAATAAGTAACGCTAAATAAGACCTCTTACTTATAGCTAACGAAGGTTTAACCAGCTCTTAATTTGCTGCATAAACGACTGTTTTGGTGGAAGTACGCGGGCTATTTTTGGCTTTAGTGCGGAGTCACTATTTCGAGCAGGCACATTTGTTGGTGATTTCATATTATGAGCGTTATTCGTGATTGTTGGAGATTCAAGAACATCAGCCGCCACGGGTGTTGCCATTTCTTCAGCCGGCTGAGCTGATTCGATATCGATAGTCTCTACCAGGCTCGGAATGTCTTCAATACTTTTACCTTGATTCAACAGATCCAAACTCTGTCGTAACTCTTTATGCACATCTAGCAAACTGTCTTTTAGTGATTTCGGATATTGTCCGCTCGATAGAATTTTTCGGGTAGTATTAATCGTATCCTCCAACTGAGATTTAACCTTCTCCTTACAATGGCTCTCTTTCTTTTTTATCTCAGAGGCTTTTTCTTGTAACTGTTCCTGAGACATTGGAAATTCCAATGCGTGTAAAGGTACTCCCCTGCCGTGCAAGATAACCCGAATAGCCACATCCGTTTGCGCTCGACGCCTGAAATCTTGCAGTCGTTTACTTAGCGATTCAACATTGTCATCAGATACATTACTACCGTATTTTTCCAGCAATTCCTGCTCATTGAATTCAGACAGCTTCACCACATCTAGATAATCGGATTGCAAGAATCCATCCAGCTTTGATAAGCGAATACTGAGCTCCTGAGTATCAAAATCATCAAAGTGAACGGTAATGTCTTGCAAAAACTTAAGCCTTGTTGAAGCCTGCTGAGATGGTTTAACCAACTCTTTCAACGCATCTAAACTCCCCGCAAGCCGAGTAACTTGTTTGGCAGCATTAATCAGACGCTCCAATGCCTCGCGTTTTTCAGCCAACAGCTTAATTTCGTCAATAGAACTCATAACCATAATTGTGCCCTGATACCCGCCGTAAAATCCTGCTTCACCTATTATAGGTGCCTCTGCTCAGGATGGTGTGCACTTGCCACGATCTAGTGGGAAATTGACTGATTTACCGGACAAGTCAACCACAGCAAACCCTCCAAAGACCTATATCTCATCATCAGAGCCATACAGCCAGGAAAAGACTCAACCCGTTCCGGAGACTATATCGGTACAGCCGGTGCTATAGAAGAGTCCAGTTTCGAGGCTTATAGTGGCATACGCCCCCAATAGCAGATGTGCATATTGACATGTACATCGCACAACATATGCAACATTCCCCTTGAAATGGCGATAGTGTTAATAGTCATGCCGATGACGGGCTACGACCTTAAGCTAAAATGTCACTTAGCCCTGGAAAAAACCGAGTAAAACCCGAATAATATGCCCCTTCTCTAACCCTTGATTGGTTCGTATCCATGGCAAAGTCCCTGCAAGATCAGTTACTCGGCGCTGGCTTGATCAGCAAAGAAAAAGTAAAAGCAGCAAAAAAAGATAAACGTAAAAAGAATAAGAAACCCAAAGGGACTGTTGAAGTTGACGAGAATAAGCTGCGTTCGCAACAAGCCCAGCAAGAAAAAGTAGATAAGGACCGCGAGCTGAACCGCCAGAAAAAAGAGAAGGCCGAACAAGTCGCCATACAGGCACAAATAAAACAATTAATTGAGATGAACAGCATCGACCGCGCTAAGGGCGAAGTTGCGTATCAATTTGTTGATAGCAAAAAGATCAAGAAACTCTATGTGACCGAGGAACTTCAAACACAATTAGTTCGCGGACAAATAGCCATCGTTAAATTGGGTGAGGATTACGAGCTAGTCCCCAAAGTGGTATCAGATAAAATTGCGCAACGGGACGATTCTTTTGTTATTGCCGTTAATGTCGCTGAAACGGATACCGTGGATGAAGACGATCCTTACGCCGATTATCAAATCCCAGATGACTTAATGTGGTAATTTGATACCTTACTTCTCAGTAATATCGACTACCGACTCGCAACCATTTAAAGCACTACTTAAAATGGTTGCGTTAAGCGCTTTGATCGAAATTCAAACGAAACTTCTTACGATACGCCAAGGGTGACAAGCCACTTTGTTTCTTGAATAAGCTTCGAAAGGTATTGCTATCCTCATAACCTACCCGTTCAGTTATAGAGCCCTCCCCTCTGGCATCTAGGTTTTTCAATGCCTTTGATTGCTCGCGTGGACTCTATTTTGTTTTATACCGCTATTAAGCGCGTAGCTCGACGGTTTTTAGGTTTAAGGTAAGGCGATTAAATGTGTTGCTGCTATTTATGCTTCTACTTAATGTGCTCCAACGGTAACTCTGTTTTATAAACCACCTTACGCATAACAAAACTTGAATGCACACCGGTAACACCTTCAATACGGGTCAATTTTCCTAATAAAAACTCTTGATAAAATTCCATATCAGGCACCATCACCTTGAGTTGATAATCTGCGGCTTGCCCGGTGATTAAACAGCACTCCAACACTTCGGGGAATTCTTTAACCAGGGCTTCAAAGTTTTCAAACCGTTCTGGCGTGTGACGGTCCATGCTAATTTGAATTAATGCGGTTAGCTTAAGGTCCAACTTTGACTCATTCAGCAACGTAACATGACGGTCGATATAACCGGCATCCTCTAGCTGCTTTACCCTTCGTGAGCAAGGCGATGGTGACAAGCCCACCTTATCAGCCAGTTCCAAATTACTAATTCGCCCATTGGCTTGCATCAAGGCAAGAATACGGCGATCGGTACGATCCAATTTCATAAGCAACAACTACCCCTTAAGAATCACCCCACAACATTCAGAACCTTTCGACATCTGATTCTGAACACCCAAAAACGCCTCCAAGAAAGGCACAAATATCACAGAAAAGCATAGATGTGCAATCATTCACCACATAATAACGTATTATTAGATATATATACCAATAGAGCTGTAAATTAAGGGTGTATTTGGCACCTAAAACCAAACTACCTTCCCTATAATTATTCCCGTACTTCAGCACAACTGAACTACACACCGACAAGCCAAGCCACACAATGGCAACCGCAGGATCGGGGCAATATTTTTAAGAGCGACCTTTAAGAACAAGCCCTCATAAGGGGTGACTTAAACGTTAGTAACAAAGCACTTAGGACGAATACAGACATGAAAACAAACATCCGGGCTCACATTAAAATCATGTGCCATAGCGCTACCCTCAACCTTCTCCTTTGAAACAGTCGTCGAGCCTTGAACGTGGTGCTCGACGACTGTTTCCGCCACACCTGGCCCCACTTCAAATTCGTAGTACATATGTAGTACCCATATAGCCCTAAGAGAGAAAGGATCATGCATCAGTTTGATTTTCGTAAGTACAAGGCCGCACCCCCGATTCAAAAGCGCGACCGACGCTGGCCCAACCAGGTCATCACAGAAGCGCCACAATGGTGTAGCGTAGATTTACGAGACGGCAATCAAGCACTGATGGAACCCATGAGCGTTGCCCAAAAAAAGCAGATGTTCAGTGTGTTGGTGAAAACCGGGTTTAAGCAAATTGAAGTGGGGTTCCCCGCCGCATCACAAACAGATTTTGATTTTGTTCGCGCACTGATTGAAGAGAATATAATTCCTGATGACGTCACGATTCAAGTATTAACCCAAGCCCGCGAAGAATTAATTGTGCGTTCTTTCGAAGCCTTGCGAGGAGCCAAGCGTGCCATTATGCATGTATATAACTCCACCTCGACCGTACAACGGGAAAAAGTTTTTGGCTTAGATAAAGACGGCATTAAAAATATCGCGATTGATGGTGCACGTATTGTAAAACAAGAAGCAAAAAAGTTTCCAGAAATCCAGTGGGCATTTCAATATTCACCGGAGAGTTTTACCGGAACAGAAATTGATTATGCCGTCGAAGTTTGCAATGCCGTTATTGATGTATGGCAGCCAACAATCAGTAATAAAGCCATTATTAATTTACCGGCAACGGTTGAGATGACCACGCCCAATGTTTATGCGGACCAAATTGAATGGTTCTGTGACCATATTAATTTTCGCGATGCTGTTATTGTCAGTTTGCATACCCACAACGACCGAGGTTGTGCAGTAGCGGCGGCAGAATTAGCCGTGATGGCCGGGGCAGACCGAGTGGAAGGTACCCTATTAGGCAATGGTGAACGCACGGGTAACATGGACATAGTCACCATGGCCATGAACATGTATAGCCAAGGTATAGACCCAGCGTTGGATTTCTCTAACATGGACGAAATTATTCAGTGTATTACCCA
>Ga0105348_1002619_pt1 | contig 10611 bp, 9 predicted proteins | sample EN8Hudsemesocosm_2_FD_83504 | JGI IMG/M metagenome (GOLD analysis project Ga0105348, IMG submission 83504) | Methane-oxidizing microbial communities from mesocosms in the Hudson Canyon - EN8C Hudson Canyon | ecosystem: Environmental > Aquatic > Marine > Cold seeps | place: Hudson Canyon...
ATAGCCGCAGGCTTATTTACCTGGTTAGCCTCTATAGGCTGGATAGAAACCTATAAAGATGGCTCACCTTTAGTCACAGGCATTCCCATGATAATAGTCTGGTGTCTTGTTTTAGCAATCATTGCAAGTTGGGTGTTGATAAAAACAAAATACGGTAACTGGATATTTGCCAGTGGTGGCGACTGCAATGCGGCAAAAAATGTTGGCGTTCCAACAAACAAAGTAAAAATTGCCTTATTTATGTTAACCGCATTTTGCGCAACGCTTTACGCTTCTTGTCAGGTATTAGAGTTTGGCTCTGCCGCTGCTGATAGAGGTTTATTGAAAGAATTTGAAGCCATTATCGCTGTAGTTATTGGTGGTACTTTATTAACAGGGGGCTATGGCTCGGTATTGGGGGCCTTATTTGGCGCGCTGATTTTTGGTGTTGTGCAAATGGGCATATTCTTTACCAATATTAGCTCCGATTGGTTTAGAGTTTTTCTCGGAGTTATGCTGCTAATAGCCGTATTGTTTAATAACTATGTTCGACAATGCATTGCGCGAACTACGTAGGGTAACATCATGAATGAATTCATTTTAGAGTTTAAAAATGTTAGTCGCTACTTCGATGCAGTTATTGCCTTAGAAGGAATAGATTTACAAATAAAGTTAGGCGAAGTGCACTGTTTATTAGGTGACAATGGGGCAGGGAAATCAACCTTAATAAAAACGCTGGCAGGCGTTCATCAACCCAGTGAAGGTCAATACCTTTATAACAATAAGCCCATTAAACTAAGCTCTCCCAAAAAGGCTTTAGACCTAGGAATTGCCACAGTTTATCAAGATCTTGCATTAGTTGGCTTAATGAGTGTTACTCGTAATTTTTTCATGGGTCGAGAGATAACTAAGGGCTGGGGCCCTTTTAAATATTTTGACCACGTTAGTGCTAATGAAATTGCCATTGCAGGCCTAGCAGAGATGGGAATTGTAGTACGCGATCCTGAACAAGCGATTGAAACAATGTCAGGGGGTGAAAAACAATGTTTGGCCATCGCACGCGCCATACATTTTGGCGCAAAAGTATTAATTTTAGATGAACCCACAGCCGCTTTAGGGGTGAAACAATCGGCTAATGTATTGAAGGTGATTGCCAAAGCGAGACAACGTGGCTTAGCGATAATCTTTATTACCCATAATGTTCACCATGCCTACGCCGTCGCTGACCGATTTACGCTATTAAACCGTGGCAAAAGTTTAGGTACTTTTAGTAAAGAGAACATCAGTAAAGATGAAGTATTAGCCATGATGGCTGGCGGTGAAGAATTAGCACAACTTGAAACAGAATTAGCACAAGTCATGGGTACAACAATAGAAATTTAAACCTCTATCGGTTGTCAATAGACTCATGTACAAGAATTAGAATTAAAGGGGAAATTACCATGAAAACAATTAAAGTAGGCTTAATAGGTACAGGGTACATGGGCAAAGCTCACGCCATAGCCTTACGATCTGTTCCAGCAGTATTTGAACTCAGCGCCAAAGTAGAGTGTGAAATGCTCGCTGAAGTTAATGAACAACTTGCCAAAGAAAAAGCAAAAGAGCTAGGTTTTAATCGTGCAACAGGTGATTGGTTAACGCTTGTGAACGATGAAAATATTGATGTTGTTGATATATGTTCTCCCAATTACTTACATAAAGAAATGGCGTTAGCAGCCATTGCCGCAGGTAAACATGTTTATTCAGAAAAACCGTTAGCATTAAATGCCGCCGATGCTTTAGAAATGACGCTAGCAGCCGAAAAAGCAGGCGTTAAAACCTTAGTTGGTTTTAATTATGCGAAAAACCCTGCCAGTCAGTTAGCCAAAGAAATTATCGAACAAGGTGAAATTGGTGACATTGTCCACTTTCGCGGCATTCACAACGAAGACTATTTATCTGATCCATTAACGCCTTTTAGCTGGCGATTAAAGCGTGAATTCTCAGGCTCGGGAGCGCTAGGTGACTTAGGCTCGCATATTATAAACATGGCGCAATTTTTAGTTGGCGATATTGCTAGTGTAAATGGCGATTTGCAAACCATTACCAAGAATCGCCCTCTAGCTGAGAATTCTAATGAAACTGGCAAGGTAGAAAACGAAGATCAAGCTCATGCCATGATTCGATTTAGCAATGGCGCCATTGGAACCTTAGAAACCAGTCGTATAGCATGTGGGCGAAAAATGGGATTGTCGTATGAAATTACCGGCACTAAAGGCTCTATTTTATTTGACCAAGAACGACTAGCAGAAATAAAACTCTATACCCGTGGTGCTAACAGCGCCAGAGAAGGGTTTAAAACAATATTAGTAGGCCCTGAACACCCTGATTATAAAAACTTTTGCATATCAGCTGGTCATGGCTTGGGCTACAACGATCAAAAAATTGTTGAAGTAAGAGATCTGATAGAAGGCATCGCCACTGATCGTAAAATGTGGCCAGATTTTAGAGCCGCCTATCAGGTAAATTTGGTTATAGATTCAATTGAAGAGTCACATCGTCTCGGTAGCTGGGTAGATATAGAATAATGTTAATAAACAATTACAACATGAAATTACATAATCAGAATAATGGGTTGAACCAGTTTCATCACGGAGAATAATAAAATGACAAACAAACACACCCTTGATGTGATCTGTTTAGGAAGAGCTGCTGTCGATTTGTATGGCGAGCAAATTGGTAGCCGATTAGAGGACATTTCCTCTTTTAGCAAAACGTTAGGCGGCTCTTCAGGGAATATAGCTTTTGGTACCGCTAGATTAGGCCTTAAATCATCAATGTTGACACGTGTTGGCGACGAACAAATGGGCAATTTTGTTACTGAAGAATTAGCTCGCGCCGGTTGTGATGTTAGCCATGTGGTAAAAGATCCAAATCGGTTAACGGGTTTAGTACTGTTATCAATTAAAGATAATGATAGCTTCCCGCTACTGTTTTATCGCAACGATTGCGCCGATATGGCGGTCGACATTGCTGACTTTGATGCTGATTATATTGCATCAAGTAAATCATTATTAATTACAGGTACACATTTTTCTACCGAGCAAACCGATAAAACTAGCCGAAAAGCCATAGAATTTGCAAAAGCTGCAGGAACGAAAGTAGTTCTAGACATTGATTACCGACCAGTACTGTGGGGACTGACGGGGTTAGGGGAAGGCGATAACCGTTTTGTTTCAAACCAGTCTGTCACCGATCATCTGCTCTCAATTTTACCGCTATGTGACCTCATTGTTGGTACAGAAGAAGAAATTCACATTGCTGCCGGTAGCACTGACACCATTGCTTGTTTGAAACGAATAAGACAAATATCAAGTGCTGAAATTGTTGTTAAAAGAGGCGCACTCGGTTGTTCAGTATTTGACGGTGCAATACCAGAAACGTTAGACGAAGGTTTTACCAGTTATGGCGTACAGGTTGATGTACTCAACGTATTAGGTGCTGGCGATGCATTTATAAGTGGCTTTTTAAGAGGTTGGTTAAAAGAAGAGAGTTACGAAAAATGCTGTGCTTATGCAAATGCCTGTGGTGCCTTAGTGGTTTCTCGACATGGTTGTGCGCCAGCTATTCCTTCGGAAGAAGAGCTAGACAATTATATCGCCCGTCAACATGACATTGCACGACCAGACGAAGATGCAACATTGAATCATTTACATAGAGTTACCACCAGAACGCCAAAATCATGGGGTGAGTTATGTATTTTAGCTTTTGATCATCGTAAACAGTTTTATGATATGGCACGTCAGCTTAATGCTAACCCTGATAGGATTTCTGCCTTAAAGCTGTTACTGGTGAAGGCATTGAATCAAGCCAGTAGTTCATCATCTTTCAATTACCAAGCAGGTGTTTTGATTGATGATACTTACGGGCAAGATGCGCTTAACAATGTAACAGGAAGCGGTTATTGGATAGGGCGCCCGGTTGAATTACCAAGCTCTAGACCTATTGAAATGGAAGGAACGGGTTCAATTGGCTCACGTTTAAAAAGTTGGCCGAAAGAACATATTGTCAAATGCTTAGTTTTTTTCCATCCAGAAGATGAAATTCAATTAAGACTCAGACAAGAGCGACAAATAAAAGAGCTTTATGAATCCTGTTGTCAAAGTGGCCATGAATTACTACTTGAGATAATACCGCCAGCAACTATGCCAAAAGATGATCGCACCGTTATTTTGTCTATGGAACGCTTCTATAATTTAGGTATTCAACCTGATTGGTGGAAACTTCCTAGCCCAAGTATAAGCGCTTGGCACGAAATATCTAACTTAATTGAACAACGCTCACCCCATTGTAGAGGTGTTATTCTACTCGGCTTAGATGCACCATTGAAAGAATTGGCTCAGGAGTTCAAAAACAGTGCCGGTTTCAAATACTGTAAAGGCTTTGCTGTGGGTCGATCTATATTTACCCAACCAAGCAAGGCTTGGCTAAGTAATGAAATTGACGATCAAAGCTTCATAGATCAAGTGAAAGACAATTATTTATTGCTCGTGAATGCGTGGCAAAACAGAAACAGCTAGGACTAATTATGACTACAATTCGCTTAACTGCAGCCCAAGCGCTAATCAAGTATTTAACTCAGCAGTATTTAGAAACTGATGGCAAAGTAGACGCTATATTTTCCGGTGCCTTTGCTATCTTTGGCCATGGTAATGTTTCAGGCTTGGGTCAAGCCCTTTATCAAGAACGAGATAAATTGCCGACCTATCGCGCGCATAACGAACAAGGCATGGCACATGCAGCCATTGCTTTTGCCAAGCAGAGTAATCGTAGAAAGATGATGGTTTGTACCACTTCAATTGGTCCTGGTGCTACTAATATGGTAACAGCTGCTGCTTTGGCACATGTCAATAGATTACCGGTATTGTTATTACCTGGCGATTCTTTTGCTACTCGTTGCCCTGATCCCGTATTACAACAGTTAGAGCATTTTGACGACCCTAATATTACCGTTAATGACTGCTTTAGGCCGGTGAGTCGTTATTTCGATCGTATCAACCGACCAGAGCAATTAATTAACAGTCTACCTGTTGCCATGCGTACTTTGTTAGACCCTGTTAATTGCGGGCCTGTTACTTTGGCGCTACCACAAGATGTGCAAACTCAGGCCTATGACTATCCGGTGAGTTTATTTGAGAAAAAAGTTCATCGTATTCGTCGACCACAAGGTGATATCCACGACCTTGAACACGTTGTCGAGGTTTTGAAGAAAAGTGAACGGCCACTCATTATTGCTGGCGGTGGAGTGCACTACTCATTAGCAGTGGCTGCATTGCTCAAATTTGCCGAGAATCATCAAATTCCTGTGGCAGAAACTCAAGCAGGTAAAGGTGCGATAAAGTGGGACCACCCTCTTTCTGTTGGCGGTATAGGCGTTACTGGCACTAAAGCGGCCAATGAATTAGCCAAGCAGGCCGATGTCATTATTGCCCTAGGCTCAAGGCTGCAAGACTTCACCACAGAATCACGTACCTTATTCAATCCTAACACCTTACTTATTCAAGTTAATGTGGCACCGTTTGATGTTGAAAAGCATGGCGCGATACCATTGTTGGGTGATTGTAAATTGGTATTGGAAAAATTAGACAGTGATTTATTAACATGGCAATCAACAGAAAAATGGCAGCAGGCTATTCAGGAAAACAAAACTGAATGGGATATAACTTATGAACAAGTAACCCAAGATACTGATGCTGACTTACCCAGTGACGCCCAAGTGCTTGGCGCAATCAAACGTAGCTCTGATGCTAAAGATGTCATTGTTTGCGCTGCCGGAGGTTTACCCGGTGACTTACACAAACTATGGCGCTGTGATGATAGCCAAAGCTATCACGTTGAGTATGGCTTTTCTTGCATGGGTTATGAAATAGCTGGCGGTTTAGGGGTGAAAATGGCCTGCCCTGATCGCGATGTCGTCGTCGTTGTCGGAGATGGATCTTACATGATGATGAATTCAGAAATTGCCACTGCGGTGATGATGGGACAAAAACTTATCATTGTTACCCTTGATAACCGCGGTTATGGGTGTATCAATCGACTGCAAATGGCTACAGGTAATAAGCCCTTTAATAACTTATTAGAAAACTGCGAAAGTATCGAGCAAGGTGCGCCTAAAATTGACTTTGCCGCACATGCACAAGCGATGGGAGCAACGTCCGAATCTGTTGCTTCTATTACGGAGCTTGAGCAAGCATTTAAACGCGCTAAATCTTCAACCAATAGTTATGTTATTGCTATTGATACCGACCCCTACATTACCACAGACAATGGTGATGGATGGTGGGATGTCGCTATTCCTGAAGTTTCCGATAGCGATGCAATTAATCAGGCACTACAAAGCTACAAAACTAATAAAACTAAACAGCCTTATTAATTAAAGTAATTGGCTCCAAGTAGTAACAATACAACAACGTTGCAATGTTACTTGATATGAAAAATTGATATGACAAATTGAGATGACAAATTATGACAATACGCATTGGAATAAACCCACTAACATGGACAAATGACGATCTACCTTCTTTAGGTGCAAGTACACCATTAAGCCAATGTCTTAGTGAAGGAAAACTCGCTGGCTATGCGGGTTTTGAGTTAGGCAATAAATTCCCTCGTCAACGTGACCAATTAAATCAAGTATTAGCAGAGCATGAATTAGCTTTAGTCTCTGGTTGGTATAGCGGAAAGCTACTTGAGCACAGCGTTGAAGATGAAATAAAAGCTATTGAAGATCATTTACAATTACTAAAACAATGTGGTGCGACAGTAATGGTTTACTGCGAGGTAACTGGCTGTATTCATGGTGAGCAAAACACGCCTTTGTCTAAACGTCCAACGATTGCAGCAAACGAATGGCAAGATTATGGCGATCGCCTATCAAAAGTTGCCAATTATTGCTTAAGCCAAGGTGTTCAGCTTGCCTACCATCATCATATGGGAACTATCGTTGAAACATCTGAAGAAATTGATTTACTGATGGAAAATACTGCCGACTCCCTTGGCTTGTTGCTTGATACTGGACATTTAACCTATGCTGGTGGCGATCCAATTGCAACGTTTGAAAAGTATCAAAATCGTATTGTTCATGTTCATTTAAAAGATATTCGAACTGAGGTATTAAAGGATGCTCAAAACAGAAATTTAAGCTTTTTAGACTCAGTGTTGAATGGTGTATTCACCGTGCCAGGTGATGGTGATATTGACTACTTGTCTTTATTCATCGCCTTAAGAGAAGCTCAATATAGCGGCTGGTTAGTGGTAGAAGCTGAGCAAGATCCCGCCATTGCCAAGCCATTAATTTATGCCAAACTTGGCTTTAACAATATTCAACACTTTGCGCAAAAAGCAGGACTCAACTTAACTGTCCCTTGGGCTTAAACTTTACACTACCTTTTACACTAGTGTCGCATCAATAATTAGAAAATAAATAAGGCTCAACTCGTTATTAGGTTTGAGCCTTTGTACTATGCATAATGATGAAATTAGTCTCATTTACAGTTGTCATTATTACAGTTGCCATCACTCAATGTTAACTGTGGCCTTATAGCCATTAAGCACAAAGTTTGTTTTAAACTTAAACGTGAATAAAAATCAAACTGGTATATAGTTAATTCTAAATAGTAATTTAAAATACAAATTATGCCTAGTAACGGAAAAACGTTTTATTGTGCACATACTGTTTTATTTATCATAGCTATCATTGCTTGTATTACTACATGGTTAATTCCTGCTGGACAATATGATCGCATTGAATACCTAAAGAATAAAAACGAATTTGTTATACAAGGAAAAGATTCAACAATTTCTTTACCTGCAACACAAAATACGCTTTCCAAGTTAGGTTTAAATATAGAAATACAAAACTTCACGGAAGGAAAAATTTTTAAACCGATTGCCGTTCCCAACTCTTACCATACCCTAGATAACAAGCCTCAAGGTATCATCGATTTTTTACAAGCATTTATTAAGGGATTTTATAGCGCAATAGAGGTTATTTTACTCGTATTAGTTATTGGTGGCCTAATTGGAATAGTTAATGCCACAGGAGCTTTTAACAAGGGCTTAGCCGCATTATCTCGCGCTCTTAAGGGTAAAGAACAATTGCTTATTATCTTTGCCTTTTTACTTACCTGTGCGGGTGGGACAACATTTGGTATGGCGGAAGAGGTCATTGCGTTTCTCCCTATTTTTATCCCTGTTTTTTTAGCCGCAGGTTATGACGTATTAGTACCATTAGCAACCTTATATTAAGGAGCGGCTACTGGCACGCTTGGTTCTACTTTAAACCCCTTCAGTGTTATTATTGCATCTAATTCGGCAGGTATAGATTGGACTATAGGTACGAATTCAAGAGTTGCTATGCTGTTTTTTGCTAGCGTTGTCGTGCTATTTTACATTCTTCGATATGCTAAACGAATCAAAGCAGATCCAACTCAATCACTTGTTTATTTCGCTAAACAAGATCACTTGTCACATTTTCTTAAGCCAAGCGATTCATTAACAGAAAAGATGGATGGAAAATCATCCATAATTCTAACTCTGTTTATCGCCACCTTTACAGGTATGGTTTACGGTGTAATAAATTTAAATTGGTGGTTTGTCGAAATGACTACCATATTCTTTAGTGGATCACTCCTTATTGCAATAGTTGCAGGTATGCCTGAGACAAAAATTGTAAACTCTTTTATTAGTGGCGCACAAGACTTGCTTAGTGTCGCAATAATCATTGCTATGGCGCGAGGAGTAGCGATTATAATGGAGGACGGATTGATCAGTGATACTATTTTATATTATGCCTCGTTATCGGTATCAGAAATGCCAAAATGGTTATTCATTAATATAATGTTGCTGATTAATTTGGGGCTTGGAGTAATAATTTCGTCAAGTTCAGGGCTTGCTGTTCTTACTATGCCAATATTTGCACCACTGGCTGATTCCGTAGAAATTGGCAGAGAGTTAATAGTCAGTAGTTATGTGTTTGGTTTTCATTTAGTGCAATTTATTTCGCCAACGGGTTTGTTACTTGCCTCTTTAACACTCGCAAAAGTTCCATTTAATGCTTGGTTAAAGTTTATTTTTCCTTTACTAGTTGTATTACTAATTTTGAGTTCCGCAATACTCACATCAAGCCTGTTCCTTTAAACTATCTATAGGTATCCACCTGACTTTACCTCAACTTACTTAGCCACAACTCGGCGTTTCTAACCGACTATTTTTGCTCTATTGGGTTGAATCGACTAAATCCTGTGTCTTCATTCAACTCTAATATACCCTTTCGTAATAAAGATTGGATGGCTTTATTAATAGAGTTGCATAGTTTCACGCCATCTGCATCATTCTTACAAACATAAAAACTTTCTAGAACTGCAACAGGTTTATCTAGATCGTAATGAATTCTATTAGCCTCACTATTTTCATTTACCGCGACCATAGTTCCTGGATAACCACCTAAAACACCAGCAACCCGTTTATTTAACAACAATTTAATATTAGTAATGTCATCTTTTTGAAAGATGAGGTTCAAGTGTGGGTTAGATTTTATTTCCTTTCCGTAAGAAAATCCCTGAACAGCACCTAAGAGTTTACTATCAAAATCTGAGAGTTCGGCCAAACCCGAGTCTATTAGTGTGAACAATATTATGCGTTTATAAAAAATCGGCCTTGAAACTACATATTGATCCTTTTTTCCAGGCAGGTTTTCCCATAATTCGGGAAAATAACCGTCTAACTTCCCATTTTTGATACCTCTTCTGGCTCTATTTAACGATGAGATGGACAATTCTACATTTTTATTCATTTCCATGAATATTGCATTGTTCAATTTATTAAATATACCTGTTTCATCTTCTTTGATTAAGCCAGGCGTCAAATAACTACCTATATTTATAGGATCTTTAATATCGTCAACTGATGCCAAAGCTATTGGTATAAAGGTTAATTGCCAACTAGTTAAAACAAAGTAACTTAAAGTTAACTTCATCACATTGATTAAATATCTGGTCAAGTTTATATGTTCCACAGTGTTAATAAGCAACTCAATAATTTCTTGTTGTCGTTCATGATTTAGCACTTTGTCATATAACAAAGCTAGCAGTGCATGTAAATTACCGCAACTTAAATAGAAATTTACAGTAATAAAGCTAGGGCGTTTGTAGTGGCAACTTAAGCTGAGCAACTATGTCCTTGCAATTCTATTAATGATCGCTTTGCTGGTTAGTAATGTAAAACATTCTTCTCAATATTACTTTATCTATAATTAACAATAACATATAAAGAATAAATAGATTGTGAACAAAAGTTAATCTTGGCTTCACCTTCGCTTTATTGTCTGTTCGATACACTAATACCAATTGAAATGAACACCTGTTACTAATCGGAGAGACAAAAATGAAAACATTTAAATCAAATAAAATGAGAAGAACAAACCTAATACGAATCGCACTACTTTTAGCCTCAGCATCAAGTATTGGTGTTGCCCATGGTACAGATAACAAGGCAAAAAGCACTATAGAAAACATAGCGTCGTCAGTTCCTTCAGTAACGCCTTCAATAGAAACACGTTCACATTACAAAGATGCCATGGGCAACTTCACCGAT
>Ga0105348_1002623_pt1 | contig 10599 bp, 10 predicted proteins | sample EN8Hudsemesocosm_2_FD_83504 | JGI IMG/M metagenome (GOLD analysis project Ga0105348, IMG submission 83504) | Methane-oxidizing microbial communities from mesocosms in the Hudson Canyon - EN8C Hudson Canyon | ecosystem: Environmental > Aquatic > Marine > Cold seeps | place: Hudson Canyon...
CTATAGACATTAAATTTATATTTAGCCTGATTAAAATGTTTGATTTTGTATATAAATGTACCTCGACAAAAAAGCATACTTCCTGACTATTTAAAACAGGACAATTACCATGTTTTTTCCTGCAAAGGGGCCAAGCTGAAAGAGTGATTCACCCCGCTTTTAGTGCGCGTAATTTCAGTGTTAGTAGAACTAGCTCTAAGCTGAAACTTTAACCAAGGACTCTGACTTCCAAGCCGCTCCAACCAGCGACTAGATTGCGGTAAATAAGCAATCACCCTCTCATCAGGGTCATACACCCAATTTCCTTGCGCATCACCTACCGATAAGGTTGATAGTTTTGCAACGCCAAGATAACTCTCGGGGCGATCATTCTCTCGCCCTTGCAACAACTCCATAGGGTTACCCCCTGCTAGTAACAGAATCGAAGCTTTCGCCGCAGAAGTTTTTCCCAACAGTTGATGAAGCAGTAAAGCAGAGCGCATTTCTGCGAGGCGTAATTCAAATTTTGCATATTCCGCATTTGCCATTTCACGCTCAAGCCGGCCCAACAATACACTCGCAAGGACAGCAACAATCAATACAGACACCGCAACGATGATATAACGATCTCCGAAGGTTCTATCAGAAATCACGATCTAGCATTCGTTTGATATTTATTTTGCATTCCTTTAAAAACAGCAAGACTAACCTCGTCCCATGGCGGCTTGGCCCAAATCCCAAATGGGCAAGAAAACACCCAAGGCCAACACCAATACGATCCCGCCCATGGCGACAATAAGTATCGGCTCTATCGATTCGGACAAACGCTTCAAGGAATAATCCGCTTCTTCGTCGTAAAAATCGGCGACATCATTAAGCAGGGAATCGATGGAGCCGGTTTCTTCGCCGACAGAGATCATTTGTAATACCAAGGGTGTAAACACTTCGGTGGCACGGGCGGATCGTAACAAGCTATCCCCTCGTTCAATCGATATTTTCATTTCCAGAATACGCCGCCCAATAAAGCGGTTGCCTGAGGCTTCAGCCGCGATGGCCAGGGCATGTGTAATGGGCATACCGGAGCCAAGCATCATGGCAAAGTTACGCGTAAACCGGGACAAGGCAATTTGCTCAAGCAACACACCGACAACGGGAATTCTCAGTTTCCGTTTATCCCAAGCGTGATGCCCCGTTTCAGTTTTCACCCATGACCGAAAACCCGTTATCGAGGCGGCAATACCAAGCAGTATCAGCCACCAATAATCCAGGCAAAAATTCGATGTCGCCACCAGAATTTGGGTAGGAAGAGGCAAATCGGCACCAAACTTTGCAAACACACTTGCAAATTTTGGAATCACATATAAATTGACGACGAAGAGCGCAATAAAAATCGCTGACACCACCATGGTTGGATAACGTGTCGCCTGCTTGACTCGTTTTCGGGTGTCGCGCTCCAGCTCCAGATTCTCGCTCAATTGCTTGAACGCAACATCCAATTGACCGGTATTTTCACCGACATGAATCATGCTAATAAATAATTCAGAAAACACTCTCGGGTGGGCCTGCATTGACGAGGCCAGGTTAATACCCGACTCAAGTCGATGCGCCACATCAAATAAGGTTTCACATAAAATCTCTGACTTAGTCGATTCAGCCAAGCCTTTCATCGCGCGTATAATAGGGATACCTGCCCGCATTAATGCACTCATCTGGCGGCAATAGATGATGAGTTCATCTAAAGATATTTTCTTTTTAAACAACTGAATATCAAGCGCTGCGGAAGATTTTTTGGAGCTCTGGGCGGCTTCAATAATTTTAATTGGAATAATGCCTAGCCGACTCAATTCGCTCGCTGCGGCATTTTGAGAAGCAACGTCTAAGTGCCCACTAACCGCCTTACCGCTTTGATCTCTGCCTTGATATTGAAAAGTCGCCATATGTTAGCCTAATTGTCCAAATCAATTTCAAATGAGTCGTCCAGGTCAAGCTCACGATCCTGCAAGGTCGCTGAAACACGGAACACTTCATCCAGAGACGTTAAGCCTTCCAAAGCGTAGTCGAGAGCACATTGTTCTAGTGGCCTAAAATAAGCATTCTCTTTTGCAGCCTTTTCAAAACCATCCGGATCCGAGCGACGCAAAGCGCCCAAGGTGCCTTCATCCATTTCAAGCCATTCATAAATACCAATTCGACCTTTGTAGCCGGTGTTACTACATTGATAACACCCTGTCCCACGAGTAAAAGTTTCCGGGGCGCTGGTGCCCTCTTCAAATAAGCTGGACAGCCAAATACGCTCTTGTTCAGTAGGATAATAGTCCGTGGCGCAATTTGTGCAGATTTTCCGAACCAGTCGCTGCGCCATCACACCCAAGAGAGAACTGGCGACCAAGTAGGGCTCGGCCCCCATATCGATAAGCCGCATAGCACTACTGATAGCGTCATTGGTGTGCAAAGTAGACAGCACCAGATGCCCTGTCATTGAGGCACGTAAGCCAATTTCTGCAGTTTCCTGATCGCGCATTTCACCAATTAGCACAACATCGGGATCTTGCCGCAAGCAGGCGCGTAGTACTGTTGCGAACGTCAGTCCGACCTTGGGATTAACCTGCACTTGAGTGATTCGTGGCAAGCGGTATTCCACCGGGTCTTCAGCAGTAATAATTTTTACTTCCGGGCAGTTCATCCGCTTCAAGGCGCCGTACAAAGTGGTGGTTTTACCACTCCCAGTTGGCCCGGTAACGAGGATCAAGCCATGCGGCCGGGTTATCGCGACCTTAAAACGATCAAGGATTTTGTCTGGCATACCGGTATTCTCAAGCCCAAGCATGCCATCTGTCTGGTCAAGCAAGCGCATAACAACCGATTCACCATACTGCGTTGGCATGGTGGATAAACGTACATCAATAGAGCGCCCTTTAATACGCACATTAAAGCGCCCATCCTGAGGGATCCTTTTTTCGGAAATATTCAAACCCGACATCAATTTTAAGCGCAGCACCAAGGCTGCATTGATACGCGTTTCTTTCATTTCGTGTTCTTGTAACACGCCGTCTATACGTTGCCGGACCCGCACGACATTCTCATCAGGCTCGATATGGATATCAGAAGCCCGCGCTTGAACCGCATCTTCAAAAATAGATTGTAGAAGTTTAACGACGGGGGCTTCGGAATCATCGCCCGTTGCCGTTAGCTCCGCCAAATCGAAGGCGTCATCCGCTAATTCACTGTCGAGTTCTTCAGCTAAATGTGAGATTTCATCTGTACGGCGATAAACCGTTTCGATGGTGCTCATCAACTCACTTTCTCGCACAACCGCTTGCCGCGTTGGCTGCTTCACTATGCGGCCAATCTCGTCCAAAGCCATGAGGTCCATGGGGTCGGCCATACCAATCAGCAAAGTATCTTGTTGCTCATCCAGCACAATTGCTCTAAATCTTCGGGCGTGGGCTTCAGGGAGTTTATCGATAAGGTGTTGGCTAAACTGGTAGTGCTTGAGCTGAACAAAGGGGATTTCTAATTGGCCAGACAACAAATTGAGCAGACTATCTTCATCGACATAGCCTAAATCAATCAGTGCTCGCCCTAATTTGCGCCCGGTCTTTTTTTGCTCGGATAGCGCCGTCATCAGCTGTTCTTCAGTGATGGTCCCATTTTGAATGAGCAAATCGCCAATACGCAGTTTTTTCTTTGGTTCAGTCATGAATCTAGTCTCTGTAGCCGTCGATGGCTTAAGGCGTAATTTGTTTTAATCGTTGCTGGGAAAAACCTGCCAGCGATGGCGTTAAACCCGGCAGCGCTAGTGCTTGTTTATACGCTAAGGCCGCGTCTTGATAGCGCTTTAGCCTATCCAGAGCTATAGCCATGCCAGCCCACCAGTCCGCTTTGTCCCCATCGTTTTCCAACAGTACTGAATAGGTATCCACTGCTTTGTCATACAAGCGCACTTGCTGATAATAAGATGCAAGCAAAGCGTAATAGCCCTTATCATCAGCAATATTTGGTAATGATGATTCCAGCACATGCAGCGCTAGCTCTTTATTATTGGTCGCCATGAGCCAGCGCGCTTTTATTTGTCTAAGCGCAGAATCCTGTTCGACATCTCCGGCAAGAAGAACATCGCCCGCTTCCGCGTAACGTTGGTCTGCAAGCAGTCGAGAGGCCAACACGGCACGACTACGTCCATCGACATCGTGGTGCTCAATAAAATGATAGAGTCCACGTAATACCTCACGTGCCTGCCTTTGATCAAGCTTCTGTTCAAACAAGGATTGTGCTTGCTTTGCTTGCTGCTGATCCTGGGCTTCTGGCGATAAGGTTACACTCGATGAGGCAGGCGCTTCGGCCTGAGCGTCAATTCTTTCTTCGTAGTCCGAGCCTGGTTGCGTTGCTGGTAATACCTCTGTTTTTGCTTCAGCTGTCACGACTGCTTTTGCTACTTTTATTGCTACAGGAAGCGCCGCAGGCGCTGCTTGCGATGCCACTTGTCGCTCAGGTTTATTTGCTTTAACAGGAGCAAGGTTCAGCGGTTTGGCTTTCGTCGAAATAGCTGTTGGCAGCTTAATTTCTATCTTCTTTATTTCCGCCTTTTTAACGTTTTCCTTATCAACCCTCTCCATTTTAACAACGACTTTCTCATCGACAATGCGTTCCGGCTCGTCTTGTACGAGGGCTTTTTCGGCAACTACGGTGGATGACACAGGTCGGTAGGCTTGCCAGACAAAGGCGAGCGCAATCACACAGACCAATACCGATATCGTCACAAAAACCGCAGCCATGGGTAGGGATTTTTGTGACTGCACAATAGAATCTAATTGAGCGCCACTCGCCAAATCTGGCGCAGGGGCTTTACGGGCGTCGAGATCACGCAACATATCATTGATAACACTCATGCTGCGACACCCACAAACAACATTGAAAGCGTGCTATCCACTGTAGATACTGTCGTTGCTGTCGCTATATCGGGCATCAGGGGCACCAACAAACTATTAAACAAAAAAATCAGTGCAGCATAGTGCCAAGGCATTCGAAAACGGGAGGGCGACGCGGCGCTTTCTGTATCCTTTATTGCCGCATGCATATGCTTGCGACTAACGACTTTTTGCCCCTGTCCATAAGCCAACATCAGTGCTTTATGACACAACACATTAACCAGGCGAGGCACACCTTTAGAGCCCCGACAAAGTAAGGTGATCGCGCCAACATCAAATAGTCTGCCGCCGGTATAACCTGCCAATAACATACGGTGCGAAACATAGCGTTCAATGTCTGCTCGCCCCAAAGTTTGTAGCCGATGCTGGAAGGAAATTCGTTGCTGCAGCTGGCGCAGATTTTCCTGCGCTAACATACGGTCTAATTCAGGTTGCCCAAATAAAACGATATGCAATAGCTTTTCCGACTCAGTCTCCAAATTGGTCAATAACCTTAAGGCCTCAATGGTTTCAACCGGCATGGATTGCGCTTCGTCAATCAACAGCACCACTTGCTTACCTTGCTGTGCGAATTCAATCAGTCGCTCATTGATATACCGTAAGGCCAGCACTTGTTTTTCCGTCGCGCCAAAATTATCGGCCTTGTAACGACGATCAAACTGTTCATGACCGCCTAAGCCATTCGCGTCTAGTTCACTTGCGCCTAATTCATCTGCAACTAGGCAATAAAGAGTCTCTGCTGAGCAGCAAGGGTTAGGGATATAAGCGGTGACGACGTCATCATTCAGAGCATTAAGAAGCTTGCGGCACAATAAGGTTTTGCCGGTGCCAACTTCTCCTGTGATTTTAATGAAGCCCTCTTTATTACTTAGCGCCACCAATAAGGTTTCAAGCGCTTGACGATGTGTTTCGGACTTTAGAAAGAAGTGCGTATTAGGCGTCAGAGTAAACGGCGCTTCGCGTAGACCAAAAAATGATTCATACATAGGGTGGCCTACTCGTAGAAATTGGTCTCAGGTGCTGCTCGCATCTGCTCGCGAAACTGACCAAAGCGATCACGGCTAGCCCGAATGTCAGCGTTTATGCTGTTTTCATCAGTAATGGTGGCGCGCAATAATATGACTAACTCCGTTTTCGTTGCAGACTCAGATTTTTGCTTGAATAGCTCACCAATAAGGGGAAGTTCACTAAAGAATGGCACTGAGGAATTGTCATCTTTATTGCGCGTTTGAATTAAGCCGCCAATCACAACGATTTGGCCATTATTAGCCGTAATAACGCTGTCAGATTCTCGAATGGTCGAGAGTGCCAGAGGCAGGTCGACATTTGCACCGCCAATAACAATTTGTTTTTGCTGATCTTCCACTTCACTAATAGTTGGGTGAACGTGGAGAATGATTTTCCCGTCCTCACTTATCTGTGGCGTTACATCCAAGGCAATACCCGAGAAAAATGGCGTTAGGTCAATGTCGGTCGATGTTGAGTTGGCATCGTTATTCGACTCAAAGTCGATATCCGTTACAAAGTATTCATCACTGCCTACTTTGATGACCGCTTTTTGGTTATTCACCGTCGCAATACGCGGGCTCGAAAGGACCTGGACATTGCCTTGTGTGCCAAGCAGATCAATCGTCGCATCAAAATTACCGAGACTGACAGTCGAAGCAAAGACGCCACCAGCGCCATTTGCGACAACATCTCGTGCTGTCTGCCCCAAGCCGATAGATTTGCGCGCTATACCGCCCGCAGTAAATTCACCCGCTTCGGAAAAGCTCCAATCAATTCCCTGTTGGTAGCTCTGGTTTAGATCAACTTCCAGGATTTTAGCTTCAAGAATAACTTGTCGCCGCATAATCAGTTCGGCACTTTTTAGGTAATGCTCAACCGCCGCCAAGGCTTCAGAGTCAGCCCTAACGACCACCACGCCAGCACTCGGTGTTAAGACAACCGAACGCCCCTCTTCTGTTCCAATAATAAGCTGCAAAGTCTGCGCTAAGTTTTGCCAGAAGTTATGTTCGCTCTGGGTATTAATTTGCGTCCCCGATGAAACTGAGTTACTACTAGAGCTGCTTGAATCTGATGAGTCCGACGACGAACCGCTATCGCTTTGAGTAATCTGACCCGAGCTGACACGGGTTTCCGATCCGCCCTTACGCGTAATATCGAGATAATCAATTTGGAATATTTTGGTGCGCAGGCCTGTAGGGTAAATCTTAATCAAACGCCCGGCTTGCTCATATTCAAAGCCGTAAATATCCTGAGTAATCTCTAACACATCAGTCACGGTAATATCTTTCAAGGTTAGACTGATATTGCCACTCACATTTGGGTGCACCACCATATTGTTATTGGTGCCGGCAACCAGCCCGGCGAAAAAATCGGCAGCGGGTACGTTATTGACGGCGATATCAAACCTGGGCTCCGAATCGACATAAGTACTTACGGCATTAAGCTCAGGCGTTAATGCGGCCAATACCGCATCGGGCACATCTGGCGGCGTCACTTCAGCCGCTAGGATTCGATCCAAATCCGCGTTAATTTGATCAATGCCGACAGTATTATTAGCAGCAGGTGTCTGCAACAAAGCATTACTGGCGCAGGCACTAAGCAAAAGACTGCTTAGCAGTATGTGGAATACCGCCCTTAGATTAAACTTACTTCGTGTCAAACTAGCCATTTGCTTCTATACCTTCTATATTTTTATCAAAACGTCCGTAGTTTTTTTGCTCGGCTCGAACGCTCAAATTTGCTGATCTTATTTTAGTCATTTGGTTTTCTTGATGCCGGAAATAGCATTGCCCCTGAGCGTTTTTTGTCGCCCTCCAAGACTAATCACCACTTGATCCCCAGTAATACGAAGCACCCTCGCCCCCGAAACCGTGTCGCCTTCACTGACCTTTATGCCATTTATATGCGCATATTTTCGATCGTTTGCAGACAATATATAATTTAAACGGAAGCTCTGTGCTTTTTGTTCAGGCCCCGTACTGGTTGTTCGCCAAGTGATGGGGCGGGTAGGGTCTTGCAAGAGCTCTCCCGACGGCAATTGGGAGCTGGCGTATGACATTGATGACAAGCCAATACATAAACTGCTAAACAAAACGATGCGGCCGATGGCCTTCAAAGAATAAATTTTAAACACCTATCCAATCCTCTTCCAGACTCAAGGTATTAAGTTGAATGGTAATGTGTGCTTTTGGGTAAGCATCAACGCGATAATCCAAAGCGTGCCAGAAGAATCCACTCATGCTTTCCAAATATTGAACGAAAGCCAGCGCCTGGAAGTAGTCACCCCTTAACTGGATTTCAAAACCATGCGCAAATACGGCGGCGTTAGGATTATCGCTCTCCGAGTCGGTATTGCTTCCACTTGTTGAATCGGTAGCCAGGTTAAGCGGCTCTACCGGAAGGTTTCGCGCTTTAAGCAAGCGTAAACCTTTATAGTCGGCGAGCACTTGTTTCATAACGTCAACCATTTCTTCGGGGGCGAGTAAATGAGATAGCTGCTCTTCAATGCGCTGTCCTAATTTTGCTAAGCTTTGTTTTAGAACTAGTTGTTCTTTTTGTAAGGGCTCATTAGGGTTGAGCATCAACAATGCATTCAACTCCGTCATGCGTAGTGAATGTGACTCAACTAGCTCGGCATCTTTAAGCAAGGATTGTCGATAAGTTTTTTGTTTATCTTCAATCGGCATAAAAACAAACTGCAGCCAAATAAACACCATTAACACCACACCCGTCGCCAAGATGATGGCCCGCTCTCGCAAGCTCATCGCCATCAACTTTTCACTCAAATATTCCCACTTAGCTTTGAGCATTGCCTTCTCCTTCTAGAGTGGGAAGTTTGGATTGTTCCTCATCGCGGATTAAATAGGGCGTTCCACCTTCAGCTTCGGACTGCAAACGAAAATGAATGCTACGCAAATTCTCGGCATCAGTTTCGATATCAAACAAGGTAAAAGACCGTCCCAAGAAAATTGGCTCGTTACGTAATTTTTCCAGGTAAGTCGGAACAGCTTCTGCACTATTGGTCTCACCTTCCAAAATCATCGAACGTCCAGCTGCCGCTAGTGATATTTTTGATAGGGCCAGGCCATCCACTTTTTGCCGAGCAAGTCCGATAAGGAAAGGAGAAAATCCAGCATCATCTCTAATCGCTACCGAATCGAGCGTCCGTAGCATATTCTCACGCGCATTCACTTGAGCCTTTAGTCGCTTGTTGGCCGTCACCAATGACTCGTCCTGTTTCAGCAAGGCCACGCGCGCTGCAAGCTCATCAACACGCCTTTGCATGTCTTCACTTCGATCGCTCTGCAATCTTGATTCCGCTGCTGCTGAACTTAAACTCGCGTTGAGCCAGAGTGATAACAGCATTAACACTAACAACGTCATACCAAGACATGCCAAAAGTTGTCCGAGAGATAGGAGTGCGCGTTGAGGACGAAATTCTTCGGTATACAGGTTTACTTGTTGCATCACGCACCACCCTCGGGCCTTAAAGCGGCACCTAAGGCAACGAAAGCGTTAATAAGATCGGTACTTATCGGTTCTGCATCTTTAGATAAGGTCGAGACGTCGAACTGTTCTACCTTCGCTGCGATGCCTCCGCCCAGCATATTAGCTAAGGGTATATTTGGATCTGGGCCAATCAAGGTAAGCTTTTGAGGGGGATGTTGCCCTAACTGACTTTCAAAATAATCTAACGAACGTTGCACTTCTAAAGCCAGGTGTTGAATAACAGAGTCTTGTTGCGAAGGTTCATTCAAAGACTGCAGTGAAAAATCAAAATGTCTTGCCAGATACAGTAAGCCGCCCTTAACAACAACCATGCTTCCTGAGCCATGCCGAAGATATAGTATTGCGGCCGCTCGTTCGCTACTCTCACTTTGTTGAGTAGCAAGATTACGTAAAGCTAAATCTGCAATATCAATACTTTCCAATTCCAGCGATGACTGTTCAATAAAATTCACACAATCTTCAATAAGTACTTTGCGACAAACCACCACATTTAACTGTTCGGGCCGGCCACGTACGGCGTCAGCTGGAAATTCGTAAACATCGGTAACCGCGGATTCCAAGTCATAATCCAGCATATCTTTAATGCGCCAACGGGAAGCATCCGCTAACTCTGACGCTTCGACTTTTGGCTTATCAATGGGGTAGGTTTGATATTGATCAATAGGAAGCACAACATGGCACGCCATACCTTCCAAGTGGTAATGCGTTATAAGTTCCGCAAGGACGCTCTCTCTTTCTGCGGCGCTACAAGCACGATAAGCGTATTCAATGGCGGTAGATTCCGAAGCTTTATCCGTAGGTCGCAAGACTGCCATCGCAAGCCCATCCGCACGAACCTCCAAACCAACTGACCCCGGTAACCGTTTTGCTTTAAAGAAAGAGAACAAATTTTCAATCCGAATAGAGTTTAGTAATAATTAATTCTATTTCTGAGAATAGTTCAGTAAGTGACTGTTTGCAAAAAGAATAGTGACAATCAAAGCTTCACGATTTGGCAAGGTATTAAACGGCCTAGAATTCAAATCTGAATTGAACAAGATAAGTGGAAGATAAGCCTTTGACTTGAGGCTGAGAGCTAGATAGCTAGTAGGAGGGCCAATCAACCAAGGCTGTTGCCCTCTTTTGCAAAAAAAACTTTAAAACGTTGTTACAAAACCAATAGAGAACCCTGATA
>Ga0105348_1002624_pt1 | contig 10593 bp, 7 predicted proteins | sample EN8Hudsemesocosm_2_FD_83504 | JGI IMG/M metagenome (GOLD analysis project Ga0105348, IMG submission 83504) | Methane-oxidizing microbial communities from mesocosms in the Hudson Canyon - EN8C Hudson Canyon | ecosystem: Environmental > Aquatic > Marine > Cold seeps | place: Hudson Canyon...
CTAGGTTTTATCATTTTTGGTGGTGTTAAACGTATCGCTAATTTCACTCAAGTGATAGTGCCGTTTATGGCATTAGCCTATATTTTAATTTCGTTAATTATTATAGGCTTAAACATCACTCTATTGCCTGAAGCATTTATGATGATTGTTGGTGATGCTTTCACGCCGATGGCAGGTTTTGGTGCCGCTATTGGTTGGGGCGTTAAACGTGGTGTATATTCGAATGAAGCTGGGCAAGGAACTGGCCCTCATGCCGCCGCAGCAGCAGAAGTTGACCATCCAGCACAGCAAGGTTTAGTACAAGCCTTTTCAGTTTATATTGATACTTTGTTTGTTTGTTCTGCTACTGCCTTTATGATTATTATTACGGGAACTTATAATGTTCACGGTGTTGGTGACGCTTTTATCGTGCAAAATGTTTCAAGTGATATTGTAGCTAGTGGCCCTGCGTTTACACAAATGGCTGTTGAAAGCGTATTTACCGGCGTAGGTAAACCGTTTGTTGCCTTAGCTTTGTTCTTCTTTGCCTTCACTACCATCTTGGCTTACTATTTTATCGCAGAAAATAATATTTATTATATTAAGCGTACATTTAATATTCCTGGTGCAGTGTTTATGTTGAAGGTTGTTATTATGAGCGCTACTTTTTACGGTACAGTAAAAGCCGCTAGCATAGCATGGGGACTTGGTGATATTGGGGTTGGCTTGATGGCCTGGTTAAATATTATCGGCATTATTATTATCTTCTTTATGTCAAAGCCTGCTATTAAGGCACTTAAAGATTATGAAGAGCAGCAAAAAGCGGGTGTTGAAAAATATTCTTTTGATCCTAAAAAATTAGGTATTAAAAATGCAACTTTTTGGGAAAATCGCTTAGCGAAATCAAAGGGTAGTGACATTAATATGTCTTAACGCAATATTAATCGTAAAAAACGTCCTCAGGGACGTTTTTTTTTGCCTGAAAAAAGGTAGAATATTTGCAATCAAAATCATACCAAGTTAATCAACTTGCTATAACACAGAAGTTTAATTGAATGGCTGTAATAAATTGTCCCAGATGTAAAAAGAAAATATCGGATAAAGCAAAAGAATGTAATCATTGTGGCTTGTCTTTACAGGCATTAGACAGTGATAAAATTGCTAATTTAAACCAGGTCAGTCGAATAAACCAAGCACAACGGTTAATGAATTATTCGTTCATCGCAATGTTATTGTTTTGCGGTGGGTTCTTGTTTATGTTTTGGGATGATGTTGAACAGGGTACATGGCAACATACAGTTGCTATGGCGAGTACCATTATTGGTTTTATTATGTATATTGTTATCCGCATTAAATTACTTTTCTTTAAGCGCAAAAAATAGGTTAACCATGAATTTAGCGAACACCATTGAAAACATGCCTGAAGCCATGTATTTACGCCTTAAATGCGCCGCCGAAACTGGAAAGTGGCCCGAAGGTACTGTTGTTGACCAAGCTCAACGTGATACGGCATTGCAATTAATTATGGCTTACCAAGCTCGATTCCTAAATAGTGATGAAATGTTAACTATAGGCAGTGACGGCAAAATGGTTCATAAAAATAAGCGCCAATTAAAAGAGAAGTTTTCCACTGCAGCTAAAGATAAACCCATTACACCTTGTGCTAAACCAAATACTAATAGTGAAAGCACAAATAACGAAAATGCAAAGAATGAAAACTTAACTAAGAGCGATATTGCTCACTTTACTAACATATAATAACTACAACCACATCTCCTAGCGCACTTGCGTTGGATAGGTTGGGTGTTTATTTACCATCGAAATGTGACTCCCCATGATTTTCAATTTGTTTAAAAGTAAAAATAACTGGCAGCATAAAGATAGCAATATTCGAATTGCTGCTATTAATGAAGAATTAAATATTGAGAGCAGTGATGATAAAACTATCTTATTATCAATGCTTAATGAAGATCATAGTGAGTTAGTACGACGTGCTGTGCTGTTGAAATTTAACAGTTTTGATGAATATTTAAATGCTAGTAGCACGAATGATAAAAAAACCGTGCAAGATTTTGCAATGGCTCAAGTTCAAGAGATTTTGGCTGGAAAGCATAAAATCACCTTACCTAATAATAGAAAGCAGGACTTTCTAACTAAAGTAACTAACGAAAGAAATGAACCCGCTGTTGATGTTTCACTATTAAACTATTGGCTTGAAAATGAAGTAGAGCCAACATTGATTTTGAACTTGTTTGAAAAACTTGTTCAAAAGAAAAACACTGCTCAGTTTTTATTACATGTTTTTACTAAAAAGCAATCAGCCGCAGTGCAGAAATTGTTGTTATCACTTGAGTTAAAAGAACTTAAAGAAGCTTCGTTTTTAACAAAGCTTGGTAAGAAATCAGTTAATGATGAGATTGTACAGTTAATAAATGATCGTTTAGCCCAATTAATTGAACAAAAAGAAAAACCTAAAAGATTATTAAAACAAAAGCAGTTATTGCTTTCAAAGTTATTGGCTCTAAAAGAGCTAACCAACTATGGCCAATATCTAACGAATAAGGCCGTTCTAGTACAAGAGTGGCAGCACGATTTGTCTGAATTAACTTGTTTAAGTGATGAAGATCAGCAAATATTATTAAACAAATTCAACAAAATAATAGGGCAACTTGCGCAGATATTTGCATCTAAAGAAGAAGATTATCAACAAGCTAAAATCGCTGAGCAATTACAAACTGATAAGAAAATAGCTAAAGATGATTTTAATAAAATCATTACTGAGTTGAATAAAAAAATTACCACGGCCGTTTTTGAAGGCAATTTCGAAGCTAATAACACAGAAGATGAACTTCTTAATCAGCGTGATTTTTCAAACAAGTTAACTCAGCTTAGTGAAAAAATAACCGCTAGTGTATTAAATAAATCAGAGCAGGCTGAATTTTTACAAAAATCTGTACAACTCGAAAAACGTTTAACGCAATTACCTGAAATTGCCCAGTCAGTTAGTGAAGCAACTTATCTTATTTCAAAAATTTCTCAATTAGCCCTACCGCAATCATTAGGTGAGCTAAATGATCGTCAACAAACTTATTATGATTGGTTAAGTAATTACAAAGAAGTAAATCAAAAAGCCGATGGCGTGCTTCCTCAGTCGATTATTGATGCCCATAAAGAGATTAAACACTCTTGGCAAAGCGGTTTAAAACCTCTACAACAAGAGCAAAGAAAGTTATTTGATCAAACTAAGAAAAAGCTGATTGACTTAAAACGCTTACTTGCCAGTGGTAAATACAAAGTTTGTTTTGGGTTATTCAAAGGTGTTAACCAAGCAATCATTTTATTGTCTCCTCAACAACAACATCAGTTACAACGTGATTTTGACAACGTAAGCGAAAAAATGACAGAGATTAGTGATTGGGAGCACTACATTGCCACACCACGTAAGCAAGAACTACTTATTGAAATTAATGCCTTAATAACAACACCTTTAGATGATCCTAATGCCCAAGCTGATAAAGTTAAGCAATATAGAAAAACGTGGAATTCATTAGGGCATGCAGAAGAGACATTGGATAAAGATTTAAATGACCAGTTTAATCTTGCTTGTGAACAAGCTTTTGCACCGTGTCGTTTATTTTATGCGGAGCAAGAAAAGTCACGAGCTTTGCATTTAGTTGATCGCAATAAAATAGTTGAAGATGCAGCAAAGTTAGCAGAGACAGTGAAGCCAGCAGACCTTGAAAGTTCAACGATAGATTTTAAAGCGCTTGATGGAAAATTGAATAAGCTACAACAACGTTGGCAGCAAACAGGTGAGGTTGATAGACATCAATATCAAAAACTTTTTAGACAGTTTAAAAATACAATACAGCCAATTAGAAATGTAATTAAGGATTTCCATGATGTTAATGGTACTAAAAAACAAGCGTTAATTGATAAAGCAGAGCAGCAATTAGTGGTTGAAGATATGTATCAAGCGATCGAGACCATTAAAAAGATACAGCAACAATGGCGCGATGTCGGTTTTGCTGGCTCTCATCAAGAATCTAAATTATGGCAAAAATTTAGAGCTATTAATGATCAAGTGTTTGCAAAACGAGATCAAGTTAAATCTAAGCAGCAAGAAGAATTAGCACAAGTTGCTGAAGACTTTAACCAAGCCCTTACAAATATAAAAAGTAATATTAAAGCCAATGTCAGTGAAGTCGTTGGAGGTAACATCGAAAAAAACAGCCTTGTTAATGGTAAGGAACAAGCTGAAGAATTGTTAAGCCAAGTAATTGCCCATAAACCCGTACTTAAATTAGTAGCAGGCGCTATTGAGGCGTTTATCAAGCAGCTTAGTACGCAAATAGCACAAAAGAATGTTGAACAGGAAAGCAAAAGTTGGCAAAGTCTTTTTACAATACTTGAAAAAATGGCTCAAGATGAGCTTGTTATCTCGACAGAAAATATTACTGATACGGCTGAATATCAACAACTGACTAGTTTTTGGCAAAAGCGTTTAATGGAACAATGCTTACTAAAAACTCAAGCAAATGCCCATATGCGAGCTGATAAAACGTTAGCGCTTGAGGTTTTGGCACAAGTAGAGTCACCGGCAGAGCTTGCAGCTCAACGTATGGTGGTGCAGGTAAGTATGATGCAAGAACAAATGCAATCGAACGATAAGATTGATTTGCCCCAAAGTTTTGTTGATTGGTTACGCTTAGGTAAATTAGAAGCTACTGACTTTGCTCAGTTAGCACGTTTAAAGAAAATATTTATTAAATAGTGTGCTAGAAAATTGGCAAGTAGCTTGTGCTTGTAATAACCAACAACCTAGTTATTACAAGTTAATTCACCCCGTAAACTGACTTCCATCAGACGACATATTTCATCGTAACTCAGGTTTTGACTAAGTAAATAATGAAGCTTGGTCAATGCCGCTTCTAAAGTCATGTCATGACCGCTAATAACCCCAGCTTGACTAAGCGCATTTCCGGTAGCATATCCTGACATGTTGACGGTGCCTCTTATACATTGACTACAATTTATCACCACAATTTCTTGCTCTTTAGCTTTAGTTAAGCAAGCGAGTAGGGCAGGATCTTGCGGCGCATTACCGACACCGTAACTTCTTAAAATAAGCGCCTTTACTGGTTGTCTAATAACATTATCTATTACATCACTGCTAATGCCCGGGTATAGGTGAACAACACCAATAGGCTGGGGAATTATATCGCGTACAATGACAGTAGGCTCTGACTCTACACTATCAGAAACTTTACCTGCGATAACATTAATATTGATACCGGCTTCAAGTAGCGGAGACATATTTGGAGAATCAAAAGCATTAAAGCCGTCAGCATAGGCTTTAATAGAGCGATTGCCTCGATAAAGTTTATTATTGAAGAATAAACCAACTTCATTAATAGGGTAATTAGCGGCAATGTAAAGGGAGTTGAGCACATTCACCTGACCATCAGAGCGCAATTGACTCAATGGAATTTGTGAACCTGTTACTATGATTGGCTTATTTAAATTCTCAAACATAAATGACAAAGCAGAGCTAGTGTAAGCCATGGTATCTGTACCATGCAATACTACAAACCCATCATAATCATCATAGTGTTTTTTAATATCATCAGCGATACGTTGCCAATCACTAGGTGTCATGTTTGATGAATCTATTAACGGTTGATATTCGTTAATAGTAAATTTTGGCATTTCATCACGATGAAACTCAGGTAAAGCATTTATAGAGTCAGTTAAGTGACCATCAACAGGAATATACCCTTGATCACTTTTTTTCATGCCAATCGTGCCGCCAGTATAGGCGACATATATACGTTTATTTTTAATCATAATTTATTGAGCGCTACAGGCTAAACATAGTGTGTACATACCTTGAGGATCATTAAACTGATTCATTTTGGTAATTTCAATTTGAAGCTGAGAAATAAATTGTGTCATTGGTTTAGCGTTAACACTTGATGGTGAAGTTAATTCACTATCAGCGAATAAATTAGTTTCAGCAAGTATAAGAGACTTTGCTTCACCCATAAATTTTTGAATAAATTTATTACGCTCTGAAACCTCTTTTTCAATTAATAAGGTCTCATATTTATCAAGTTTAGCTAGTTCTGCAGCAGCAACAATAGCGTCTGTTAAATTACCCAATTCATCGACTAAACCTAACTCTTTTGCTTTTTTACCAGACCAAACTCGACCTTGCGCAATTGCATCAACTTGCTCTAAAGTCATATTTCTGTTTTCAGCAACTAAGGTAATAAAATCTTGATAGCCTTTATTGATACTTAATTGAAATAATTGTGCCATACCGTCAGTTAATGGTTGAGTAGGGCCAAAGCCAGAAATATCGGTAGTTCCTACACCATCGGTATGAATTCCTAATTTGCTTAGTGAGTCTTCAAAGGTCATCATCATGCCAAATATGCCAATAGATCCTGTAATAGTAGAAGGCGCGGCATATATTTTATCAGCAGGGGCTGAAATCCAATAACCACCTGAAGCCGCGTATGTTCCCATAGAAGCAATAACAGGTTTTCCCGCCGCCTTTAATAGCTCTACCTCTTGACGAATAATTTCAGAAGCAAAAGCACTACCACCTGGGCTATCTACACGAAGTACAACCGCTTTTACTTTATCGTTATTACGCGCTTTACGTAATAATTTCGCAGTTGAATCACCACCGATAGTGCCCGGCTTTTGTGTGCCATCTAAAATAGTACCTTTTGCAACTATCACTGCGACTTTATTTGATGAAGATGTTGCTGAATTTTTATTTAGTGTCAGATTAGGTGTTATTACATCTAAATAATCTTTGAAGCCAATGTGACTATAACTAGTACCTTTTTTATTCTCTCCTACCATTTCAACTAACGCATCACGCATTTGAGCACGAGTTTTTAATTGATCAACCCAGTTATTAGCAAGGGCATAATTGGCAAAGCTGCTTTTTGCATCTGTAAACTTTTTGACTAAATCTATAATATTTTCATCAAAATTTTCAATGCCAAAATTTCTTTGCTTGGCTACATCTTGCTTATATTGATTCCATAAATCATTAAGCCATAATTCATTAGCTTCTTTTGCTTCATCAGACATATCATCACGTAAGAAAGGCTCTACTGCTGATTTAAATGTACCTACACGGAAAATATGCTGATTAATTGATAATTTCTCTAAAGCCGATTTAAAATACATTTTATATCGACCGTAACCATCAAGTAACATGAAACCTTGAGTGTTTAACCAAATGTCGTCTGCATGGCTGGCTAGGTAGTATTGGTCTTGTGTGTATTGATCACCTAAGGCAATGATTTTTTTACCTGAGCCTTTAAAATCAATTAAAGCAGCACCAATATCTTGCAGTTTTGTTAATCCAGCCGATCTTAATCCTTGTAGTTGCAATACTAATAACTGTACCCGATCATCATTTTTAGCTTGCGCAATAACATCAAGTACATCTGAAAGCAAAACTTCAGGTTTATCTTCTTTTTCGTCTAAAGCTTCAATTAAGAAAGCATCCACAGGGTTTACTTCATGCTTTTGTTCAACTAAATCGCCTACTAAGTTTAATACTAAAGCTGTTTTATCGGGCACAATAATTCTGTCAGAGTCGCTGCTTAACATGGTTATAAAGCCGATGAAGAATACAATAAAAATGAAATTCAGAACAATTGAACGAGTTAGGGTAAATAAACGCCAAACTCCAGATAGAATAAGCTTAAAAAAGTTTACTAATGCATTCATAAAATTTATTCATATAAAATATAAAGGATTACCTTTATATTACCTTAATCGAAGAATAAATTGACCACTAGATTGTAAATAAATGCGTATTTAACTATAAGTAAATAGTGCCTGAAAGTATTTGGCTGCTATAAGGTTCTTATCTTTTATGAACCTTAAAACTTTGTTATAAATTGAGAACAAATACTATGTCGTTATTATTGGAAATTCATCAAAAGTTTTTAAATAAATTGTCTAATTTAGATGGTATTCCTGCCTTATTATTACGTTTATATCTTGCACCTATATTTATTATGGCAGGCTTTAGCAAAACACAAATGCTTGATCCTAATGTTACCGGGCTTGTATCTTTTATGGCTGATCCTAATATTGTTACTTGGTTTGGTAATAGTGACTGGGGTTTAGGTTTGCCTTTTCCTGCTTTACTAGCCAATTTAGTCATCTTGGCAGAATTTTTCGGTGGGTGGTTATTACTTGTAGGGGCTTTAACGCGCTTGGTTTCCATTCCATTAATGTTCACCATGATCATTGCGGCAACCACAGTACATGCTGAAAATGGTTGGTTTGCCATAACGCCTACCAACCCAGACATTAGTGCAGCTAAAATGATGACTTGGATTGGCTTAGAACAAGCAGAGACTAGCTTAGAAAATAGTACAGAAACGGCTAAACGTTTAGGGAAAATGCGCGAAATTTTAGAAGAAAACGGTAACACCGAATGGTTATATGAGAAAGGAAATATTGTAGTACTCAATAATGGTATCGAATTCTCAGCAACTTACTTTATCATGTTACTCGCATTATTCTTTATTGGGGCAGGTCGATATACCAGCGTAGATTATTATATTTCAAAGCGATTTTTAACAGAAAATAAAAATATTTTTAAATAGAAGATAGTTAAGCAGTCAGTTAGTTTTAAGCTAACTGACTGTTTTTTTCGAGGCTAAGGACTATCTACTGTTATTAACGTTACTTTTAAGTAAAGTTAATCTTTGTTGGTACTTTCTAATGACGACATCACCCCAATGATAAATAGCTATTCCTAATATTACCAGCAGTGCGCCGAAAACTAACTTACTATGAATAACCTCATCATTTAGCAAAGCCCCTAATGTTAACGCTATGATTGGAGTGACTAAAGTAATTAAGGCAACAGTGCTAGCGGTTAATCTTTGCAATACAAAAAAGTAAGCAAAAAATCCGATTAACGAGCCAAATACTCCCAAATAGATGGTTGCCCATATTGACCTTAATTGCCATTGGCTTGCATCGATACTGCCGTCAAGTAATAACCAGTTAAGAATAAATAAGGGTAAGGATAATGTTAGTGCGCCTACTGTCGTTGCCATCGGGTGAATGGATAATGAAACACTTTTGACTAAAACACCACTTAAACTAAATAAAAAGACAGCAATTAATACAAACACAAAACCATAAATACTGTCTCCACTTAGAGAAAAATTATCAGCACAAACTAAGCCTAAGCCTGCAAAAGACAACAGCATAGATAATTTACGTAAAGTTGATATTTTAGGCTCGGCTAATATTCTACGCGCCAAAATAGCCGAAAATACAGGCGCTAAACCAAAGACTAACGATAAAATTCCAGAAGACAAATAACCTGCGGCAAGGTATGAAAATGACATGCCGCCAAAGATACCTAAAGCAGAAAAACTATATAAACGAATCGCTTTTCTATGCCAAGGGAGTTCAATGTTTCTAATGAATACAATCATGCTACCTAGCACTACAGCAATTACCATACGTAGTAACACTGCCATGGTTGGGTTTATTGACTCACTACTCCAAACAATCCCTAGAGGTGTAGTAGACCAAATCAATAGTACCGCCAAATAGGCAACAGACACTTGCATTTTCATTCTCCTTTTTATTTTTACTCATTGGGTGCAGAATCTTTGGCGGATATTATTCTGATAAAATGAAAAAAGCCGCAAAAGATGAATTCTGCGGCTTAAATATTGTGTTTAGTTAATTGAAAAGTTTTTCTTTGTTAACTTGAACGCTCCGCATAAATTGGCCACAAATGTATGACCTGATTCTGCCAACTTGTCGTTGCCAAAATTAAGTTTCGTTTGAGCATTATATTTTGCTTTGCTGTAAAAACGTTCATCATAATTTAGTATTGTTTATTTATTACTTATTGAAATTAAAAAAATGTTTATTCAAGAAGATCTTGTTAACTTAACAAGTAAATCATAATGCTGTTGGTGGCAGGTTAAGTCAAGCAATAATAACTATCTTTAGTTTATTAAGTTTAGTTAATTTATTTTAGTGCGGAAAAGAAAACATCGTTATACACTGACCTTACGTTTTATAAACATAACTACTTTTTCCATGACAGGTATAGAATTACTTTTACAACGACAGTCTAACCCCTTAGTCACTTTTCCTGCACCTGATGCTCAAGCGCTTGATAAAATTTTAGCCGCAGGAGTGCGCGTGCCTGATCATGCTTGTTTACAGCCATGGCATTTTACGGTGATAACAAATGATGGTTTACAACGTTTAAGCAATTTGTTCAAAGCAAGCAGTAACAAACAAACAGCAAATATAGAAAAAATAGCTAAAATGCCATTTCGAGCACCAATGATCATCGTAATTAGTTCAAGGTTTATTCAGCATGAAAAAGTACCTAAGCAAGAGCAACTAATCAGCGTAGGATGCTGTGCTCATGCAATGCAAATGGCAGCATGTTCTTTAGGCTTTGGTGCAATGTGGCGAACAGGTGAGTTAGCTTATAATGAACAGGTAAAGCAAGGATTAGGTATTAGTGAACAAGATGAAATTGTTGGTTTTTTATATATTGGAACACCTTGTAAAGAACAAGGGCTAAAA
>Ga0105348_1002625_pt1 | contig 10590 bp, 9 predicted proteins | sample EN8Hudsemesocosm_2_FD_83504 | JGI IMG/M metagenome (GOLD analysis project Ga0105348, IMG submission 83504) | Methane-oxidizing microbial communities from mesocosms in the Hudson Canyon - EN8C Hudson Canyon | ecosystem: Environmental > Aquatic > Marine > Cold seeps | place: Hudson Canyon...
ATCATCACCAACCCATTGACGTATTACTTGTGCAACTCGTGCAGGATCTTCTGCGACCAAGCCTTTTAGTGCATTTACTTGCTTATCATACCCTTCTGAAGCGCCGGGCAAAAGAAACTCATCCGCTGCACCCAAAGTTACTCGCTCTCCTGCTTCACCTTCACCTAAAGAATCCAGTTGCGCCAAGCCATCGGAGTCGCCAGCGAGCGCTAACTCTTTAATTTCTGCGCCACTGGTCGCCAAATTTTTGAATACCGGACGGATGACCGCAAAGATAACAATAATCGACATCAGAGCTGCCAGACCTTTCCAAACCGCATCCCAAAACCAGTCTAGTTCCCATATTTCCGGTTCAACAAAAGGTTCGATCAGTTGTGGCGCAAAAGGGGTATTAATAACATTGACGTTATCCCCACGTGCCGCAGAGTAACCTACGGCATTTCTCACCAAAATAGTGAGTCGCTCCAATTCATTTTCGCTCCAAGGCGTAAACGTGACCTCACCCGATTCGGCATCAATATTTCTAATATCATCAATAGCCACCGCAACCGAAAGGCGCTGTAAACGCCCTTGTTGGTGCTTGGTATAACTAATAGTTCGATCAACTTCATAATTACGCGTGGTTTGCTTGCGCAGCGAACCTGAAGCGCCGCCATCTGTACCGTCTTGAGCTTGCCCTGCAACTTCAGGCGCTACACCCGCTGGAGGTGGCTGGTTAGCCAAAGCCCCAGGAACACCACCATTTGCACCGGACTGGTTTTGCTCATCCAGAGTTTGTTCGCTGCGAACAACCTGCATATCCGGATTAAATAATTCTTCCGTTTCTTCAATAGCAGTGAAATCAACATCGGCCGAGACCTCTGAACGAAATCGCCCAGTGCCTAATATCGAGTCCAGAATACTAGCGACCCGGTTATTCAACACCGCTTCCATTTTACGTGAATACTCAAATTCTCTTGAGACCAAGCGGTCAGCCTCAGACTCATCGTTTTTGGACAGCAGATTACCTCGCTGATCAACCACCGTGACTTGCGACTTGTTCATCTCGGACACACTGCCCGCAACAAGATTAACGATTGATTCAACTTGCTCTCGGGAAACAGGACTTAGACTTGAGGTTTCGATCAAGACCGATGCAGTCGGCTGTCGATTATCACGCACAAAAACTGAACGTTTAGGAATCGCCAAATGTACTCTGGCGCCACGAATATTACGAAAACTGGAGATCGTGCGGGATAGCTCTCCTTCCAAACCGCGCTTAAAGCGTGTGCTTTCAATGAACTGACTAGTACCCAGGCCTTGATCTTGATCTAATAATTCGTAACCCACGCTTCTATTGCTGGTAATGCCTGTCGCAGCAAGCTTCATTTTTGCTTCGTATAATTTACTCGCTTCAATCAGTAATACACCCGACTTAGGATCAACTTTGAATTTGTAATTATTTAGACCCAATACCCGCGACGCTTCTTCCATATCTTGCGGGTCAATGTTTTGCATTAGAGGTTGATAATTTGGCTCCTGTAGCCACAAGACCAAAGCAAAACCCAAAGCAACACTGCCTGCCAAGCCAATCATCAAGCCGACTTGCTTGAATACGCCCAATCGCCCCAAGCCTGACATCAAATCACTTTCGTTCGCCTGAATCCCACCTCTGGTCGCAGGTAGTGGTGCATTGGTATCAGCAGGAATGGAGGCCATAGTTTTTTCCGCGTTGGTAATCTAATTTGTAATCTAATCGGCAATCTAGTTAGTATTCTAATCGTGCAAAGGCCTCTAGCCTAAACCGGCATTTTCATAATATCCTCGTAAGCCCTGACTACTTTGTTTCTTACTTGCGTTAGTGCGTCAAAAGACACTGAGGCTTTTTGCGACTGAACCATGACTTGCGTAATACTTACGCTGGGATCGCCCTGCTCATACGCTCGCGACAAAGATGCAGACTGCATTTGTATATCATTAACACCATTGACGGCGCTGGTGAGCAAATCAGCGAACTTGGGAACACCTTGAGTTTCTTGCGTCGCATTGATGCGCGTCGGCATTTGCTCAGGCTGAAGTGTTTCCGGCTTTTGAATTTGAGAGCGTAAGCTCTTCATATCCGCCAAAACTTGGTTTATGTCGGCTCTGCCGGATACGGATCCGATTCCAGACATAAGTGCCTCCGTCAATTTATCGTTATTAAACTACATTCATTCCTTAATAAGCACAATTTAGGCCAGCTCTCCATATTTTTGTGAGGCCTTTGAGCGATGTACGAGCGCAGTAGTCATGCAATGATCTCATAAACAAAAAAAGGGGCCATTAGGCCCCAAAGTCATCAGCAGATTGACAAACTAAATTACTATCTAGAGATCTCCTAGGATTATGCCGCCAGCTCGGCTACAACATCGATACCGTTATCCCGCATTTGTGCGAGCTTGTAGCGTAAAGTTCGAGGACTGATGCCTAATTTCTCGGCAGCTTGTTTCTTCTTGCCATTTTCCTGCTTCAAGGTATCAATAATAATTTGATACTCCCTTAGCTTAAGGTCTTTACCCAGAGCACTACGATCTTCTTCAACTTCAATATGAACGTCCGTACTCACAAAGCTCTCTTGAAAATCCTGGCCTGCCACGCAACTTGCAGCCTCAGCCATATCCAGGCAAAAATCACTGGTTTTCACCACCATGCCCGTTGCCATAATGAGTGAACGCTGAATCGCATTATCCAATTCTCTGACATTTCCAGGCCAATGATATTGGTTGAGCAGGGCTTTAACGCCAGCTTCAAATTGAATGCCCTCGCGCTTCATTTTCACCGAGTGCTCCGCCAACAGACGCAGGGCAATAGGCCAAATATCGAGTTTTCGCTCTCGAAGAGGTTTCCACATCATTGGAAAAACACTCAAGCGATAATATAAATCTTCGCGGAATTTACTCTCGCTAACATATTCTTTTAGGTCTCTGTTTGTTGTCGCCAAAACTCTGACGTCAAGCGCTATAGGCTTTCTGCCACCAACGCGTTCGACTTCTCGCTCTTGCAGAACTCTTAGTAACTTCGCTTGTAAACCCGGATCCATTTCAGAGATTTCATCCAACAACAAAGTGCCGCCGTTGGCCTGCTCAAACTTGCCTGGCGAACTAGCATAAGCACCGGTAAACGCGCCCTTTTCGTGGCCAAACAACATTGCTTCCAACATATTTTCAGGAATAGCGGCGCAATTAATCGCGACAAAAGGTTTATTTTTGCGGGGTGAATGCTCATGAATAAAGCGCGCAAGCACCTCTTTACCCGTCCCGCTTTCACCAGAAATCATCACCGTGGATTCTGACTCGGCAACTTTACGAGCTACCTGAAAGAATTGCTTACTGGAAGGGTCTTCCGCAACGGGTGCATTGCCATCCGCCAAAACACCACTCTGCCCCAACACCTTGGTAATCGACTGAATCAACACTTGAGGCTCAAATGGCTTCACCAAATAATCCGCTGCACCAGATTGCATGGCATCTACGGCATGCTTGATTTGGCCATAAGCGGTAATTAGCATCATGGGTAAACCGGGTGCTTTCTCTTACACATGGCGCAGCAATTCATGACCGTCCATACCAGGCATATTGACATCACTGACAACAATATCGACTACTTTTTTGTCGAGCTGCAGCAGCGCATTTTCAGCGCAATCCGCTTCGATATACTTCATTCCGGCAAGTTTAAGCGTGGTACACAAGGCTTCACGTAACTCACGATCATCTTCAACAATAAGAACTGTCGTTGTAGGCTTGGTTGTCGTTTTAGCTGTAGACGTAGACATTGATAAAACTCCTTATTGATTTGAACTTGCGGTATGTCGTGTGGGCGCTTGATACGTTGGTAAAGTAATTGCCGTCATCACACCTTTTTCGGTCGAATCAACTGTGAATACGCCTTTGTGCGCTTTAACCACGGCTTGAACAACGGCTAGACCTAAGCCCGTACCTTGTGGCTTAGTGGTGAAAAATGGTTCAAAAACTTTACTTTGATGCATCGATGGAATGCCTGGGCCATTGTCTCGAATAGTCAGGCATACGCCTTTTTCGCCGACCGATAAAATCTCAATATCCAGTTTCAATGTGTCAGCGCGATGGCGATCTTGCTCCCAAGCTTCGATACTGTTATTCACTAAATTGATACAGGCGCCGACTAAAGCTTCGCGATTACACAGGATCATTTTATTGCTCACCATGTTGCGCCAGTGGCAGCGCACACCCGCTTTCTCGATGACCGGTTCCGCGGCACTACGCAAGGCCTGCTCAAAGTCTTCAATACTGAGCTGTTCTGCTAAACGGGTTTCACCCTTGGCGAAAATCAACATGTCGCGAATCTGATGCTCAAGATGCGTAAGGCGAGAGAGCATTTTTTCTGCGCAATCAATTCGCATTGAGTCGTCTAGTTTTGGCTGACCCAAATGGCCCGCATATAGCATTGCGGTTGAAAGTGGCGTTCGTATTTGATGCGCCAAGCTAGCGACCATTTTCCCTAAAGAACTTAGGCGTTCCGCACGACTCACTTGGGCTTGTAACAACCGCGTCTCGGTTAGGTCACTCAATAAAATCAATTGCCCGGGGCCGGAAGTGATGGAACGCGTTTCGATACGCACTCGACGCCCGTCTTTTAAAGACACTTCGTGGCCATCATCATGCTTGGGCGAAAAACTGCGTTTGATCACGTCAAACCAGAGTTGGCCTTCCAAGGGTTCGCCTAATAGATCCAGAGCTGCTGGATTGCATTCAGTGACATAACCCTTGCCATCAAGAAGCACGACCCCTGCAGGTAATATTTCGAGCAAGGTAGAAAGTCGGGTCGCCAAGGCTTCCTTCTCTTTCAACTGCTCCAGGCGGTGCGTTTCTTCATCTGACAAATCGCTTTTTAGCTGGGTAACTTTTTGCTCTAAATTCCGGTAGGACGAGGTGAGCTGAGAAGATAAATGATTAAAAAGAGTTAGCGTCTCTTCTAATGGAGCTTCAGCTTCAGGCCCTGCATCAATGCCAGGCTGACGGATATCATCTGTAAATAAGGACTCTATTGTTGCGGGCTTGCTGCTGGATGCAAGATCCAAAGGCGAAAAAGGAACACGAGTGACTCTGCTTCCCATATCCATATCAGATAAAAGGCTCATATCTGGCGCAGAACTTACACCTGATCCAGAGGCCATATTTAAAGCAGAGAGTGACTCATCATGCCATTTTTTGGATTTTTGTTGTTGCATTACTAGCGTCCTACCTTGTCTCACTCAACGCCTCTCTCAATCATTGAGAGGCCGGTTTTGACTTTAACAAAGCAGAAATCGATCCAATAACTTTTTATTGTTTAATTACAATAACTTAAAGATAAATAGAAGATGGGATTTATTAGGAAAAGTCAATTTTATGACGGCTAGAAATAAAAAACCGAAGGGCTAATTCGGTTTTTGTCGTCATTTTGACGGAGTGTAGATTATGTCGAACGATAGTTACTCAGAGGCCTTTGCACGGATATGACCTCCCTCAAGTCAGTCATTCAAACCGTACTTACGCACCTTCTCAACCAAGGTTGTACGGCGAATACGTAGTTTTTCTGCTGCACGCGCAACAACACCCGATGACTCGTCCAGAGCTTGTTTAATCAGCGACTTTTCCAGGTTTCCGAGATAGTCTTTCAAATCGATACCGTTAATAGGCAACAGAGCAGGTGAATCCAAGCCTGCAAGTGTTGGTGCCAATTGCGCGCCACCCTCTTCAAGCTGAAATAGATCATCTTCAATCTCGACATGCTGGTACTTTTTTGGCAGTTCCTGCACACCGATAACGTCATAAGGATGCATAATCGACAAACGTTCAACAAGGTTTGCCAGCTCTCTAACATTACCCGGCCACTCGTGACGACATAGGCTTAGGATGGCAGCAGAGTTAAAGCGAATGGACCCTCGCTTTTCCGTTTCCATGCGCGAAATCAATTCATTAATCAACAAGGGAATGTCTTCTACCCGATCTTTCAAGGCAGGCATTTCTATTGGAAATACATTCAAACGGTAATATAGATCCTCACGAAAGGAACCATCAATAATCATTTCTTCAAGATTTTTATGCGTCGCGGCTATAATACGAACGTCCGTGGGTATGGTTTTATTCCCGCCAATACGTTCGAACATTTTTTCTTGTAGCACCCGCAATATTTTAACTTGCATATTCAAGGGCATATCGCCGATTTCATCCAGAAACAGCGTGCCGCCTTCTGCCAACTCAAAACGCCCTGCACGTGCGGTGAACGCGCCGGTAAAAGCGCCTTTCTCGTGGCCAAACAATTCACTTTCCAATAACTCCGCCGGAATAGCGCCACAGTTAACAGGCACAAAAGGCTTATTACGTCGATGTGAGTTGTAGTGAAGGTTGCGGGCGACCACTTCTTTACCTGTTCCAGACTGACCTGTAATCAATACGCTGACGTCTTTATCGGCCACTTGAGCCATCAACTCACGAACAACTTGTACGCCTCGACTAGTTCCCACCAAACTTCTAAACAGCTCTACCTGACGCTGCTGCTCTCTAACTTTGGAGCGGGCAGAAAACTGGTCGCGATACACTTGTGCGCGATAGAGACTATCGATGGTTTTGTTATAGTTAGGCGGGTATTCTAACTGGGCGATAACTTTTTTCTTTAATTCGCTATCCAAAGAGTCCGTCGATAAATCACCGACAAATAGCACCGGAATACCTTCATCCCAGGCTTGAATTTCAGCAACCAGACTATCTACTTGAGGTGCGTTTGAGCCAATACAAATAACACCTAGTTGTGTCGGGTCGTCTATTTCGGCTTCGACAACTGATTTCCAGGAATCAAGAGAGGCGCTAATCACCTCATCCCCTAAAAACTTAAAAATAACAGTGATATCACGAAGTACATCTTGGTTATCATGCAAAACCAAAACTTTCATATCCTGCGCCATGAAAAAACCTTTTTTATTATCAATTGACGAATGTGTATGACACACAGACTTAATAAGACCGGAGCTAGGGCTCTAGTCGTTTTTTGTTTTCAGTCCACGCTTAATTTCTGCATTAGGGACAGGGCGTAATTAAAGCCCTTAAACACGCCTCAGTCAATAAAATGACACAATAATTATAAAAACCGCGTCATATCAAAAAACAACCATTTTTTTGTCACTAAGGGCTAGTTGGCGCACAGAGACCCTTAGTTAGCCTCAAAACTTCCCCGAATTTTGATAACTCGCAACCGCTTTCTGCTCCTTAGAAAGCTGCGTTAGCTCTTTCGCTATTTCTTCCCGATGCTTCTCGGCGTTAGCGGTCACCAAGCGATAGACAACTTGAATGCGCTCTAAAAAGTGAGCCAACTGTTTCTTATCCTCTTCACTCTTTGCCAATGCGACAAAGCGCTCAACACTTACCTTCAAGTCAGCATCTAGTTTCTCAAGTTCGGCCCATTCTTTTTGGTCAGAGGCGGTTTTAAACTTCAACGTTATCGCGGCTAACTGCTGCTTTAAATTCACTCTATACCCTCTCAAAATTTACTTGATGTCCTCTTAACGTAGAACAAAACAATCCACTTTAAAATCACTGGGATCTAAGGCACACTCTCTTGAAATAATTAAAGAGATTGATTCCTATGCTTCCTGATTGGCTCGCCCTTTCACTATTCGACCTATACCCGGCAGCGCTTACCTTACTCGCTTTCATCTTGGGTTACACCACTTACACCAAAATTGGCAAACAGCGCCTACAACAAGGCAAAACAACACGCATTAACGTACAACTGTTATCGCTTGCCATCTCCTTATTGGGACTCGCCGCCTTCATTGTCGCTCTGCCTATCGAAGCAGGTTTGAAAGGCCAACTACTCAGCTTACTAGGCATCGTGCTTAGTGCCGCGATAGCACTTTCTTCTACAACATTTATTGGCAACGCCATGAGCGGCATCATGCTAAACAGCACAGACAATCTGGGTATCGGGCACTTCATTCAAGTCAATGATTTTGGTGGCCGGATTACTGAACGCGGGCTATTGCACACCGAAATTCAATCCGAAGACCGGAACTTAACCGTGCTCCCCAACCTCTATTTGGTCACCAACCCTTATCGCATTATTCATTCAAAAGGCACAATTATTTCTGTTGATGTCAGCTTAGGCTACGATATTAATCGCAAAAAAATTGAGCAGGTGTTGATTGCTGCTGCTGATAACGCGGGCCTTGAGTCTGCATTTATTCAAATCACAGAACTCGGTGATTTCTCTGTCTGTTATCGCGTTTCAGGGGTATTAAAGGAAGTTAAACAACGCGTCACTGCGAAAACAGAACTACATAAGTCAGTTCTCGACGCACTGCACGCAGACAAGATTGAAATCGTATCGCCCAACTTTATGAACACTCGCGCTCAAGCACCTAACAATCAAATGATTCCTAAAAGCTCTCAATCCATTCCCGAAACTGAGAGTTTACTCCCTATCGAGAGTATTGTGTTTGATAAAGCAGAAGAAGCTGAAACCAAAGAATCACTGGAACACAAACTCAAACGAATTGGGGATGGCATAAACAAGCTGGGCAGCCTGGCGAAGGAAAGTCACTCAGAACAAGAGTCAAATGCCTTGAAGCAACGCATTGAAAATTTGGAAGTATTAAAAGATCGAATTGAAAAAAGTTTACACGCGATTAAAAACAAAAGTGACTAGCCGAAAGCTAGTCACTTTTATTCAAGCAATCACCGTTTTTGGCAAATCAAAAAGTAATTTATTGTCGAATACCTTCAACAGATAGAGTCATCTCAACAGTCTGGGACAGTGGCCCAAGGTCTTTCAATATATTGAAGTCCTTTAAGCGAAAGCTTGTGCTCCCTTCGAACCCGGCACGCTGACCGCCCCATGGATCAGGCCCCTTACCGACCAGCTCAACATCAAGCGCTAACTCTTTCGTAACATCCTTCAGAGTCAGGTTGCCATAAAGCGTCGCCTTGCCTTCACCTTTCGGCTCTATACGTGTACTGACAAACTTAGCCTTAGGGAATTTTTTAACATCTAAAAAATCATCGTCGCGTAGATGCTTATCCCGTTCGGCATGATTTGAATCAACACTCGCGGTATCAATATCGACGGATATTGAAGAAGCTCCCAGGTTCTTTTCATCGTAACTAAAGGCCCCGGAAAAAGTATTGAAGCGACCCGATAACCAGCTATACCCTAAATGCTTAATCTTGAATTGGATGAAGGCATGCGCGCCTTTGGTATCGATGACATAATCATCTGCGTAGGCCGATGCCTGAAACATCATCGCCGTCATCAACACACTTAAAGCCAAAATTTTTCTAAACATACAAACTCCTGTAATCATTAATTGTTAAAGACAATACTAAGATGAACTTCCGTCAGACATTCCCAACATACGCCTTAAGGTCGCATCACGATCAATAAAATGATGTTTGATCGCGGCAGCAGCGTGCAATAAAGAAATAATGATCAGAGTATCTGTCGCGTAAATATGAACCTCTCCGGCCCAATCTTCAAGGTTATCAACACCTGAAACGAGTGCTGGCAACTCAAAAAAGTCAAAAACTGAAATGCCTCGGCCATCAGCCGTTGAGATCAAATAGCCACTGATAAAAACTGAAAACAACAGACCGTAGAGTATATAGTGCGTAAGTTTAGCCGCAGTTCGTTCCCACTTCGCATGGTTAGCCAGAGGCGCAGGAGGTGAGCTTAAAAGTCGCATTCCCATGCGAAAAACAATGATCAAACACAAAGAAAGCCCAATACTTTTATGCCAAAAAGGCGCACTGCGATACCAGGCATCGTAATAATCCAGATCGACCATGTACCAGCCAAGTGCATACAGGCCATAGACCGTCAGCATAGACGTCCAGTGCACCAGAATTGTCAGGCCGCTCCAAGCCATTGGATCATTACGCCAAAACTGCATAGCTATCCTCATTATGCATAGTTAGCCTCATGCTCACATCACGTGTCAAATCATAAGCCCTACATAGCATTTAACTGGAATAAGAAACTAAATTTTGAAGGAAGCCCTCGAATACCGTAAAATACGGATTCCGTATAATTAAACTGTTAACTTTCTAGGAACTACCTTTAAATGCTGGATAAAATTATCATCATACGAAATTACCTGAACGAAGTTAAGACTCGCTGTACCTACAATGCAGCTGCTCAAGCACTGGGTATTAAGCCGGCCGAATTTAAAAAGCTACTAGGTGATCGAATACCGGAAAGTTCTTGGTTCGTAAACACCGGTGCTGGAGAACCCGTAGGATACGCGGACAATGAAAAACACCCTGAGCTCTATCGGACAACACGGATCATTAAATCCGCAGAGGTTTTAACCAGAAACCTTGATCTGTGAAATAAGTTATCAAGGTGCTGAATTGCGACGCCAATAAAGCTAACGTTTGTTCTGCCGGCGTCATATTCCTAGAGGTTAACTTAAAACGCATGCGGTCACATAGGTGTCAGGAGCGTTGGTTTCGTTCGACTTAATTAAATATAGCAAAGCAATATAATTTGATATTGGTCATAATCGCTAAACTGAGGAATCCACAGTCAACTAGAAAGCAATGCTAATAGAAATAGTGCGAG
>Ga0105348_1002627_pt1 | contig 10586 bp, 9 predicted proteins | sample EN8Hudsemesocosm_2_FD_83504 | JGI IMG/M metagenome (GOLD analysis project Ga0105348, IMG submission 83504) | Methane-oxidizing microbial communities from mesocosms in the Hudson Canyon - EN8C Hudson Canyon | ecosystem: Environmental > Aquatic > Marine > Cold seeps | place: Hudson Canyon...
CATAGGTGGGCGTACTCACCATCGTCAGCACTCCACCGGTTTTAGGGTCAAGAGCTACAATTGAACCACGACGTCCACCCAATAATTCCAGCGCTTTCTTTTGTAATTCCAAATCTAATGACAACTGTAACTGCGCTCCTGGCTTAGGATCTTCCCGTTTCAATACACGCAACACTTGGCCACGGGCTGTAGTTTCTACTTCCTGATACCCAACAGAACCATGCAATAAATCTTCATAGTATTTTTCAATACCTAACTTACCAATATGGTGAGTAGCCGAGTAATTCACGGCATCAATTCGCTTCAATTCTTTTTCATTAATACGCCCAACATACCCAATTGAATGAGCTAAACCTAACCCTTCTGTATAGTGACGTACTAGCTGTGCCTCAACCTCAACGCCGGGTAAGCGATATTGGTTTACCGCAATTTTGGCAATTTCCTCTTCAGATAATTTATAGCGCAAGGGGACAGATTCAAAAGGTCGGCGACGATGACGAAGGCGCTGCAAAAACTTTTCTTTTTCACTATCCGTTAACTGTAGGATTTCTGTTAACTGATCCAAGGTACTTTCAATAGTTGTTACCCTTTCCTTCACCATCGTCAGGGTATAACTGGGCTGATTGTCGGCCAACAGACGACCTTTGCGATCAACAATCAAACCACGAATGGGCGAGACAGGCTGTACATGCACCCTGTTTTTATCAGAAAGAGTGACGTAGACATCATGCTGCACCACTTGCAGATAGAACATCCTAGCGACAAGACCAATAACAACGAGCAACACAAACACATAGGCAAGAATGACCCGCTGAGTAAAAAGACGTGTTTCTAAGTAATGGTCTTTAATAGCACGATGCTTTGCCATGTTATTCTTATGACGTCCTTGCAAAGATCTAAAATTATCTAACGATGGTATGGATGACCAGCCAAAATAGTCCAACCGCGATAAACCTGTTCAGCGAGCAACACTCTTACTAAAGGGTGCGGCAAAGTGAGCCCCGACAGCGACCATTTATGATTAGCTCTACTTAAGCATTCCGGTGATAAGCCATCTGGCCCACCAATTAATATACTCAAGTTATAACCATCCATCTGCCAGTTAGACATATTTTTCGCTAACAGTTCCGTGCTCCACGATTTACCAGTCACTTCTAATGCAACCACCCAATCATCGGAGCCAACGGCATTTAATATAGCATCACTTTCTTGTTTTATAGCTCGAGCAGTATCACTATTTTTTGCACGATACCCTAAGGGAATTTCTATAACTTCCCACTTAATTTCAGCAGGTAGTCGTTTAATGTATTCTTTACAGCCATCATTGACCCATGATGGCATCTTAGTTCCGACAGCAATAACACGAACCCGCATTAATCAGCGGCCTCTGCAGGCACATCAACTTGCCACAACTTCTCCAAATCATAGAACTGGCGAGTCGACGGCAACATCACATGTGCAATCACATCACCGAGATCAATCAAAACCCACTCGGAACTCTCTTCACCTTCTTTCCCTAGTGGCTTACATCCATTTTTTTTAGCGGTTTCTACGATATGATCCGCCAATGACTTTACATGCCGATTTGACGTCCCGCTGGCAATCACCATAAAGTCGGTTACGCTAGTCTTGCCACGCACATCAAGCACAGAAATATCATTTGCCTTTACTTCTTCCAGCGCATCAACCACTAACGCTTTCAATTCTTCAGTCTGCATAGACCCTCTTTTAACTCACTTAGAAAATAAATCATAACTGCATGAACAATAGGTACATGAATTATGGGTACATAATTTATAGGTACAGCAATTATAGATACAGCCCATGTTGTTGAATATATTCATCAACAGCAGTGGGCACTAAATAACGAATGGATTGACCGTTTTGAACACGCTGCCTAAGAGAGGAGGCAGACACTTCCAACTGACTACAGACAATACTAAAAATACGACCCGCAGGTTTCATTCTATCTTGGTCATTTCGGTTTTCATGAGCCTTATAATACGCCAACATCGGGTGTTCGTCAGGCATAGACCACCCAGGGCGCTGCACCAACACCAAATGCGAATATTGGATCAGTTCATCCCAGCGATGCCAGCTATCCAGCTGTAAAAAAGCATCACAACCCATAATAAGAAACAACGGATAGTCGACACCAACACCGGCCCTCACTGTCTGCAAAGTATCCACCATGTAAGACTGTGACGCTGTACTATTACCTAGGCTACTGACAACACGATCAATTTCAAGGGTATCCGCAACCAGACTAGGCTCATCATCGATAGCCAATTTCACCATAGCAAGACGCTGTGCTGAATCAGCGTGCGGCATGTCTCTATGAGGAGGCACACCATTGGGAATTAGATGCACCGCATCCAGCCCCAAACCTTCCCACACTTCCAAAGCAATACGTAAATGTCCAATATGAATAGGATCAAAGGTTCCGCCCAAAATACCCCGACCACCGACTAGGTTCTCGTTCAAGGCTTTCCCTTTAGACACGCTTAGATTAGACACTGTCTCCAACTCGGTTGAGTTAATTCCGGATATGACCGTCACCTAGTACAATATATTTTTGAGACGTTAAGCCTTCTAACCCAACCGGGCCACGGGCGTGAATCTTGTCAGTGGAAATACCTATCTCTGCGCCCAAGCCATATTCAAAGCCATCAGCAAAACGTGTAGAGGCATTAACCATCACCGAGCTAGAATCCACTTGCGTTAAAAATTGACGTGCTAGCGAATAGTTCTCAGTGATAATGCTATCGGTATGGTGAGACCCATACTGGTTAATATGGGCGACCGCTTCATCAAAACCAGCAACGACCTTAATAGATAACACCGGCGCTAAATACTCAGTCATCCAGTCTTCTTCCGTCGCAACTTTTATCTCAGTCAGTACGGCCCTAGTTTTTTCACAACCACGCAGTTCAACACCTTTAGCATCATAAAGCTCTGCTAACGCAGGCAGCATTTCGGCTGCTCGTGATTGAGAAACCAACAAGGTTTCCATGGTATTGCAGGTTCCGTAGCGATGTGTTTTGGCATTCAAGGCGATGCTTAACGCTTTTTCTTTATCGGCTTGATCATCAATATACACATGACAGATACCATCCAGATGTTTAATCACAGCAACCTTGGCATCACGGCTAATCCGTTCAATCAACCCCTTGCCACCACGAGGCACTATGACGTCCACATACTCGGGCATAGTGATCAATTCACCCACAGCAGCTCTGTCAGCAGTTTCTATCACTTGGACAGCTGAGTCAGGCAAACCTACTTTGCCTAGTCCTGCACGGATACAGCTTGCGATAGCTTGATTGGACTCGATAGATTCTGAGCCACCACGCAGGATAGTCGCGTTACCCGATTTCAGGCACAACGATGCGGCTTCCACGGTAACATTAGGCCGAGACTCATAAATAATGCCGATAACACCCAAAGGTACACGCATTTTACCCACTTGAATGCCGCTTGGCAGATAGTTCATATCCGTAATCACGCCAACAGGATCGGGTAACCCCGCAACCTGATATAAACCTTCAATCATGGTATCAATGCGAGCAGGCGTCAGCTCCAAACGATCAATCATCGCAGCGTCCAAGCCATTACCTCGCGCACGATCTAAGTCTACGTGATTAGCCTTAGTTAAATCAGCCCTGGCTTTATCGAGTGCATCAGCAGTTGCTTCCAACGCCGCATTTTTATCAGCGGTACCCGCCTTCACCATAGACCGAGATGCCGCTCGCGCCTTTGCACCGACCTCCGCCATATACTGCTTGATATCCATAAAACCTCAACATTAAAACCTTGGAAATTGGCCGCATTATAACGCTACTAAGAGCGAACCCATAGCGACTTGGCTGCCTATCTTTCCGTCCATACTGACTAATCTGTTCGCACCGGGACTTATTCGATAGACTTATCGCCATATTGATGAATAACTGCTGAAAACTAGCGAAAATAAAGACGCATTAACCACAGCGCCCCACTAAAAGAAAAACGACTTGCAATAGTATGACTGACTATCAAATACGTGTACGACTTAAGATTTTTTTCCTGCTTATCGCTGCACTTGTCGTCAGCTTTTACAGCTATATGCAGACTGCATCCTTTGGCTGGCAACAACCACTTACCCTGTCATTTAGTCTAATAGCCGTCCTTAACGTGATCTATCTTTACTTCAATCGCAATGAGTTCGCCTACGATCCGCTGTCAGCCATACTGCTGGGAATCTATGCTGCATTTGCACTTATAACATTAATTCATGTGCAATCAGCCCACTGGATTTATCTGGTTCCACTATTTGGCTATACAGCACTACCATTTCGTGTAGCACATTACGTTGTAGGCACCTTTATTGTGATGGCACTGATCATGGTAGTGCGCTCTATCCCCTCACTAGAACAGTTCCGAGTACTTGTCACTTTTTCAGTATCAGCAGGCCTGGCGCTGGTATTCGCGATTCGAAATGAACAAAAGTCTATACAAATGGATTTTTTTCGCGCCACAGACCCATTAACCCAAACATTCACACGCCGTAAACTCGAAGAAGACCTCACCCGAGAAATTGTTAGGGCCGAAAGAGAGGGCTCTCAACTTTCTTTGATTCTTATTCAAATTGATAACTTTCGTGCCATCAACGAAAAAAGTTATGAAGAAGGAAACCAAGCACTTCGTGATTTGGCTGATGCGATTAAGTCCAGCATTCGTGCTTATGACAACTACTACCGTTTTTCAGGAACAGGGTTCGCCATTATTATGCCTGTAACAACGGCACAAGAAGCGGAACAATATGCGCGCAATATGAAGAAACGTTGCCAGATTCAAATTAGCCTACGCGGCGAGCCAGCCAGCATCAGCCAAGGTGTCGCCTCTCTAGACGTTGGCGACAACACTCAAAGCCTGATTGAGCAAGCTAAAAATGCCTTATCTGCACCAGATTCCAGCGGCCCCGTAAGGGCCGTTAATAGCCTAAACTCCTCTGAAGCGCATTGAGAGACGACTATGCTACAAGAACAAATCCTCAAAGCTCGCATTATCAGCTGTGTTTATTTTGCGGTTGCGGCTGCACTTTGTTTTACACTTTATACTGACTACCGTAATGGTTATTACGACCTGCTAGCAGGTCCTGCACTCCTAATACCCGCTCTTGTAGCCGCCACAATATACACATCTATCAATCGCGACACCCTGAAGCAAGCGCACCTTGATAAGGCTATGCTGTTCATCGCTGGCATTGTGATGCTTTACCACGCACAACATCGAAGTGAATGGATAGCCTATTGGGCGTACGTCATCCCTCTGTGTGCGTACTATCTATTACCTTTCAAGCAAGCTAATATTTTTAGTATTAGCCTTCTAAGCCTGTTCTGTCTGGTGTCCTTTAACTCTCCCTACCCCCCTAGCCTGGACGCTGTATTTAACTTTACTCTCGTGAGCACCGCTGCAGCCTGCTACAACTATTACTATGATTACCAGGAAAGCTCACTGGAAAACCTATCGGTAACAGACCTTCTCACTAACACCTACAACAAGCATTATATGCAGCAAAACCTGTGGCAAGAGGTTGCACGTGCTCATGCCACCTCACAACCGTTGTCCTTACTAGCCATAAATTTGGACCACTTCAAACAAATCAACGAGCTTCATGGACGCCCAACGGGTGACCAACTTCTAACCTCAATCTGTAAAAGCCTTAAGAATATGACCCGTACCGGTGACCTGCTTTATCGATACAGTGGCGAACACTTCCTATTATTGTTACCGAACACCTCAAAAGATGGTGCTTTAGTGATCGGTGAACGAATTCGACGAAACATTGAGCTCGGTACCTGGGATGCAGTGGACCTAGTCACTGCCAGCCTAGGCAGCGCCACACTCAACACAAAAGAAGCCACAGAACAACTGATAGAGCGAGCCAATGGTGCTCTGAAACGCGCTAAGGCCGGGGGCCGCAACCAACTAGCCTTAGATTAAGCCAACGCCCCCCAACCCTAAAGGTAAACATTACACCTCATCTTTGTTTACCTTTGCCTTCCCCATAAGCCAAACCTTAATTAGTTTCCTGCTCAACTATAAGAAACATATTGTTTCTACTCTGAATTCAATACCTAACTCAAACAAACGAACAAAGTAAGCAATCACTTTCAACATAAAGACCTAATAATAATAGTTACTTATATATCTGTAAAACATAAAGCGTAGATTGTAGGACAATCTTCCATCCCTACAACCCTTCAACAGGGTGCGCATTTGGCCTACAAAGTCAGTTTTGTGCCACCTTCCAACCCAAAGGTAGGGTATACATATCTAGGGGTGCTTGTTTACTATTAATGAACGGGTCGCAGGCTAAGAGCCTCAATAAAATACTCAGCAAAGAATAAAGAGACCCAAAAATAACAGGCAGATTGAGACACCGTCAGAATAAAAAAAATAACTGGGGCCACGTCATGGACTACGTACTTGATTACACAACTGCTGCGCTTAACAAAGAACCTAAAATCCACGTTGTCGATGGCAAGTGGAATTTACAATACATGGCATTTAGTCACCCAGAGCACACCGGAAAAACACCCCTGATCATGTTAGGTGGAGCATTCCAAGATGCTCGCTGCTTTAAGTACGAAATGGATCACTACCTTGAAGCTTTCCCTGTCATTCTTCTTGATTTACCCTCCCAAGGCTCGAACGCTCAATTAGCAGGTGAACTTAGCCTTGAAGACCTATCCGAACTGATAAAAAGCTTTGTCGATTCAATGCAGCTCAGCAAGATTTCCTTAGCTGGCTTTTCCTACGGTTCGGCACTAGCAGCCCTATTTGCGGGCAATCATCCAGAATATATGCACCGCTTATTACTGGCAGGAACCACCACTGGTTTTAACAAGCGCGTTAGTACGCTATTGAGCACAGCTTTACGCTTAATGGATGAAGGCAAAAATGATGCTTTTGCCTCCCTGTGTACCACAGGCCTGCTCAACCATAATCGCTTACAAGAAACCGAATTACGTCCATCTGCCGCTAAATTACTGCACCGCCAAATCATGCGCCTCAACGATAATGAACGCGCACGCTATCGGCAGAATACAAACCGTCTGCTTAGTTTCCAGGGTTTTAATCGATTCCCCACCTGTGAAACTATGGTGACTACCGGTGAATTTGATAGCTTCACTCAACCTCAAGAGAATGCACACTTTGCCGCCCAATGTGAAAATGCTAGCTTTGCATTGATTGATGGTGCGGATCACTTGCCTCCTTTTCAACGCCGTGAAGAAACAACCAATTTCTTCAAACGCTACCTAACCGGGCTATCCTTGAAACAAGTTCCCGGCATCACGTTTTTAAATCACCAACAGGTCGTCAACTTTGAACGTCGCTCAGAACTTCGACAGCTGCCAAAACAAACAGAAGCCATGCTCTCTAATGCCGATGGCAGTTTTGTTCGTACCGTAGAACTATTCGATATCAACTTCTTTGGCTGTAGCTTTAAGCTAACCCCTCCTAGCTTCCATGCAACGGAGCAAGTAAACGACTTAACCCTAACGCTAGTAGATACCCATGGCGAGCTAATAGAAATTCCCATGCAAGTGATGGAACGGCAAAGTTTAACATTACGCTGTGCCTTTGCTATTACCAGCATAGAGCTTGCCCATCATTTTAAAGCTTACCTAGTTGATGCTGCCAACTTCGTACCGGCCCTAGAAGAAACAGCAGCAAAATTAGCATAATAGGAACATAGCAGGGTAAGATTTTAACCTTCGATTTAATGCCTCTCCTAAGGCAATAAAAAAGGGCGAGACTCCGGTCTCACCCTTTCTTTTTTTAAACCTTCAGATATCTAGACTTTATTAAATTACGCGGGATCTACCTTGGCATTCACCAAACGGACCATGGTTGCCACGCTTGGTGTCGGTATAGGTAGCTTTCCATAAAATTCGGCAGGATCCACCGCTCTCGTTTCCTCAAAACCACAGTCCTCAAATCCTGCCACAATCGCCTCCTTAGATGGAAAATGAAAGGTAAAAGAGCCACGAGCAACCTTACCAATCATTTTCTGCACAAAGCGAATATAACGATACGCTGGATGCCAATCGAGTTGTGGATATAGATCTGTTAGATATCGACCATAAGGCAACGGCTTTAACTGTTCAGCCAAACGTGTCCAAACGCCAGAAATGGTTGGTAGATCAAAATAGTTCACAAGTCCCTCGGTAATCACTACCGTTTTCTGATTTTTATCGATGACCTTATCAAAGATGGATTCAAGAGACGCGTCTCCTGTCATTTCCAAAACATTACAGTTAATAACACGATGTTGATCGGACAAACTACCATTATCTCGCAACAACCTTCGTTTCTGTCCCGCCATATCGGGCAAGTCAGCCTCTATATAGGTTAACCCTTTTTCTGCGCCGTATTCCTGCATAAAACGAGTACCGCGCGGAGACAAACCACAAGCAATCTCAAGCACCTGAGTCACGCCATCTTGCTCAATCGCTTCCTTAAGAAAATGATCAATCACTCGATGACGCTGCAGCAGAAAAATCTCCATATCGCCGCCAGCGATATTACGGAGGAACCACATAATTGGTTCCATTCCCCAATAAATAAACTTACTGGACGGTGTGGCAAATCCATTAGCGGATAAATCATTTCTAACCCACACATGGGATGTGTAGTGGGCAGTGACGCTAATTCGAGAAGTATCTGTCTCTTGTTCAACTATATGTTGATCGATCATATTTTGGCTCTTCTTGTTATTGTTCTAGCGCTAGCGCTTTTTCTTCTTATAAGACGACAAGGTATCAATGTATACCCTGTTTCTACTTATTATTAGCTGTAAAAGTCAGCATATCTCAGCCAGCCAACACGTACAACAGCATGCAAAACATCAACCGTAAAGAAACAAAAGTAGCGAATAAACGGTACATTCGATTCAGGTAAAAGCCCTTCTGGTACTATTCCTTCTGGTACCCGTCCTTCTGATACAATGCCCTATTTTGAATATCCCAATGGCCAGCGTATGGATTTATCATTTATTCAGCCCATTATCGATTGGCTGAACCAACATCAAGAATGGGTTGCGGCTAGCATCGCCATCATCGCTTTTTTAGAATCCTTGGCCATTGCCGGCATCATCATCCCCGGCGTACTTCTGTTATTTGCAGTCGCCGCCATCGCAGGTAACGGCGCCCTAGATTTACACTATGCCTTGGCCAGTGCATTTATCGGTGCCGTAACCGGCGATGTTGTTAGCTTTTTTATCGGGAAACACTTCCACCAGCAACTAAAAAGCTGGTGGCCATTTAAAGATCACCCAGAGTGGATAAGGCGCGGCGAAGATTTTTTCCATCGTCACGGTTCCGTCAGCGTTGTGCTCGGCCGTTTTATTGGTCCCATACGCCCTGTTGTTCCCGTAGTTGCTGGCATGCTGGATATGTCAGCCATTAAGTTTATTGCCATCAACCTAATTTCTGCCCTGGCATGGGCCCCGGTATATATTCTGCCCGGGTATTTGGTGGGTGTATCTATTAATGAAGCCTCAATAGGGGAACCGTCGATAACCCAGAGCGTCATTAATGGCCTACTGCTGCTAGCAGGGCTCATTATCAGCTTAGGTATTACAACGCATTTTGTTTCCAGCTTAAATGCTGGATCTAAACTCTACCAATATTGTGATAGCAAACTATCCAAGCTATGCCCCTCTATATTGCTTCAACTTTCTATGAACAAAGAAAAAAAGTTGGATGTGAATAGCTTACTCGCACTTATAGCAAGCGGCTTACTTTTCCTTATTCTTACCCTGATTACTTTTGTTACCGAATATTTTTTTGGCATTAACCAAACTATGGCAGACATTGCCAGCAGTGTGACAACACCCTTACTCAATCGACTATTTATAGCAGTCACCTTAGCCGGAAATTCCACTGCACTATTATTGGCTTCCCTCGTTATCACCGTAACCCTACTCATCAATAAACATTATCGCCTGGCACTAATAAGCATGCTTACAGGGTTAGCAACCACAACCATAATTGGGCTAATAAAACAGGGAATGCACATTAGCAGACCTATCGCCGCGCAGGGGAATACTGCATTAGAACTTATAGAGAACTGGAGCTACCCCAGCGGGCACACCACAGGAGCCATAGCTTTGTTTGGCATAATATCTGTGTTGATAGCATCTCGATTGAAGAACAATCAACGATGGATTAGCTTTTGTATCGCCGGAGCAGCAGGGTTAAGTATAGGGCTATCACGGGTTTATTTAGGTGTACATTGGTTCAGCGACATTCTAGCGGGTATTTTATTGGGCATTATTATCTGCGTGCTTTTTAACCTGGTCTATCAGAAAATCATCCGAGAACAAATCAGCTTGAATACACTGACACAAATACTCATCGGCACAAGCATCACCATGGCAACTTACATCTGGCTAAATTTTGATGATGCAATAATAGCCTACGGCCACCCATTGCTATAACAACGTTTGACTCAAGCAACTGCATCAAATCTGAGAAAGTACATTAAGCATCTAAATAACCCTGCATACGCTGCACTTCTTCATCAATACGTTCTAGTCG
>Ga0105348_1002629_pt1 | contig 10578 bp, 12 predicted proteins | sample EN8Hudsemesocosm_2_FD_83504 | JGI IMG/M metagenome (GOLD analysis project Ga0105348, IMG submission 83504) | Methane-oxidizing microbial communities from mesocosms in the Hudson Canyon - EN8C Hudson Canyon | ecosystem: Environmental > Aquatic > Marine > Cold seeps | place: Hudson Canyon...
GGTGCTGACGCTTTGTCATTGCGCCAGCAAGATGCTCGTTATCAATTACGCTTAAGCGAAAATCGCTACATAGACTTATCGGCTATTGCTAAAGGCTATGGTGTCGATGTTTTGGGGGTATTATTACAAGCTCAAGGAATCGAAAATTATTTAATAGAAGTTGGGGGCGAAATAGTTGCCCGCGGCAAAAAGCCTAATAATCAATCTTGGCGCATCGCAATTGAAGCGCCTAATGATGATGGCCGAAGTGTACAGATAATTATACCGTTATCTAACTTAGGTGTAGCAACCTCTGGGGATTATCGTAATTTTTTCGAAAAAGAAGGAAGAAGGTTTTCACATACCATTGACGGTCGTACGGGTTATCCAGTTGAGCATGATCTTGCATCTGTTTCGGTCTTGCATGAATCTGTTGCTATGGCCGATGCCTGGGCTACGGCGTTGACTGTTTTGGGCGCTGAGCAAGGTTTTAAGCTTGCTGAAGAATTTAATCTGGCGGCTTATTTCATTGTTCGTTCTAATAATGGGTACGAACAATTAAGCAGCCGCCAATTTGAACAATTAAGACTAGACTAAAGTTGTATTAGAGAAGTAGAGGTTTGTATGACAACATTATTAATCGTATTTACAGTGATGATTTTATTCGTCGTTCTGATGTCAGCAGGGCTTTTATTGGGTGGTAAACCAATAAGTGGTTCTTGTGGGGGGATGTCGGCGGTCGGAATGAAAGGTGCTTGTGACGTTTGTGGAGGTGATTTGGAAAAGTGTGAATCAGCCAAAGATCCTATTCGTCAAGAAGCAGAAGATTTGTTTTATGATGCTTCAAAGAAAAAAGACGCTGAATAAGAGGTATTAGATACACAAGGATAGTGATTAAAGTCATCACGCACTTGCTGTTTTATAACCTATAATTATTAGCAACTAACGAATTATTAAAAATAAAGTAATCAAAATCACCCTAGTAATGATTACAAACGGGTGATTGCAGCCATAAGGGCGGAATAAAGGATGTCAGACTTCCATTACGATGTGGTAATTATTGGTACGGGTCCAGCAGGGGAAGGCGCAGCAATGAATGCTGCAAAAAAAGGCAAAAAAGTCGCGGTGATTGAAAACCGTAATATGGTGGGTGGAAACTGTACTCACTTAGGAACAATCCCATCAAAAGCTTTGCGTCATGCTGTGAAGCAAATTATTCAATTTAATACGAATCCGATGTTTAGAGATATTGGCGAACCTCGCTGGTTTTCTTTCCCTCAGGTTATGCGTAATGCTGAAGAAGTTATAGCTAAGCAAGTAAAGGTTCGTACTGAATTTTACGGTCGTAATCGTGTGAGTCTTTATACTGGGCATGCGAAGTTCGTTGATCCTAATACCATTGATGTATTGAGCCCAACTTCGACCAATCATGTACGCTTGCACGCTGAGCAGGTTGTAATTGCAACAGGTTCTAGCCCATGGCGCCCTGATAATATCGACTTTGATCATGGCCGCGTTTACGACTCCGACAGCATCTTAAGCCTTGAACATACTCCACGGACTATGATTATTTATGGTGCTGGTGTTATTGGTTGTGAGTATGCCTCTATCTTTTCTGGGCTTGGGGTTAAAGTTGATTTGATTCACCCTGGTGATCGATTACTCAACTTTTTAGATGATGAAATTTCAGATGCATTAAGCTATCACTTACGTGATAAAGGTGCCTTGATCCGTCATAACGAAGATTTTGATTCTGTTGAGGTTAATGAGAAGTACGTAACCTTAAAGATGAAATCTGGTAAAAAAGTGAAAGCGGATGCTTTCTTATGGGCAGCAGGGCGTTCGGGTAATACCAAAGGTTTAGGACTTGAAAATACAGGTTTAGCGCCGAACTCTCGGGGTCAACTAGATGTTGATCAGAGTTACCGTACGGCTGTTGATCATATATACGCGATTGGTGATGTGATTGGTTGGCCAGCATTAGCATCGGCGGCTTACGATCAAGGTCGTGCAGCTGCAGCTGACATTACAGATATGGAAGATTTCCGTTTTGTAAGTGAAGTACCTACCGGTATTTATACAATTCCTGAGATTAGTTCAGTTGGTAAAAACGAACGTGAGCTAACTGAGGCGAAAGTGCCCTATGAAGTAGGACAGGCTTTCTTTAAGAATATTGCACGTGCTCAAATTACTCATGAAGGTGTGGGTATGCTGAAAATACTTTTCCATCGTGAAACATTGGAGTTACTTGGAGTTCACTGTTTTGGTGACCAAGCGGCAGAGATTGTTCATATTGGGCAAGCGATCATGAATCAAGAAGGTAGCGGGAATACGTTAAAGTATTTCGTTAATACGACTTTTAATTACCCCACAATGGCAGAAGCGTATCGCATTGCTGCGTTGAACGGTTTGAATAAGTTGTAATGTTGCTGGGTAGGCCATAAAGGAAGCTTTGTGGTCTACTTTTTTACTAGAAATAGAGATTTAAAGATACCGGTGCACTCGCAAACTCGGTAAAAAAACATCCTCACAGATCTTAAAATCATTCCTTGCAATACGAGTTCTAGCCGCTGGCGGCTGTTCTTCAATCTGATTGAATTTCGGTAATAAAGGGTTGTCTTCTTCTGGCACTAATAATGGCAAAGAAACGTTCATCGATTTACGCACGGTTTCTGTATGGCCTTTTTCGTTTAATAATTTAAATACTAGGTTCGCTCGCACGACCGGTACTTGAGTTTGAATTTGAGCTAATATTTCGTGGTCAGGCAACGTATTCAGTTTTTGTAATTGTTGCTGAATATGCGATTTGTCATCCCCCATTGCGAGCAGTTTAGTTTCCGCTTGTGCGACAGTTAACTTTTTAATGCTGCGGCCATTACTATACCAGGTGAATCCGATTTTCTCCGGGCGGTGCGCTAGAATAGGGATGTGACGATATAGTTGCTTTAAATGAATACGACCAAGGCCTGTATAATAGAGCTGGTTACGTAGCGTAATATGGCGTGTATTCAGTTGGGCTTTTTGGCTGAGCCATAAGTCTTTATCTGTTTTTTGTATCCGTTGTACGATCGCTTTGAAGTTGTCTTTTGCTAAATTTATTTTTTCTGCAAGGGTAATTATTTCATCGCTTGCCATTACCAGACCATAGCAACTTCGAGTTTCCCTGCCATCTTGCTGGTCTCGATACCAAATGTCTTGGTAGTAACTGCGTGCTTTTTTAAGCGTATCTAATGTTTGTTCATCTTCGCCAAGTGCAACCCAGTTTTGAGGTTGCACTTGTCCTAGAAGGTCACAAAAGTGAGAAAGTTCAAAGGCTAAATTATCAAAAGCTATGACAAGGTCCGTGCTTTGGATGGTATTTGATTTTGATCTAGCTTTAGAAATTAAAGAGCTCATTCACACGTCGCTTTAATACGATTTTTAGTTTGCATGAAATCACTGTGAGAAACATGAAGTAGATCGGCAATTCGACGGATCATATGCTCTTCGTATTTATCAAGCTGCTGGTCGCTATAAGCAACTTTCCATAAAGATTCAATTAAACTGACTTTTTCATCGTAGCTGTAGTTAGTATTTAAGACTTCAGTGAACTGAAACAGGTCGGTCGCTTCATGCACTTGTTGCTTCGCGGTTGCTAATAATTCATCGGCGATATCAGCGGTAATGAAAAGCGTTTCAAATAAAATAGCTTTAATGCTTTCCGATTCTTCATTAGACAAGGCATGATCTGCATTCATAATCTCTACCAGAAGTGCTGCGGCAGCCAGTTCAGGTTTATGACTTTCAGTTTTTACTTCTTCTTGTTGAAAGAATGCTAATAATTTATCAAACATAGTATGTCCTTAGGTTTTCTTACTGGCGGCATGTATCTGATATGCCGCCATATCAATGCTAGTGACGAAGAGCGATTTTTTCGCTTAACATGGTTTCTAGTATTACTTGATCGGCGGCGAAGCGGCGAATGCCATCAGCGAGCTTGTCGTGAGCCATCGGGTCGTTATTCATAGCCCAGCGGAAGTTGGCCTCCGTTAATAATTCAGGGGAAGTGATAGAGTCCTTGGCCGGAAAAAGCTTCTGTACTAATGTGCTAGTATCAGCCTCTAGCTGAGCAAGTAGCTCTGGGCTGATTGTTAAGCGGTCACAGCCTGCTAATTCTTCGATTTCACCGGTATTACGGAAGCTAGCGCCCATAACAATGGTTTTAAAACCGTGAGATTTATAGAAGTTAAAGATGTCGGTAACTGAAACAACACCAGGGTCTTCATTAGCAGAGTATTCAGATTGATCACTATTCGCTTTATACCAATCCAAAATCCGACCGACGAAAGGGGAAATTAATGTTGCGCCAGCTTCTGCGCAGGCTTGTGCTTGGGCGAAATGAAAAAGCAGAGTTAGGTTGCAATGAATACCTTCGGCTTCCAAAACTTTAGCGGCTTGGATGCCTTCCCAAGTTGAAGCGATTTTAATTAGAATGCGATCCGATGCAATGCCTGCATCTTGATAAAGGCGAATAAGTTTACGAGCCTTAGCAACGGTCGCTGCGGTATCAAAAGATAAGCGCGCATCAACTTCGGTAGAAATAACACCAGGAATGCTGGTTAAAACTTCACAGCCAATATTAACCGCTAATTTATCACCCACATTTTCTAGTGTCACTTGGCTGTCTTTTTCACTGCCTTTAATCTGCAGCGCCCAATCAATAGCATCATCAATCAAGTGCTGATAGCTAGGCAGTTTGGCGGCTTTTAAAATTAAAGACGGGTTGGTTGTAGCATCCACAGGTTGGAATTGTTTAATCGCTTCGATATCGCCAGTATCGGCAACCACGGTAGTGATGGCTTTGAGTGCTTCTAATTTATTATTGGCTCGCGCTGACATGGTAATCCCTTAAATGCTAATAGCTGTCTATGAAACGGTGGTGAATATTGATCACTAAAAATAGAGTTATACCGTTAACTTGTGAGTATTACTTTCTACCTAATAGTCATGAGAGTCAAGGAGATTGAATTAGGCAGTTAAAATGGAAGGGAAGGGGGGGTATTGAAATGATAAAGAATAATGTAGGCCATTGAGGCACGTCATGCGTGACTCAATGGTATGTCAGGCTCTAGGCTTGCTCTTTATCAAAGGCTGCTCGGCGTGCTAGCGCTTCTTGGCGATTAACTTCATTTTCAGCATCGGTAGGTACCTTGCTTAGAGCTGTGCGTAATACTTCCAAGCCCGACCCTCGCTTATGTGCGTTTTCACTGATGTAGCGACGGAACTGGCGAGCACCAGGCTGGCCATGGAAAATGCCTAAAATATGGCGAGTAATGTGCGACAAGTAGATGTCTTTTGAAAGCTGCTCTTCAATGTAAGGCATGAAGTCTTCAACGATTTTATGACGAGAGGGAATCGCCTTATCTCTGCCATAAAAAGCATTATCAACTTCCGCCATGATGTAGGGGTTGTGGTATGCCTCGCGGCCCACCATAACGCCATCGACATGTTCTAGCTGTTGCTTCATCTGATCAAATTGGTTTAGGCCACCGTTGATCAGAATTTCTAAATCAGGGAAGTCTTGTTTAATCTGATGAACCCAGTCGTATTTTAACGGTGGGATATCACGATTTTCTTTAGGCGACAGCCCCTTAAGAATGGCCTTGCGAGCATGAACGATAAAGGTCTTGCAGCCCGTATCTGCGACTGTGCCGACAAAGTTAACCAGTTCAGGGTAAGAGTCTTGATCATCAATGCCAATGCGGTGCTTCACGGTGACATCAATATCGACAACGTCTTGCATGGCCTTGATGCCGTCTGCAACAAGTTGCGGATGACCCATTAAACAGGCGCCAATCATATTGTTTTGTACGCGATCACTTGGGCAACCTACATTGAGGTTTACTTCGTCGTAGCCCCATTCTTGTGCGTATTTCGCACACTCAGCCAGCTCATTCGCATTGCTGCCGCCCAATTGAAGGGCAATAGGGTGCTCTTCTTTACCATAGCCTAAGAAGCGCTCACGGTTATTGCCGTGGATGATCGCACCTGTGGTGACCATTTCGGTATACAAAACAGCATCGCTGGTTAGGTGACGCCAAAATTGTCTGCAGTGAGAGTCAGACCATTCCATCATCGGTGCGGTAGTGAAGCGACGGTTTACTGTATTCTTGTTATTGGCAGGGGTTGTAGCTGATGAAACGATGTTTTCTGATGTCATTATGAGTTTTGTCGAGTGTCTAAATTAAGGGCGGCAGTATCTCATAATGTACTGGTGGACGCATTAAGCGGTCAGGAAAGATAGTTTGGTGTGCGTCTGGAGTCTTTCACTGGAATTTGAGCGGCTAGTGAAAATTGAAGCTACCAGAGCTAATCGGTAGCTACTTTACAGAAGTATTTCCACTCGAATCTTGGGGGTGCCATTGGTATTAGTAGTTTATAAACATTAGTACCTGATTAATATTTAGTTTGTCTTCTTTACTTTGAATGGGTAATAGGCTTCCAAATGTATCCTTCTTTAGAATCGTGAGTCATTCGCCAAGATTCACCTGTTTCATTATTAACTTTGTGCATTGTTTTACTGAAATATTGTCTGTCAGCCTTGGTGTAGGAGTATTCACCTTCAATAAAGCTGTATTTATTAGTAGCACACCCAGTAATTGTTAGGGTCGTGCAGAATAGAAAAAATAATTTATTCATGTCGGTCCTTGATGAAATTCTATAAGTTATAGTAGTCAGTTAACCTTACAGGCGCCCAACCTGTTTAGACTCTACTGAAACAACCTTGCTGTTGTGAATAGTAACAGTCACCGCATACATTCCACCAATAGAGCCTTCAAGCTTATAAGTCAGAATATCAACTTTAACCGGTATGTTTTTGATGCCAATATCTACAGCTTTTGTAACTTCTTCCTCATAAATCGGGGAACCTACTAGAATAATAACTTCAGATTTACTGCTGCCAGTTGAAAGAAGCTTACCGCTCTTTAGGCGAAAGCTACCATCGGCATAAGAAGAAAATGATAGAACCGCAAAGGAGGCGATTAGGAAAAAATCAAGAATTTTCATAAGATGCTGCCTTGAGCAAAGTGGCTATAAAAATGCTATTAAGCCGTTGCTTTTCGTGAATTAATCAATACAAAGCTCAAGGCGAGTAGGGCAGGTAGGCCTTGAGTAAATATGATGCTGACTTTGGCAGTTAGGCCGCCAAATATTCCAGCAACTACGACACAAGCCAAGAAGAAAACCTTGATATCGACACGCTTGCTAATTAAGCCCCAAATCAGCCCAGCCGCTAGGAAGCCATTGTAAAGACCTTGATTCATAGCTAGTACTGCAGAGGATTCAGCAACTTCAGGTGTCATTGAAAAAACTTTCCGGCCAATAGGGTGGTTCCAGAAAAACATCTCTAATACCAAAATGCCTATATGGCTTATTGCGACAAAAAGAGTAAAGAAATTTGCTAGTAAGTGCATAGATAAAGCTCTTGTTGTTGTTTTTTTTAAATGTCATTTCAATTATTAATGCTTCCACTATTAAAGGCAACCCTATAGGCAGCATTTTCAGGAGAGAGGTATTCGATGTGGTGTATTTAAAGGTCTGGTTTCAATTGTCGTTGATGAAAAATTAAATCGGAATAAATGTTTGGCATTAAATCTGAAGCAAGAGCGTTTTAATCACCCAAAAGTAAATTGCAAGCAGCTTATCGATTATCGTTATTTAATGACTGATCGATACTTTTCGAGCGTTTATCTGCGCTCTCTATCATCAGGTTATTCAGTCCACTCCTTAGCTTGATCAGATCTTGTTGATTTTTAGGTGTGCGGGTTAGGGCGCTTTGTTCAGCCGCATTGGTAGAGGCTTCGGCATCTGTATTTTCAGAGCTGGAATTAAATTGCTTTTCTAGAATAAAGCCAATGAATACTACGCTGATCAGTAATAAAACTAGTCTCATTGTCGCAATCTCTCAAAGGTTAGTTATTTGCTTAAAGCTCGGTATTTTATTATTAATTCAATGATCTCATGGTCACTTGCCGTTGCTACTAGGGAATCATCTAGGCATGAACGTTGAGGTAAAAAGATATTAAATTTGTTTTGTAATAATGCTTTGACGTTGTTGTCGGTGTTTGGATCGAATTCTTTATTGGTATATTTGCAAATCTGTTGGTAAATGTTTTCTTTACTCTCCATGCGGTATTCTTTCCTTCTGTGATAGCGGGTCGACATTGACCCATTCGTTTCTTATTTATTACGCTTATTTATTACTCTGTTTTCTTTTGTGCCATGCAACCTAATAGAATCATGCGCAATTGGGTAATTAATCGTTGTTGAATCAACACCAATTCTTCGGGCTCTTTATCAATCGCTTCAATGCTGGCAACTAATACTTGATTCACCATTACTTCTGCCGCAAGAGCAATATTTGATAAGCGAGTATCGCTGCTTAAATCTTCGTGCAGTTCATCAACAAAAAACTGTTTTTCTTTCTGCAGTGCTTCTCTATAGATACGAGGGCCGCCGGTTAGGCCACTTGTTAGAAGTCGGAACAGTTGGGGGTTCTGCTGGCTGAATTCTAATTGAGTTATGACCGAAGTTTCAATCACGCTGCCCTTAACTTTAATGCGCTGGCGGGCTTTACGCATTAATTGGCGTAATGTTTGGGCTACTTTATCTACTAAAACTAGGCCCAGTTCTTCCATATCTTTGAAGTGACGATAAAACGTAGCCGGCGCAATGTCAGCTTCACGTGTCACTTCACGGAGGCTGAGAGCTGGGTAACCTTTTTCTTCACTTAATAGAAGTGCGGCATTAATAATGGCTTGCCGTGTTTTTTCTTTTTGTTCTGACCGAATGCTCATTTATGTTCTAACTAATGTATCACCGTGTAAGCAGACACTATAACAGGCATGGGGCCTTATAACAGGTAAAGCATTTAGGTGATTTCAAAAATGCTCGATATTTATGGCTGATTATCCCTCTTGGCTCGTTTCGCCCTTGGCTGGTGCAAGTGGCTTTTGCCAGTGCACTCCAATGATGCACACCTTTGGTGCATGGCTTCGTAGCTGTGCTTTTAAAATCAATAGTGAGTATTTTAAAGCTTGGAACGCCCATTATACGGGCATTTATTAGAGATCTTTTAAGTTGGCATCATGGTTGCAAAGGCTAGGTAAAATACGCCATGACGTGAAGCGGACTCCTATGCAGTAAGGTCTCACGGAACACGGCGATCATAAGATAACTAGGCTTAGAGAGATCGACTATGAATAAGACCCGTATAATTGTTGTTGGTAATGGCATGGTAGGCCATAACTTTATTGATACTGTGGCTACCTCTGAATCTGCTGATCAATTTGAAATCATTACTTTTTCTGAAGAGCCTCGTTTAGCTTACGATCGTGTACAGCTAAGTAAGTATTTCTCAGGTGCTACAGCAGCAGATCTTGCATTAACCACAGAGGGTTATTATCAAGAGAAGGGCATCAATTACATTCTTAACGACAAGGTTGTTGAGATTAATAGCGAAGAGAAATACGTAGTCACTGCTGCGGGTCGCAAAGAGTCATATGATAAGCTCATTTTAGCAACGGGTTCCTTCCCGTTCGTTCCTCCTATTCCTGGTAAAGATCAAGACCATTGTCTGGTGTACCGTACCATTGAAGATCTAGAAGCGATCTCGGCCTCTGCAGCGACCAGTAAGGTCGGTGTTGTTGTTGGTGGTGGTTTGTTAGGTCTTGAAGCTGCAAACGCTGTTAAACAAGCGGGTGTTAAAACACACGTTGTTGAATTTGCTCCACGCTTGATGGCAGTACAACTTGATGAAGCCGGTGGTGCTTTGTTACGTACTAAGATCGAAGAGCTGGGTGTTGAAGTTCATACCGGTAAAAATACTACTGAGATTGTTGCAGGCGAAACTTGTCGCTATCGCATGAACTTTGCTGACGGTACTTTCTTAGAAACCGATATGATCTTGTTCTCTGCGGGTATTCGCCCTCAAGATGAACTAGCGCGTCAGTTTGATCTGCAGATCGGTGAGCGTGGCGGTATTCAGATTAATGATAATTGCCAAACGTCTAACGATGACATCTATGCAATTGGCGAATGTGCACTTTGGGGCGGCATGATCTACGGCCTAGTTGCTCCGGGTTACAATATGGCAAAAGTTGCTTTTGATCATATCAAGGCGGCTTCAGGGAATGGACAAGGGTTGCAATTTAAAGGTGCTGATATGAGCACCAAGCTTAAGCTATTGGGGGTTGATGTTGCGTCTATCGGAGATGCTCAAGGTAATACTCCGGGCTGCTTAAGCTATGTATATCAAGATGATATCAATCAGGTTTATAAGCGTTTAATTGTATCCGCTGATGGTAAGAAGTTATTAGGTGCGGTATTGGTTGGCGAAGCAGATGCTTATAGCAACCTGCTGCAAGTTAAATTAAATGATATGGATCTTCCTGAAAATCCAGAAGGTTTAATCCTACCCAGCATCGACGGTGCTGCTAGTGCGGGTTTAGGTGTGGATGCATTACCAGAAACAGCGACTATTTGTTCTTGCTTCGATGTTTCTAAAGGTGATATTGCGGCGGCGGTTCAAGGTGGCTGTTGCACCATGGGCGACCTGAA
>Ga0105348_1002632_pt1 | contig 10566 bp, 7 predicted proteins | sample EN8Hudsemesocosm_2_FD_83504 | JGI IMG/M metagenome (GOLD analysis project Ga0105348, IMG submission 83504) | Methane-oxidizing microbial communities from mesocosms in the Hudson Canyon - EN8C Hudson Canyon | ecosystem: Environmental > Aquatic > Marine > Cold seeps | place: Hudson Canyon...
CTATAAAAGATTAGTGGATTTCCAGGTTTTTTTATCTGGGCTAACTTGGCTAAGGAAGTTGGTATCTTACCTTCCATGGTATTCGCTCCACAGAAATGTTTTAAAAAAATATATCAGTCATGGAAGTTTTGACGATTTTGAGCTTGAACGGTATATTGGATGGACAAAAAGATCACAGGCAGATCGCCTATGGATGATTGAATATTATGCGGCATATCGAACCTCCCCTCCCCATGATATTGATAATTGTCTAAACAATATATCCTGCCCTATTCAAGTTATCTGGGGGGAAGGGGACGAATTTTTGTCCCGTGAGATTGCTCTAGATATAAATAAGAGAAAACCAGAAGCCAGTCTAGAATTCATTGAGAATGGAGGGCATTATGTTATGGAAACCAAACCTGATGAATTCAATCAAACTCTTAAGAGTTTGATTGCTAAAGTTGAGTTAAAAAACTAAATACCTTTGAAGTGGTAGAAATCAGGGATGTAAAAATGTTACGTCTAATAATTGGGGTTTGGGAAGATATAGAAAGGCAACGCTCTAACTCCGTTGTATGCGCTTTTAATGCGTAGCCAGATTGTCCTTTAGTTGACAATGACTAACCAAGGCTCGTGTACTTTTGTCATCATTTCCCTAACGACCCAAAAAAGTAGTGTTTTTGCCCTGTTTTTTCGTTACCGTTACCGACCAAAAATGCACGCTATCGGATTTTGATAGCCGTACATACCCACTAGGCTAAACGGTGTTTTTCAAGATAATTATCTGTTATTTAAATCTATTATAGTGATTGGCTTAATCACTATAATAATATATTCGTCCTGTATTTGATGTTCACCTTAGGTAGACTGAGTAGCGATAAATGAATAAGGATTTGAGATGAGGTTAGCGAAGGGTTTATTACTTCTTCTGACGGTTATAGGGTGCGCACACGTTTCTGTTTCTCAATATAACCTAGGGCGTGAACATTCACGTGAAGCCGTTAAATTACCCAATTTGAGTAGCGTGCTTGATGCCTCTCGTCGGTTTATCTTTGAAACTCAATACAACCAAATCCCTTCTGAGTCTATTCAGGTTTATGAGCTAACATCCAAAGAGCTTGATACATTACCTAGCGACCATATCAGTGCCATTCGATTTGGACACTCTACCGTATTGCTCAAAATAGAGGGAGAGTACTGGTTAACCGACCCTGTATTTTCTGATAGTTTAGGGCCTGTCTATTTCATGGGGGTTGAGCGATTTCACGACGTACCTTTAGCTGCTTCGGAGCTTCCTAAAATTAAGGGTGTTTTGATATCACATAATCATTACGATCATCTAGATAAACGTACAATTGAAGCTCTTCATAAAAAAACAGAACATTTTTATGTACCGCTTGGGAACGGACAATACCTAGTTGATTGGGGCGTCGATCCAGGGAAAATTACTGAGTTAGATTGGTGGGAAAGTGCCAATATAGGTGATTTAAACATCGTAGCGACTCCTGCTAATCATCTTTCAGGCAGAGTGCTCATTGACCAGAACCAAGCATTATGGAGCTCTTGGGTGCTCCATAGTAAAACTCAACGAGTTTTCTTCAGTGGTGATGGCGGCTATTCTGAAATATTTAAAGAAATAGGAGAACGATATGGGCCATTTGATCTTACTCTGATGGAGAATGGCTCCTATGACCAGAGCTGGGAAAAAGAACATCTAATGCCTGAGCAGACCGTTCAGGCTCACATAGATCTTAAAGGCAATGTTTTGATGCCTATTCATAACAGTACCTTTGATCTAGCTTTCCATACCTGGAATGAACCGCTTGATAGTGTGAGTCTCTTATCAAAAGAAAAAGGTATTAATCTGGTCACTCCCAAAATAGGCGTGCCTGTCACGATCGATAACGGAGCTCACGAATATGCTATGTTGAATGGTCAATTATGGTGGAAATCTAATTGATTCGTTTAAGCCGATTCTGGCCCCTAATGACTACCTAAGCCTATGACTAATGTGGGGTTGTGATCAATGGCGTATATTATTTAAGTGCTCGTTTTTTTACTCTCAGTAGTACTTTGGCCAATTTTCAATAATGCACACTTTTAACTCAAAGCTAGTGGTTTATTATGTCTAGGATAAGGAGCGCTTTAACTCCTGCCTCTGTGAAAACTCTGAATACCAAAACCAGAACGTTGCGCTACGTAAAATCTTTATATGTTTACTGTCAAAAACCACACAAATTTTAAGCTAAGGCTCACTATATTAACCAAAATAGAGTTCAAGCGGAGGCTGTTTTAGTTTTCACACAGGCTGACTCCTTAGCCTGCATTCCGACAGATAACTAAAACATGACGATTAGGCCAAACTGGCCCTGTGACTAAGTAACCATTTTTGATATCTGCTAGCTTCTTAGTGGTTTGCCCCCTGCTTTACGGACCACCTAATTAGCGCAATACTATGCTTGAGTGACGGCTTTTGACGTTAGACCAGACATGTAACAAGATCACCCACCTTATCGTTAGGTGTAGTTTTCAATCTAGTCAGAACCCGTTGACTCCATCGATCTATCCTATGTTTCGATAGCAGACCAGGTCGAAGGGTCGTTAGCTACGGATAGAATGAGCGATATGATCTCGTCTGTCATTGCTTGCGGATCGATTGTCTCAGGTGTAAATGAAGATCGCAGTAGTGTAATTGCTGGAGTAAGATCGGTAAGCAGGTCGAGGTGTGGATGGTCAGCTCCGATTATACGTGCGATGGCATTTCGTAGATATTCGAGGCTATAACCTTCCTTGACCGCGTCTTCAATTCCAGTGTCAGAACGCATCGCAGAAATAAGGCCCGGCACCAAATCAGGTTTTTCTGCAGAGCTGATACATTTTGGGCTAACGATAGCTCGCAAGTCTGCGACAGGGTCGTCAGTCACCTCTGCCTCGGGAACGGGCATGTTCCTGATTGCTTCGATCATGAGTGCTTCTTTTGTGGGCCAACGTCGATAGATGGCTCCTGTGCCCGAACCGGCACGAGTCGCCACATCCTGGATGCGGAATCTATCAAAGCCAACCTCTAACAGTAGCTCTGCCGCAGCCTTGAGTATTGCCTCAGTACGCCCCGTGTCGCGCTTTCGACCCCTAGAATTATCAGGGCGCCTGTGTATGTTTTTAGTCATGCCCGCGATCTTAGCAGAAATACTTCCTTCCAGAAAGATTAAATACGGAAACAAATAATTCCGCATTTATTTAACGGAAGTATTGATTTCCGGAATTGATAATTCCATAATACCCACTCACAGCTTACAGAACGCACTGGAGAAGACCTATGACTTTTGAATTAACATTGAAATCTGACTCATTTCTTGATTTTGCCTTTGGAAAGGTGACCAAAGGCAAAGAGATGCAGGTGTTTGGGGAGTACTTCCCTGTTATCAACCCTATACTCGAGGAATGTGGCATTCAGTCGCTATGCTCCTTTGTAGTTCTGGCGACAAACAACCCAGGCATGATGCCAGAACAGGGAGCACTAACCCAAATACCTAATACTGAAAGCTTCGCACGATTTCACAGAGACCCACGTTTCATAGAGGCAAAACCACTACGGGATGATGCGATGGAATTTCTTGCAGACGGTAATTTCTTTAGCTCGTTAGACGAGGTGGTTACATTAGATGCAGATGCGGGCTATGCACTTGTCATATCTGAGGGCAATCCACTAAATACAGAACCGTTGTTGGAACTTCCAGCAGCGAAAGACAGTCCGAAGCAAATCTATTCTGGTAAATCTATGAGCATTCATCCTTGGAATGAAGATGCGGAGCTACTTATGAACGCCTCTTCAGCCGAAGCCATAGTGTTCCGAATTCGCTTTAATCCATCCGACTCTTAAAGGTGAGAGCTCTGAAATTAGGAATAGTGAAATTGCCACGTAGACTAAGGTATAGAAGTACAGCTATCGAGACTTAATATCGGCATGGTGCTTCGGTTATTTAAACAAGAGTTGCTTATGAGCAATGACTACCATACAGCGACTCAAGCCACTGAGTAATCAGTAGTCAGCGACAACTTTGTCGACTTTTTGGTTAACATTGGTGCTTGCTGAGGTGGTGGTTTTCTGTCTAATACCTGTTATTTCAATCACTTGACCAACCCTCATCAATGCCACTAGCCGCATTGTGCAAGCCCGGTGCGCAAAAATGGGTTGCCGCGTAGATCGGCTACGGAGCCATCGCTTCTTATATGCAGCGGCAAGTTCCCTGGCCCTGTAGAATTTGATATCCATTGCATAACACCCTTGCCATTTTCAACTATTACTTGCCACTGTCCCGCATCTTGAATATTGGTACATTGGTAGCCCTTAGCGATCATGTTAGGACGGCAAGACTGGCCAACGCTATAGTAATATCCAGAGGAGCAATAATGAACTACCAATTCAACCCTGGGGTTATTAGAAGAGGTGCCACTGCCGTAGCCAAACTGATAAGCGTACCCAGAGAAAAACGCCATTAAATAGGGCTGAATCTCTTCGTTACTGGAACTGGTGGTGCTGAGAAAAAGGCAAATTAGCGCAATGCAGGATCGAAGAATTTTAGTCATTAGGGAACCCAATCTTTCTAATGTCGATTAGTTCAAGTATAGCTGAGTTTCTATTCATAAAACTCATAATTTCAAGCATCACACTTAAAGAGCACAAGGTTATATAGGGCCTGATCTTTAAATTCACATAGTGACACCACAGAGCAAAATACAAGACTTGGCCCCGAGTATTCTTACCCTAAATATCAACCCGGCATGGTTTTGTACTAACATGCCTTTTGCTGCCAATAGCGGACATCGGATGATTATGTTCGTATCGAATAAGATGCCAAGATAACGAAAAGATTTTGAATTACAAATATTGCCTGCTTGACCTACTACAGCAGGCGTACGTTTGTCAGGAACAATTGTGTCGGCAAAGTAGACTGTTTTGGTGACTTGAATGAACCCTAAATGGAGTTCGCAGCTTCTGACTTGGGATTCTCACTTCACCTCATTTCTGACCTGACTCTTTCCTAGTGGCGGAAGCTTCTTAAAAGTCCATATTGCCGGACAACAACAAAGACGGGGCTCACAATGGAGCTAATCGTTGCCCGTTTACCAAATCTGGTGATCAGGAGGATGAAAGAGACTGCTGCGTAGCGCAAAACGGCTGCAGGTTTAGTTTTCCTAACAATGAAGATTCCACACGCTATTTGTTAGATAATATGGTTTCACGACTTACTCGTTGAGCAAGCCGCTGTATTGATTCAAAAAAGAGAATACTTATGCCCAATTGCCCAAAATGCAATTCAGAATACCCTTATGAAGATGGCCCCAGTTACATCTGCCCTGAATGCGCCTATGAATGGCCTATCAAAGCCGAAGAAGATGAAGACCAGCTGGTCGTGAAGGATTCGAATGGTGCCATTTTAAATGATGGTGATAGCGTCACGGTGATTAAAGATCTCAAGATAAAGGGCTCCTCATTTGTCGTGAAGGTAGGCACTAAAATTAAAAATATCAGGCTGGTAGAAAGCACGAATGACCACAATATCGACTGTAAGGTCAAAGGCGTGGGAGCCATCAAGGTCACACCGAAATACGTTAAAAAAGCCTAACGCCGAATCACTCTTTAATCGAGCGAGGTCAATGGCTAAAATCTATATCAGGTTAACTCTGTTTCAGTGTCGCTACTGCCAGCTATTTGTATATACATCTACGGGTATTTTAAGGTGTAATATGGTCTTTACCAGCGAATTTTGGCTGCGATTAAATACAAGTTTGAAGACTACAATGTCGTAACTTCAGACCAAAAAACTACCGTTCTTAATCTCCGCCCAAAAGCCAATCTGGGCGTTAGTTGTAGTGGCTAAGGCTAATCTTCAGCGACAAAGCAGCTCCTCCAACTATGGACACCAATCTATAATTGGATAGCCTATCAGCAATAGTCACTTGATTGCTTTGATGAAAATTTTACTTTATACGTTGAAACGCTTTGATCGCCTCTACTCTATTCTTAACACCCAACTTTGAATAGATATGCGTAAGGTGCCACTTGATGGTAGAAACCGATACAAACAATGTGCTTGCCAGCTCTTTGTTGGACAAACCTTGATCCAGACAAGTAAGAATTTCACTTTCTTTTTTGGATAATGTTTCTTCTACTATAGCCTGCTGGCCTTGTTCCGACTGTTGTTCTGCAAGAAGCTTTTTCTTAAAGCCAAGTTCACCTCTTAACTCGTTGACAAACGTGACTAAAGGACTGTCTTGTTCAGCGCCGCGATTGTCGTCATAGCGCTTAAAAAAATCTGACCAAAGCGGAGCAAGATAAGTTTGTTCTTCCAAAAAAACACTCAGTAGCTTTTCGGTCGCTGCCGACTCAATCAGCTTGTTCAACAATCGATATGACTTGTTTATCTGCCCCTTCTCAAAATAGGCTCTTACCTGAAGAATGCTTAAGCTAATCTTCTCCAGTAGAATACCGTGCCTTTGGCATCGTTCGATTAGAATCGAAGACGTCGAAATAGTTTCATCGTAGAGCAGATTTGCGAGCGATATCCTTACGCCGAGAACCTCTATCAATATGCGTTCGTAAACGGTGTAATTTTTCGAGTTATCTTCTGGAGCGCTATAGCCATATTCTATAAACAGCTCATTAGCGTCATCCGTTTTGTCCTCTATGAGTAACCTTCGAATACGTTCAACAATAATGGCTGTATCGTAGTGAGACAAATGCAGCTTCCGACCAAAATCCTCCGCGTCGTACAGCAGCGACATCGACTCATTACTTTTTCCGTCTCGTAACAACAAGTTCGATTTGGTTAAAAAAGCGATGTGCACCGTTTCAACGTGACCGTGTTCTTCAATCGATAAGAAGCCTTTGTCCATGTGGAGACGAGCTTCTTCCAAATTGTTCGTCACGTAGCAGGCATATCCCAAGCCAAGATGTAGCAAGGTACTCGCAAGACTATGATCGCCCATTTTTTCGTTCGCGGCGCTCAGCGAACTTTCGAGCATGTGCATGCTTTCTTGAATTTGCCCTTGTTTGATAAGCACCAAGGCATACATAAAACTCATCCAAGACACGCCATATTCGGCCTCACAAAGACTGAACTCTCGCTTTGCCTCCCTCAGCACTTTTCTCGCTACTTTAAAGTCTAAGGCTTGAATACAGCTCGCGCCGTGCACACCGAGTACAACGCCTCGTTCAAATGCAGGTGCCTTGGGCCAGTCTTTTAGCCACTTATCTGTTTTTTGCTGTGCGTCCAATGCCCTGCCACACATGGCATCGTGCATAGCGCTGAGCATTTCCAAGTTCCACTGGACCCAATTGCTATCATGAGAGCCCGCTGATAAGTTTTCATCAGAAACATGGTCCTGCCTAATTTGAATTAAAACGCTTTCGACTTGCTCAAGGTTTCGGGTAAAGATTAGTGACCAAGCAAAACAGATCGAAATTCTCGGTTCTGACCTTATATATTTAGGTGGCAACTTATCTATCCAACGTAATAAAATCTCATGATGACCTTGGTACTGAACAAGTTGGGAGACATTTTCAACCATCAGTTTAACGGCTATTTCGAAGCAATCGGCCATCAAGTAATAGTCAATGGCTTCATGTATATCCTTTTGCTGTAAACACCAGTTTGCAGCTTTTAAGGCGGTTTCTTTAAATTGATCTGGCTCGAGAGCCTTGAACCTCGAAAGCAAAAATTCACCAAACAGATGATGATAACGGAACCATTCGCGCTCTCGATCCAACTCAAACAAAAACAGGCCATCATTACTTATCTGGTCGAGTAGAACCGCGGCATTTGGATTGCCCGTCACCATTTCACATAGTGATGCATTTAATCGTTTCAGTACGGAGGTATATAGAAAAAACTGCTGTACTTCTTCTCTCTGCTGGCTCAATACCATTGTGCCTAAATAGCTGACAATATCTTTATCGGAGCCAGAAAACGTTGCGATAAATTCCTGTTGATTCTTTTGCTCATGCAAAGCATGCAAGACTAATTGTGTGGCTGCAACCCATCCTTCCGTGCGTTCATAAAGAATATTTACGGCTTGTTTGTCCAGCTGAACGGCTTTGTCTAATGCTAAGAAGTTCTCGGTTTCCACCAAGGATAACTTGAGTTGCTTAGCCTCAATTTCTACTAAATTCCCTTGCACAGCTAGCTCAGCCATACATTCGAGCTTAGGTTTCTCTCGACTGGTCAGTACCAAAGACATTTGCTCAGGCATGGACTTCAATATCCACTCGATAAATTCCCGCACACGGCAATTTGTAATGAGGTGAAAATCATCTAAAACAAATCGAACATTACCGGCAGCTGCAACTATTTCGTTGAACAGTTGCGTAAAACGCGCTTTTGGGCTGGCACTATGGCTTTTTTGGTAGGTAACAGCCTGTCGATTCGACACTTCAGGTTTTGCAATCGAGTCATAAGCCGCTAAAAAATATTGGGTAAAAACATCCAGGTTGTTATCCCCGTCATCCAGACTGTACCAGGCGGAAAGTGTCTCTGGATCACTGTGAATGTATTGAGTGATTAAGGTAGATTTGCCGTATCCCGCTGGCCCGAAAACAACCGCCAGCTTAGGGGCGGAGCCTTGGTTGTCTAACAAAGAAACGAGTCCAGGACGCTCAATTAGTTTAACGCGCGTCCTTTGAGGAACAAGCTTTGTACTCAGCAATGTTATGTCAGCATTGTTCAAATGATTTACCCCAATTTTTTATTTAAGCGCTCTATTCATCAAGGCGTTTTCCTTGCACCACGAAACCCTTCTCTCATCAATATCCAGCACCCCATAACAGTCAGTACCATGACTGGCGTAACAATAAGGTAGGCGATAGCGCCGTATAGATCACCTTCACCAAAACGAGTCGCGGTAACCGATAGTCCTCTGTTCGTTGAAAAATTACCAAACCAGTAGAAAATAGTATTGCCCCAGGCAGTGCAAACAAACAGCCAATAAACCCATTTTACTTGCTTAGTTGTTAGTCGAATACGCGGTAGACTAATCGCAACGACAATGATCATTATGCCATTCATTATGCCACCAGTATGCGCGGCCTTCCAACCTCGTTCAGAGCCAGGAATATCTAGGCTGAGGTCCAGTATTGGCCATAATTTGATGCCTTCAACTAGCGAAAAACCCAGCATTATGCCCGCAGCAAGCGCGATCAGTATGACCAATGCGCCATGCCCAATTAATGAAGACTGAATCCTCGATAGGTGCTCATATTCCCAGTTGTCTAGTTTAGTCATATTTATTCTCTTATGTTGATGTCACAATTAAACCCAAATTGATCCGTACTAAGTTCAGGGCCAGCGCCTTAAAATCTTCAGCATTAAATGCGCTATTTTTCCATATGGAGGATAAAGCAATTTCGTGCCAGTGAATGACCCAAGTCCCGATTGGATGAACGTTGCTTGTTTGTTTGAAAAGGCTTCGAAGCCTTCCTTACCATGATACTTTCCCGAACCACTTTTCCCAACGCCGCCAAAAGGCAGGTCGTTTTGAATGTATTCGAGCAAGGTATCATTGATTGCCACGTTGCCTGCGTTAACACGATTCGAAATATAGCTAATCTCATCTTGGTGATTGCTAAATACATACAGCGCCAAGGGATCTGAATTAAGCCGTATAACATCAATTACTTCTGATAATTCGTCATAAACGAAAACTGGAAGTACAGGGCCAAATACTTCTTCATCGAAAATTTTGCAGCGCCTGGTCGGCTGTAACACGAGTGTCGGTGGAATTTTATTCCTCTTAAGGAGCTTGCTGATATCGACATCCAGTAAGGGCAAGACCTCAACGCCATTCGCTTTGGCATCGTCAATCAAGCTGTTTATCCTTTGACAGTGGCGTTGATTAATGATGGATGTATAGTTATCTTTATCGATCCCTTCAGGAAAATATCGTCGAGCCGCTGCACGCGCGGCCCGCGTAAATTCTAGAAGCTTATCCCTTGGAACGAATATATAGTCTGGCGCAACACAGGTCTGACCCGCGTTAAAACACTTGCCCCATACCACACGATTTGCAGCCTCTTCCACACTGTAGTACTTACCAATGACGACTGGGCTCTTGCCACTTAACTCCAGAGTAACTGGCGTTAAATTCTTTGCTGCGGCCTTGGCGATTTCCCTACCAACGTTTGTTGAGCCGGTAAACAGCAAATGATTAAAAGGCAAACTTGAGAACGCTTGGGCGACATCCACACCACCATCAAAAATAGAAAGCGTATCGCTAGGAAAGGCTTCGCTAACCAAACGTTTCAACAAGCTAGCGGTATGTGGTGTTGACTCAGACATTTTGGCCATCACGCGATTTCCAGCAGCCAGTGCTGCGGCGACAGGGGCGATCGTAAGATGCAAGGTGTAGTTCCAAGGCGCAATGACGCCAACAATCCCCAATGGCCGAAGCACTACCTCTCCCTTAGCAGGTTGAAACCAGATCGAAATCCTACGTTTATCCGGCCTCATAAACTTTTTCAGGTTTGTCATTAAGTATCGAATTGATGATAACGAACCAATGATTTCCGCAATTTCACTTTCCTCACGA
>Ga0105348_1002637_pt1 | contig 10559 bp, 9 predicted proteins | sample EN8Hudsemesocosm_2_FD_83504 | JGI IMG/M metagenome (GOLD analysis project Ga0105348, IMG submission 83504) | Methane-oxidizing microbial communities from mesocosms in the Hudson Canyon - EN8C Hudson Canyon | ecosystem: Environmental > Aquatic > Marine > Cold seeps | place: Hudson Canyon...
AAATCCACTTCGGTATTTGAAAAACTTTCTGGGCTGTATTCAAATGTCCATTGGGTGTCAGGGTATTGATGCGACTCCATTTGTACCTTTTTGGCGCCCGCTACGGCGATGTCTTTAATACCTTGTTTGTCTAAATTGAAAACCTTGTCCCTTTGGGTGGGGGAGGTGGAGTTATAGACGTGCACTATGGCTTGTTTGATGCCCTTAAGTGACTCAAAGGTACGTTCTATCAAGCTGTCTCGGGCTTGCGTTAATACTTGAACGGTGACGTCGTCAGGTACTTGTTGTTCCTCGATCAACCAGCGAACAAAATCGAAATCCGGTTGCGAGGCACTGGGAAATCCCACTTCAATGTGTTTAAAACCCATATCAATCAATAGCTGCCACATGGTTTGTTTTTGAGTCACGTTCATGGGCTCGATCAGAGCCTGATTGCCGTCTCGTAAATCCACCGCACACCAAATAGGAGCGTGTTGAATGACTTGATTGGGCCATTGGCGATTAACCATTTTAATGGCCGGAGTAGGGCGATATTGAGTGTGATCAAACATGTTGGCTCTCAGCATATGGGTGTTTTATGAGTGTTACTTGGAGGGCCTGCTTGTGGCGGGCGCAAATACCCTGTGGCTTGTGGCGTTGGGGTAATTTTCCAAGTGAAATAAGTATATGGCATGTGTCGGGGTGAATGATGGCAAATGTGCCAGTGTAATTGCTTCTTTAAGCTATAAATACCTAGTAATTTGTCTGTTTGGGGTGATTAATGTTACCGTGATTGAAATATGTGAAATATGTGGTGTTCTCATGCATGAGTTGGATAGAACGGATAGGCGCATTCTTGCTCAATTGCAGATAAATGGCGCCATTTCTAATCTGGAATTGGCTGAAAAAATAGGCCTTTCCCCTAGCCCCTGTTCCAGAAGGGTGAAAACCCTGCAGGATGCAGGGTTTATCCTAAGCACTGTTGCCATCCTGGACGCTAAAAAGCTCGCCCTGGATATGGTGGCCATGATTTCCATTAGCATGGATAGGCACACTCCGGAGCGTTTCGAAGCCTTTGAAGCTGCAGTGTCCAGCTATCAAGAGGTCATGGAGTGTTATTTGATAACCGGGCAGAGCGCAGATTATGTATTAAAGATAGTGGTGAAGGATATGAACGCTTTTCAGCAGTTTTTGTTGGGCAAACTTACCCGTATTGAAGGGGTAACCGGCGTACATTCAAGTTTTGTTATGCGCAAGGTGGTGGATAGGACGGCTTTGCCAATTTAGTGGCGGTAATACTTTAGTCTTAATTGTAATGATATATAGTGACAATTAATGTCAATTTTGTACCAAAAGTGGACGCAATACACATCCCTATGTTGGTGGTTTTTGATACAATATCGTTACAAATTTGACGGGTGGGCCTAATGTTTGCGAACTTTGCAGCTAAACGGCACCTGACTGGCCCGTTACGAGCGGTCAGTCCGGTGGTGACTGACGATACAGAAATTGATTGGAAATCTGCCAATAAATTGCTGGGTCAGCCGCTGTTTCGTAAATCGGTACCCGCTGCCAGTGCAAACAGTCTAAAGCTTGAAACCTACTTCAAACAGGCGTTTAAAGGCAGTGTGCCCATTCAACGCAGTTCCCTAAAGCAGTCTATGCAGCTTTTTTATGTGGAAGCGGTGAGCCTGTTTATTCCCATGTTATATATTACCAGTGTGCTGGCCATATTCTCTTTGGCTATCATGCTTTTCACCGAACCCATGGTTGAGCATATCTTAAATGAGCAATACCTGGATGCCACCATATGGGCTTGCCCTGCGGTACTGACTACTGGCTGTTGTTATTATTGCTCTCCCCGCTATTTGGTGGCTTTCGCTCATACCATGGGCGAATATTGCAGCCCCATGAGGCTCCCGCTTTAATGTCATTGGTGAATGAGCTCAGTCGTCACCTTAATGTTAAACCCCCCAAACGTATTGAAATAAATAATGAAACCGCCTTGCGTGTGGATGCCTATGCCGGGGTGAACAGCATTTACCGTGATGAGTATAAAATTATAATTGGTGCGCCGTTATTAATGTCGTTAAGTGTGAATCAGCTCACCGCTATGCTGGCCCACGAGTTATCGCATTTTCGGGTGAAGCAGCAAAAAGTGGCATTTTATCTCATGCATCATGTGAGTGAATGGTTGTATTTGAGAGCGTCCGGTCAAGACAAACGTCATGTGGCCTTGCTAAAGCGCATGCAAAAAGAAAATATTTCCTCTTATGAATATCTTGAATTGTGGGTGTGGCAGCGTATACACCTAATGCAGCAAGGTATCTTTAGCTGCCTGTTTGCCTTGCATCGTCATTTAACCTCGTGGAAGTGTCGCGAGATTGAGTTGGAAACCGATGCTATGGCTATTTCGGTGGTGGGCTCTAAAGACTTTGCGCAGATGATTCAAAAGATTCGGGTGGTGCAAAATGCACAAAATGCCGTGTCTAGCCAAAATGAATGGGCCTGGAAAGAAGGGTTTTTGTTGGATGATTATGCGTTGGCGGTGGCCATGGAATCTAAAAAAATCAGCCCTGCACAAGCTTCTGCTTTGCAAAAAAATTACGAAAAAGAAGTCACGCGTTTTTGCCCCAATGACCGTACTCGCCTGAGCCAGGCCCAGGCCTTAAAACATAAAGGCAAGTTAACCGCACAAATATCGGCTGCCGTGTTAGTTGAGCAACCTAAAAAAATTAGTCGCGAGCTTACTTTGCTCGATTACGAGTCTTCCGGTATCAAGCAATCAAAAAGCTGTCTGATGTCATCAGAAAAAATTCGTCAATTAAAGCTGCGTCAGGAGAAACTGAAGGCCATCGCCAAACGCTATTTTGATGGGCGAGTGGATGACAGGGTTCTGAAATTTGAGCCTCCAGAGGAGCGTGATGTGGCAGGCTTTGACATTCAAACCTGCATCGACCATGTGCGTCGCTATCGGGTGGAGGATCGCAAGCAGCAGGCGGCCGCCACAAATTTGTTGAAGCGCATTACCAAATCCTATGTGGTTGAGCGTCTACTGCATTCAAAGCTGCCGGTGGCTAAGTACCTAAATGAAGAAGTGGTGGCCCGTAAGGATGCCAGTGCTTATTTGAAATATATGCGCTCCCAATATGAACAAGTATTGCACCACATGGAAACCATGGATCAGGTGTTTTACCAGCGAGCGCAAGATACCATGAATTATCTGGATATGAATGCCCGTAGTGATGTCAGTACTGCATTTCATAACCTTGAGTTTTACAGCCAGGTAAGGCGTGAGGTGGCAGCCGTAAAAGAGGCGTTTAAGCCATTAAATTTACTGGTAAATGGCATGGGCACTGGGGTGAGTACCCGGATATTACAGGCAGGAGCCAATGAAAAGCAGCTCCTTTGGAGCGTGGTTCATAATCTGCGTGGCGCTTTAAAAGAGCGTCCCATTCAGGTGGGGTTGTCACGCAAAAAAGTCCATTTATTGGCGTACCTGGATTTTAAATTGGGTGAGCTTCCTGGCAGCAGTAATGAAATTTGTATCGAGGATATGGCCACTTATGTGGATGAATTGCTGCAATTGTTGCAGTTTCAATATCTTAAGTGGCAGGCACAATTGGCTGTAATTATGAGTCGTTTTGAGCAAGAAAATGACATCGCTCAGGTAAACTTGTTGCGATAACGGCTAAAGGAAATATCCATTTCTTAAAAAGCCCTTGATGAGAGGGCTTTTTATTGCGATTATATTTCCAATAAAGTCGAAATAAGCTTGTTTGCCGTTAAGCTGCTCTAAGTGGGCGGAATTGTTATTGGCGGCACAGCCACAAAATTAGGTGTTGTATGTCTGAGTTATTAACCCCCAATCATAGTGTTGAAGAAACCCTAAAGGCCATCAAGGTCAATAATAAAAGCAGTCATGCTCCGAGAATTTTAATGTTGTATGGATCACTGCGTGCTGAATCGTTCAGCAAAAAGGCGACCCTAGAGGCCGCTAAAATCCTGGAAGGTTTTGGGGCCGAGGTGAAGGTTTATGACCCAGCCGGATTGCCGGTGTTTGATCGTGAAAATTACCAGCATGAAAAAGTGCAGGAGCTGCATGAATTAGCGGTGTGGTCCGAAGGCATGGTGTGGTGCAGCCCTGAGTTGCACGGCAATTTAACCTCGGTTATTAAAAATCAAATTGACTGGATACCGTTAAGTCTGGGTGCGGTGCGTCCTACTCAGGGGCGTACACTGGCCGTGATGCAAGTAAGTGGGGGTTCCCAGTCCTTTAATGCAGTAAACAGTTTGCGCATTTTAGGTCGCTGGATGCGTATGTTTACCATTCCAAATCAGTCATCTGTGGCCATGGCCTGGAAAGAATTTAACGAAGATGGTTCCATGAAAGACAGTGATTATCGTGATCGCATCGTAGATGTGATGGAGGAGTTGTTTCGCATGACATTATTGTTACGTGACCAAAGTGACTTTTTAACCCATCGCTTTAGTGAGCACAAAGAAGACTACCAACAAAAAATAGACTCTGACCTGTATGGTCGTTCGATTAAATAGGCGATCGTGGCCTTAGGGTGATAAATCCCTTACCATGCCGTCACTATAATAATCATTCCTAATACTGGTTTATAAGATGCGTTTTACAGCTTTGCTTTTTATCCTGACTCTGCTGGGTGGCTGCGCCCAACTTACCCCTCAAGGGCAAATGTCTCTGCTGCAGTCCACGGCAATCAGTGAGCAATATGAATTTGAATTATTGCCAGCGGGCATGCAGGGAAGCCCGGATTTAAGTGAGCAGGTTATCGAGTTGCCGGGCGGCAAGTCTTTTTACAAGGGTTATCAGCTTGAAGCAGGGCACAGTGCCTTTGTGGTGCAGTTGCGTACCTACATTGAAAAAAGTCAGCGCGGAGAAGGTTTCTTTTACCCTGTGATCGAGTTGTTTGATAGTCAGCGCAAGCGTATCAAGGTGGTTCGCCCTCAGTTGCGTTTTACCCAGTTAAGCGCCGAGGGGCGCTATGCGGTAGTGCCTCTGCAAATTACCCGAGAAGTGGCTTCTTTTGTCATTCGAACAGAACCTAAATTGTACGGTCAGGAAGCTTCCTATACCAAGCAGCATTCCGGAGCCAGCTGGAGTTACAGTGTATCGCCGTTTACTAAGCGTCACGCTGCCAGTTATCTGCCGTTAGGTCAGCTAGAATTGCTTACCCCGGATGTGGGTTATAGTAGTCCATTTGAAAAAATGTCAGGGCCATTTTGGCTGTTTTCTCACCAAAAAGGCGGTTATAAGCTGGCCAGTGGTGAAGACTATTTGCCCGATCTAACCCTGGGGGGAGGTCCTAACTTTTCTGTGGGTTATGCATTTGGCATATCTGGCCGTCCATCCACCTCGGTGCGAGCATCTTTGGGAGCCAACTATTATGCGGTAACCGACTCGGCAGGGGTTAACCATCGCCAGCAAGGATTAAGTGGAGACTTATTGTGGGTCGAGTCCAACCAGGTAAGCAGCTTGGGATTTGGTATTACCGCTAATAGTGGCCTGACGTATGAGCATTCCGGCACCACAGTGGAATACAAGGCTAATTGGGGGCCAAAATTGGTATTGGAAATTCGTGGTGCTATGGGTGTCTCTCTAGGGGTGCAGGCCAGTTGGCTGGAATTTGAAGACCAGCAGGGCAATAAAACCAACAGTAATCAACTGGGTTTTTACCTGGCCCGTTTTTATTGATTTAAGCCATAGTCAGGTGTATTGCCAATTGCGAGCTTCACGCCTGACGAATGCCATCCTCCTCTTCGCTTAAATTACGCACTCCGTCTTGCAGTTTAATGGCCAGTACATCGCAATCGGTGGCATCCAGTACTTGCTCAACCGTGCTTCCTAAAATAATGCTCTGAACATCCCCCTGACTGATCATTCCCACTAAAATCACATCGGCATCCAGCTCTTTGGCGGTTTGGGTGATGACCTCTTCGGGTTCGCCCTCCAGTATGTGCAGGTTTTCTGGTGATATATTGTAGCGGTTAGCGATGGCTTCACAGGCATCTTGATGTTGGTTTACCACGTATTGCTGTAAGTCTTCCGGGATGGGGGTGTCTGGCAAGCTGGCAAGGGTAAGGCTCATCATGGGGTAGCTATTAGCCAAGTGTATTTGATAGTTGTCATCTGTATTAATATGTTCGGCAAACTCAAAGATATGCTCGTTAATGACCTTGTGAGCATCGTCTAGCGAGGTGGCATCCACCGCCGCCACAATGTTGCGAGATTCCCAGGCCAGTTTTTCTTTCACCAGTAACAGTGGAGCGGGGCAAAATTTCAAAAGGTTCCAATCCTGGTGGCGCATGACCCTGTCCACTATGCCGTGGTGCTTGGCTGAAGATTTAATAACCAGGTCAAAGCTTAGGTTTTCACTGTTATCCATCACCGCCTGATAGGCATGGTTGCGCCAGCAGATGGTTAATGGGGTGTCTTCTGGTAAGTAAAATTCTTTTAACAGTTCTTCTGCCCATTGCTGGCTTTGATCTAGTAGCAGGGCCTTTAAGTCGTGGCGCAGCTCCAGGTCGGCGAGAGAGCCTTCTTCACAAGCGTGATTGTAGGTATAGCTGCTCACAAACAGATCGGCCTGTTGTTCTTTGCATATTTGCATGGCGCGTTGCAGGGCGTTTTGGTTATCCAGCTCTTTATCCAGTAACAACAAGACGTTCTTAATGGCTAGCATTACCTGCTCCTGTTTTTATGCCCGCGATGGATATTAGTAATAGTCTAGTCGCTTCTCGCCTAAAGCTCTTGTTTTGGATCAAATATTGTTCAATTTTTAGTGTGATTAAAGAGTGTTTATTGTTGAGGTAAGATGGCCAAAAAAGCCCGGCCGGCGGTGCTGAGGGTTTTCCCCTTGCGCTGTAAAACGCCTAATTCACGATAGAGCATCTTGGGGCCCACATTAAGTGTGATTAAATCCGGGTCTTTTGCCATGTGTTCGGGCAATACCGCCCACCCCAGGCCTACGCTGGCCATCATCTTAATGGTCTCCATGTAGCTGGACATCATGCTGATGGTTTCCCGGTAACGGCTGGGCAGGGCGCTGTGCAAGGAGAGTTCTTCTTTTTTAAAGGCGTTCTCAATGATCTCAAAGGTCACTGTATTGGCCTCCGGCAAGATGGCTTCATATTCCCCCAGGTCTTTCAGGGTGAGCCTTTTTTGTTTGGCTAGGGTGTGGGTATGGGCGCAGACAAACTTCAACGGGTCCCGCCATACCGGCTGCATGGACAATTTGGAGTGTTCGTTGAGAGGTAGGGTGGCAAAGGCAATATCCAATTCCCCTTGTGCCAGTGCCTCGCAAGCCGCCTCCGAGCCAAGAAATTGAATGGCCAACTTTACCTGAGGGTAAGTGTTATGAAACTGACGCAGAAAGTGCGGAAGATGATGCAGGCCAATGTGATGGCTAGTACCAATACGCAGGGTGCCGCTCACGTCGCCGCTTAGGCTGGCCAGTTCAGTTTTAATTTCCAATAGCTCGTTAATGATGTGTCGGGCCTTGGGCAGTAGCGCTTCCCCATAGGGGGTTAGGATGGCTTTTCTGGGTAGGCGGTCAAACAGCTGGCTGTTGAGGTTTAATTCAAGTTGAGCGATACGTTTACTCACCGCGGGCTGGGTTAGATGCAGGCGTTGCGCCGCCAGCGAGAATGATTCGGTTTCGGCCACGCAAATGAAGGCCTGTAATGATTGGGTGTCCATAACGTTAGTTACCTATTCCTATATGGAATCTAATATATAAAAAATATGAATTTGTTTTATTGATAACCCTTGGATAAACTTGTGTCAAGTGATTGAGATTGGCTATGACCGCAAAACCCGCGGTTGCTTACATAATAAAGAGAGAATTCAAATGGCAGGTTTTACCCTATACGATAAGTTGTGGGATCAGCACGTGGTAAAAGAACGTGATGACGGAACGGCGTTAATTTACATCGATCGTCAGTTGCTGCACGAAGTAACATCACCACAAGCCTTCGAAGGTTTGCGTTTGGCAGGTCGTAAATTGTGGTCGGTACCGGCTAACCTGGCTACACCTGATCATAACGTGCCGACTACTTTAACCGAGCGTAAGGCGGGTATTGAAGGTATTGAAGATCCCGTGTCTCGTATTCAAGTCAAGACGCTGGATGATAACTGTGATGAATTTGGCATCGAAGAATTCAAGATGAACGATGTGCGTCAGGGTATCGTGCATGTGGTGGGCCCGGAGCAAGGGGCTACCCTGCCAGGTATGACGGTGGTGTGTGGCGACTCTCACACTGCCACTCATGGTGCATTTGCGGCCTTGGCTCACGGTATCGGCACGTCCGAAGTGGAGCACGTGATGGCCACTCAATGCTTGATTCAGCGCAAGATGAAAAACCTGTTGATTAAAGTTGAAGGTCAGTTAGGTGAGTTTATCACCGGTAAAGATGTGGTATTGCATGTGATTGGCATCATTGGCACGGCAGGTGGTAATGGCTTTGCCATGGAGTTTGGTGGCAGTGCCATTCGCAGTATGAGCATGGAAGGTCGCATGACTATGTGTAACATGGCCATCGAAGCCGGCGCTCGTGTGGGCATGGTGGCGTACGATGAAATTACTGAAACCTATGTGAAAGGGCGCCCGTTTGCTCCAAGCAGTGATCAGTGGGGTGCCGCCGTGAGTAACTGGCAGGACTTGGTATCAGATGATGATGCCGTGTTCGATAAGGTGGTTGAAATTGATGCTGCCGATATCTTGCCTCAAGTTACTTGGGGTACGTCTCCCGAAATGGTGACCACCATAGATGGTTTTGTGCCTAAGTTGGAAGACGCTACTAGCGATGAGCAAAAAGAAGCCATCGAACGTGCCCATAAATACATGGGGTTTGATGGGGGTGAAGCCATTACCGATATTCAATTGGATCGTGTGTTCATTGGTTCATGTACCAATAGTCGTATTGAAGATTTGCGTGCTGCAGCCGCCATCGCCAAGGGCAATAAGGTAGCGGATACGTTAATCCAAGCCTTGGTTGTGCCTGGGTCTGGTTTGGTGAAAACTCAGGCCGAGTCTGAGGGTTTGCATACCATCTTTACCGACGCAGGTTTTGAATGGCGTGAGCCTGGTTGCTCCATGTGTTTGGCCATGAATGCTGATAAGTTGGGCAATGGCGAGCACTGTGCCTCCACCTCAAACCGCAACTTTGAAGGTCGCCAGGGTTACGGCGGTCGTACACACTTGGTAAGTCCCGCCATGGCAGCCGCAGCAGCCATTGCCGGTCACTTCGTGGATGTACGTCACTTTACTTTGCAGGATGAGTTGGTAGGAGGAGCCAAATAATGAAAGCATTTACATTACATACGGGCATCGTGGCTCCCATGGATCGAGCCAATATCGACACCGATATGATCATCCCCAAGCAGTTCCTTAAATCCATTAAGCGCAGTGGCTTCGGCCCTAACCTGTTTGATGAATTGCGCTACACAGATGTAGGTTTGCCCGATGCTGATAACTCCGGTCGCCCGTTGAATCCGGATTTTATTCTAAATCGCGCACCATACAATAAAGCGTCTGTGTTATTGGCCCGTGAAAATTTTGGTTGTGGTTCTTCCCGTGAGCACGCCCCCTGGGCATTGGAAGACTTCGGCTTTCGGGTGGTGATTGCGCCTAGTTTCGCCGATATATTTTTCAATAATTGTTTCAAGAATGCGTTATTGCCTATCGTGCTGGACGAGACGATTGTGGATGGCTTGTTCAAAGATGTTACGGCTCAAGAAGGTTTGGAATTAACCATTGATCTAGAGAATCAAAAAATCATCAAGGCGGATGGCGACGCTATTTCGTTTGAAGTGGATGCCTTTCGAAAACATTGCCTGCTAAATGGCTTGGATGACATAGGTTTAACCTTGCAGGATAGCGATCAAATTAAAGCCTACGAAAAGAAGCGCAGTGCACAGGCGCCCTGGTTATTTCGCGCTTAATTAGATTTTAAGTTTTACAAAATTATTTGTTATAAAAATTGGTGTTTAACGTGACTAAAAAAATTCTAGTATTGCCAGGCGACGGCATAGGCCCTGAAATCGTAAATGAAGCGGTGAAAGTGCTCGAAGTGGCCAAACAAAAATTCAAGCTGGATGTGGCGCTGGATAATGCGTTGGTGGGTGGCGCCGCTTTTGATGAGTTTGGCTCCCCCTTGCCAGAAGTGACCATGGAAAAAGCCCGCGCTTGCGACGCTATTTTATTAGGCGCCGTGGGTGGCCCTAAGTGGGATACATTGGAAGACAGAGAAATGCGCCCTGAAAAAGGCCTGTTGGGTTTACGCTCCGGTCTTGAGCTGTTTGCCAATTTCCGCCCGGCCATTTTGTACCCGCAGCTGGCGGATGCTTCCACTTTGAAACCTGAAATAGTATCGGGTTTGGATATTCTGATCGTTCGTGAGTTAACCGGTGGTATTTATTTTGGCAGGCCCCGTGGCATTCGCACTCTGGAAAATGGTGAGCGTGAGGGTTACAACACTTATGTGTATAACGAAACTGAAATTCGCCGCATTGCCAAAGTGGCTTTTGAGTCTGCGCAAAAGCGTGGCAA
>Ga0105348_1002638_pt1 | contig 10558 bp, 11 predicted proteins | sample EN8Hudsemesocosm_2_FD_83504 | JGI IMG/M metagenome (GOLD analysis project Ga0105348, IMG submission 83504) | Methane-oxidizing microbial communities from mesocosms in the Hudson Canyon - EN8C Hudson Canyon | ecosystem: Environmental > Aquatic > Marine > Cold seeps | place: Hudson Canyon...
CCATACTTTGTCGCAGAGCATGAAGCGTCGCACTTAAACGAGCTATCGCAGTTTGTTATGGCGAATAGGGCTAAGGTTTGTGCTATAGGCGAAATAGGCCTTGATAAGACGGTTCCCGAATATGAGCGTCAGCTGTATTTTTTTAGAGAGCAGTTGAAAATAGCAGTGAGTAATCGATTGCCAGTTATTATTCATTCTAGGAAGTCGCATGCTGATGTGTATCGGGAGCTTAAGCGAAATGCTGTTGACAGTGGCGTGGTGCATGCCTACTCGGGAAGCCAGCAGGATGCTGAAAAATTTATCGGCCTAGGTATGAAGGTCGGTGTAGGGGGCGTGATTACTTGGCCGCGAGCTCGCAAGACACGAGCCACCATGGCCGCGTTGCCCTTAAATGCCTTGGTGCTAGAAACGGATGCGCCAGACATGCCTGTTGTGGGCAGCGCTAAAGGGGGAGGGTCGCCATTGGATGTTATGATGGTCTTTGATGTACTTTGTCAGTTAAGGGGGGAGTCGCCAGAAGAAATTGCGACAGCTTTATGGCGTAATTCAGTCGAGTTATTTGCCTAGTTTGCCTTTCGAAGCTTTTCTTGGGGCGTCGAAATCTACGGCACGATAAAAAAATAGAATTTACTCTGGTAAAACGATTCTTTTTTATATTATACTTCGCGCCCTTAATTTGTCGCTGAGTCTAACGAGTACAGCCCCGTCTCTTTGATAATGCCGCAATGTTAATTTGGAATTGAAACACTCTTTGAATACTGGGATTTAATCTAGTTTCGCTGAGTTTTTGTGTGCTCTTTTTAGAGCTTATAAAGGCGAATTTGAATGAAAACGTTAAGTGCAAAGCCAGAAGCTGTAAAGCGTGACTGGTATGTAGTCGATGCAGCAGGCAAAACTCTGGGTCGTTTGTCGACCGAGATTGCGCGCCGTTTGAGGGGCAAACATAAGACAGAATACACGCCTCACGTAGATACTGGCGACTACATCGTAGTAATTAATGCTGAGAAAGTGACAGTCACTGGAAATAAAGCAAGTGGCAAGATCTATAATCATCATACTGGGTTTATTGGTGGTTTGAAGTCAATTTCTTTTGAGAAGTTGATAGATAAAGCTCCAGAAAGAGTGATTCAAGGCGCGGTGAAAGGCATGTTGCCTCGCGGTCCTTTGGGTCGAGCTATGTTTAAGAAGTTGAAGGTTTATGCAGGAACAGATCATCCGCATACGGCTCAACTACCGCAAGTTTTAGATATTTAACGGAAGGCGATTATGTCAACAGCATATAACTATGGTACAGGTCGTCGTAAAACATCTGCGGCGAGAGTTTTTATAAAGTCTGGTAACGGTCAAATTGAAGTTAACGGCCGTCCATTGGATGTGTTCTTCGGGCGAAAAACGGCTCAAATGGTTGTTCGTCAGCCACTAGAGCTGGTTCAAATGGCTGATAAGTTTGACCTTAAAATCACTGTTAAAGGTGGTGGTACAACCGGTCAAGCTGGCGCGATTCGTCACGGTATTGCTCGTGCTCTTATGGAGTATGATGAAACCTTGCGTGGTGCATTGCGTCAAGCTGGTTGGGTTACTCGTGATGCAAGGGCTGTAGAGCGTAAGAAAGTTGGTTTGCGTAAAGCGCGTAAGCGTCCTCAGTTCTCGAAACGTTAGTCTCGAAATTGTTTTAAAAAACGCTTGTCGATTATTGTCGATAAGCGTTTTTTTTTGTTTACCCGCTGCCAAACGACATTTTTACGGAATCATTTTCTAATCCGTGTGAAAGTTGTTGAAGCAGTAGGGTAATTTAATTACTATTTGTGGCTTTTAAAATAGCCTCCCTAATAGCTATTAGTTAGGGTAAGCCGTATTACGGAAAAATCAGGCGAAATGGAATTAATTGGCAGCTAAAAGCGTTGCTATGATCATAATAATCAAAATTTTTTAATAGCTATTTATTGATGGGGGAAGCCTATATGAGTGATGGCGACGTGAATGCGAGCCGACGCAGATTTTTGCTTGGTGCCACCTCGGTTGTCGGTGGTGTTGGTGTAATAGGTGCTGCGGTGCCGTTTGTTGCATCTTGGAATCCAAGCGCCAAAGCGAAAGCTGCTGGTGCGCCAGTGCAAGCGACGATTGGAAAATTGCAGCCAGGCCAGCGAATGACGGTTGAGTGGCGAGGAAAGCCTGTATGGGTGATTCGACGGACTCAGGAAATGCTGGATAACATTGAAAAACTTAACGATGAGTTAAGGGATCCCAATTCTGAGGCGCCTCAGCAGCCTGACTATATTAAGGGTGTGTTTAGATCCTCTCGCCCAGAATATGCCGTTATTTTGGGTATCTGTACACATTTGGGTTGTTCTCCTCAGTTTGTTCCTGAAGTTGAGCCACAAGCCTTTGATGAAAATTGGCTGGGGGGCTTTTTCTGCCCATGTCATGGTTCGCGCTTTGATTTAGCTGGTCGAGTATATAAGGGCGTTCCGGCCCCAAAAAACTTGGAGATTCCTCCGTATAAATACGTGGATGACGTGACTATTATCGTTGGTGTTGATGAGGAGGCTGCATAATGAAAAAGCTGATTGGTTGGATTGATGAGCGCTTACCGATTGTCGAAGCCTTCGAAAATCATATGAGTAAGTACTACGCCCCAAAGAATTTTAATATTTGGTATATTTTTGGCGTGCTGTCGATGGTTGTTCTTGTCAATCAGTTGTTGACGGGAATTTGGTTGACGATGAGTTATAACCCTTCTGCAGAGAATGCATTTTCTTCTGTTGAATATATTATGCGAGATGTTGAGTATGGCTGGTTGCTGAGATATCTGCACTCAGTTGGGGCCTCTGCGTTCTTCGTGGTTGTCTACCTGCATATGTTTAGGGGCTTGATGTATGGCTCATATCAGAAACCAAGAGAGCTGATTTGGATTTTTGGTATGACCATTTACTTGGCTTTGATGGCTGAGGCGTTCATGGGCTACTTGCTTCCTTGGGGGCAGATGTCTTATTGGGGTGCACAAGTTATTGTGAATTTGTTCGGGGCTATTCCTTATATTGGGGAAGATCTTGCGTTATGGATTCGCGGCGATTATCTGATTTCGGGTATTACCTTGAATCGTTTCTTTGCCTTGCACGTTGTTGCCTTGCCTATTGTTATCCTTGCTCTGGTTGTGCTCCACATCTTAGCGCTGCACACGGTTGGTTCCAATAACCCTGACGGCATCGAGATTAAAAACAATAAAGATGAGAATGGTATCCCTAAAGATGGCATCCCGTTTCATCCTTTTTATAGTGCTCATGATGTTGTGGGCATCGTTGTCTTTCTTTTTGTATTTTGCGGCGTGGTGTTTTTCTTCCCTGAAATGGGAGGGTATTTCCTCGAGAAGCCCAACTTTGAACCTGCTAACCCTTTAAAGACTCCAGACCATATTGCACCTGTTTGGTATTTTACGCCGTTTTATGCCATGTTGCGGGCAGTGCCTGATGCTTTTCTTGGAGTGGTTGTAATGGGTGGGGCAATTGCAATTCTATTTGTTTTGCCTTGGTTAGATCGAAGCCCAGTCAAATCCATTCGATATAAGGGTTGGATGAGCAAATTTGCTTTAGCTTTACTGGTTGTTTCCTTTTGTGTTCTAGGCTATCTCGGCGTTGTTGTTGCGACGCCTGAGAGAACAATGTGGGCGCGGATTCTTACCGCAGTCTACTTTGCTTTCTTTATTCTGATGCCGTGGTACAGCAAGGTCGATAAAACTAAGCCGGTTCCGGAGAGGGTGACAGGATAATGAAAAAAATAATTGTAGCTATCTTTTGCTCTTTGGTTTCGCTGGGAGCGTTAGCCGCTGGTGGGCCAAGCGTTCCTATGGACCACATAGAACCAGATATTACTGATCAAGAGTCATTGCAAAAAGGGTTGGCGCTGTTTACTAATTATTGTTTCGGTTGCCATTCTTTAAAATATGCTCGGTATGAGCGTGCGGCAGATGACTTGGGTATTCCTCATGATATTTATGTTGAAAATCTTATTTCGGGCGACGCAAAAATTGGTGAGTTGATGAGTATCTCAATGCCGGAAGATCAGGCTAAGATATGGTTTGGGAGTCCACCGCCTGATTTGACACTTTCTGCTAGGTTGCGCGGCCCCGATTGGCTATATAACTACTTACGGGGCTTCTACGCGGATGCAAAGCGCCCGTATGGAGTTAATAACACCGTTTTCAAAGATGTTGGTATGCCTCATGTATTGGCTGAGCTGCAAGGTGTGTGCAAAGACGCGCCGCATTTGGGTGTAGTGCCAGAAGTGGATCCTTTGAGTGGAAAGATCGTTAAAAGTAGTGGTTGTGACGAATTTTCTACACCAGGTACCTTGTCTACGGAAGAGTATGACGAAGCCATTTACGACCTAGTTAACTTTCTAGAATATGTTGGAGAGCCTTCTCGCCTTGAAAGTATTGGCATCGGGCGAATGGTTTTGATATTTCTAGCATTTTTGTTTGTGTTCGCGTATTTCCTCAATAAGGAATATTGGCGGGACATTCACTAGCTGTTTTTAGTGCTAGCAAGGGGCTGTTGGTAGTTTACCAACAGCCTTTTTTGTTAAACGTGTAGATTTTGCTCGATTGGCGTTTAAATCGTGTATAATTTGCGCCAAATTTTTGCTAGCTTCATCTTGCTAGTAGACTAAACAATTGATTCAAAAATGGGGTAATAGTATGGGAGTTGTGACCAAGCGGTCTTCAATGACGTTTTTTTCAGACGGTCAAAGTCACTACAGTCATCGTGTGCGCATTGTTTTGGCTGAAAAAGGCGTTGCTGTCGATATTATTGACGTTGATCCTACTAATAAGCCTGCAGAGCTAGCAGATCATAACCCCTATAATGACTTGCCTACCTTAGTTGATCGTGACTTGGTGTTATACGAGGCTGACATTATGATGGAGTATTTGGATGAAAGGTTTCCACATCCACCTTTGCTTCCTGTGTATCCCGTAGCGCGCGCACAAAGTCGTTTAATGATGTATCGAATTAAGACGGATTGGAGTCGCCTTGCAGATTTAATTCTTGCTGCCCCGGCTTCATCTAAAGCTGAAGAATACCGTAAAGAGCTAAAAGAAAGCCTAATTGCCACAAGTCCTATATTTGCTGAAAAACCTTACTTTATGAGTGATGAGTTTACGATTGTCGATTGTTGTGTGTCAGCACTGCTTTGGCGTTTACCTTTACTTGGTATTGACCTGAATGTGGCGCAGGCTAAACCGATTCAGAAATATATGGAGCGAATCTTTGAACGAGAGTCTTTCAAAGCGAGCTTGTCAGAAGTTGAATCAGAAATGCGATTGTAGTCGTATGTTCTTTGGAATAGGTTTGACTAAGTAATGGAGATTGGCATGACGCCTAGTAGGCCATATCTAGTTCGCGCATTAAATGAGTGGATTGTCGACAACGAAATGACGCCATATTTAGTTGTCGATGCTGGTGTTCAAGGTGTTAGGGTGCCGGAAGATTATGTCACCAATGGGCAAATTATCCTCAATGTAAATCCCGGAGCGGTTAGTGATTTGTGTGTTGATGATGAGGCTGTAGAGTTCAAGGCGCGTTTTGGTGGCGTGCCTATGCAGGTATATATTCCTGTTGTCGCCGTGATGGCGATTTACGCTAAAGAAAATGGTCAGGGGATGGTTTTTGGTGCCGAGCCTGGCGCTCCAGAGCCACCAAACCCTGATGATGCTACGTCATTGTCCGTAGCTCCTGCCACAACGAAACCGTCCTTGAAGATTGTTAAGTAGCCGTTTGATTCTAGCTTAATATGCGGTGCCAAATAATTGATTTTCAATTTGATGGCACATTGCATTAATGGCTAGTAATTGCGCCTCAGTCGCTCTGGCAACGGATTCGGCGGCAAGTACAACCTCGATGTCATCTTCATGTCTCACTGCGGATATTTTCCCGTCTGAAAACCCAATAACTGTAATAACCCTGATCTCTTTTTCATGGGCGCTCTGAATAGCCTGTACTATATTGCTGCAATTACCATCAATGGATAGAGCGATTAGTGTGTCGCCATGTGACCCTATCGCGCGAAGCTGTTTTGCATAGACATCATGGTAACTGCCTTCTTTTGCGATCGCGGAAATTGTGGTGGAATCAATTGATATATTTATTGCGGGTAAGCTAGGGCGTTCAAATTCTTGCTGGTGCATAAAATAAGTGGTTAGCAGGCTGGCAATAGGTGCTGAGTAACCATTGCCACAGACAATTAGCTTCTTATCGTTAAGTAAGGTGTTTGTGATAATTTCGCACGCTGCTTCGATAGCGTGGGCTATGCTGTCAATATTCTGCGCTGCTGAATCAATTGCTTCGCATAAGTAGTTCGTAATTGGTGATAGTTCGGACATTGTTGGCCTTAATCTATGCTGAAGGCTGCTTCCAGCCATTCATAGTTGACAGAGGTTAATAGTTTTTGACTCGGTGACAGTGCAATCACATCGAACCTAGCGTTCAGGTGCCATAGTTCATTCTTTTGAATATATATTTGTGCTGTTTTGATTATTTTGCGCTGTTTTCCTGTCGTAATGCTTTCTGTTGCTGAACCGAAGGTGTCTGATTTTCGGTAGCGAACTTCGACGAATACAAGGGTGTCTTGTTCCATCATGATTAAGTCAATTTCACCGTATCTGGAGTGAAAATTTCGCTCTAAAAGTTTTAGTTTGTGTCTTTGAAGGAATTTTAACGCGAGAGCTTCATATCGCAGTCCATCTTTTAGCATGGTGTGGTCGTTGTTTTGTCATTTAGTTGCCAAGTATGGATGCCTTTCCGTGTTTGAACTCAGCCCACTGGAGTTCGCGCTCAATTGTGTTGAGTTTCGATATGGATAGACGGCCAGTCTGACCCTCGATATAGCTCTGGTCTACGGAGGATAAAAGCTCCAGTCGTGGGGCCAATTGATAGGTGTCAGCACCTAGGGCGAAAAAGCGGCTATAGCTAGCGACGGCTTTCGGTAGTTCGCTATTTAACTCGTTTTTTAGTCCAATCGTTGAACTTAGCATCCAGGGCATATCTACAAATTTAATATTATTTAGGTCTTGGCTGCTGCTAGTGTTATTTGGCTCGTGGATTTGAGATGTTGAATATACAGGAAGGTTCTGAGCGTAATGGTAAGCTAAAAGTGGTTTTATTTGCTTCGCTATATTGGGTTTCGCGGCCAAAAATATTGCGTCGATATCTTGCCTTCTTCTAGGGAGGCGATCAAAGCGAAGGCCTGAGATATCTCGAACTAAACGAGCTCTTTCATTGCTTTGGTCTGTTGCAAGCAGGTGTGCAACAGCGTCAGCCAGGGTTTTTTGGGTGCTGTAAAATGCACTCTCAATGAGTGTGCTTCCATTTTTTGATGTCGCAGCACTGAATGAGTCGTGGAGTCGCAAGCCCCACTCATTTTGTGGTGCTATGAAACCAGTTTTTCGTTTATTGTCTTCTAGCATGCGTTGTGCGATTTGTCTGGTCTCATGTTCTGGGTTGAGGCTGAAAAGATAAAGGTTTTTAGCCAAGATATTCTGCTCAGTTGTGTTTAGAGCTAAGGTTTTATATTTCAATTCTTCTAAGTTAAGAATGTCACTAAGCGATTTTTTGCTTAAAGGCCCTATTACAACGGTATTGTTTGGTAGTTCTTGGTTATATAGATTGAGGATGTCGCGCGTGTTGGTGTCGTAGGTTTGTATATTGACACCATTTTTGTTGGGGGCTTCGGTATAATAGCTGGCCAAGAAACCGTCCCGAATTGCGCTGGCTACATGACTTAGGGGGCCGCTGAATGGCAAGGCTAAGACAATGGTGTCGGGTCTAGTTTCTGGTAAAGTGCTCAAAATACTGAGCTCGGACGGCATTACGGTGACTGCTGGGTGAAGTGGCCAGTTTTTAGTCCAATTCAGCAAGGCAAGGTATTGATTATTTAGGCTAGATTGGCTGAGCTTGATGGCTTTTGCGAGCGCTAGCCAGCCTTGAACGTCGTAATTATGGCCGTTGTAGTTATACTGCGTTAAATTTGTGGTAATGGTGCTGCGCAAGTGACGCCAGATTTCTTCGTTAAGTTTTTCGTTTTCCTCTCCGGTGAACAGGCCTGCTTGCTCGATAAGGGTTATGGCGGCATTGAGAGGTTGCTTTAATGTTATGTGGGCAGTAACTAATAGGCGAACTAGTTCTTTTTGATTGTCGGTACTGGTTTGAAAAAACGCAGATTTATTGGCTTCGGAAATCGCGCGTTGTAATAGTTTTGTGTCGTTTAGTGTGTTTCCTAAATTCAAGAATAGTCGCCAGTACTTTTGTTGGGCGGGTTGCGGCAAATCAGTTACAGAAACGGCCTCGGCCGCGGCTTTTGCTTGGCTGATTAGGTTTTTATTCCAGTAGTCGCTCGCCGCGCTCAAAAGTAGTGTGCTGCGTTTTTGTTTATTTTTTTCCACGCGAGCGAGGGCTAAAGCTTCTTCTGGGTTAAAGGTGATGGTTTGAGCTTGTATCTCATAAGCGTTGTTTGAAGTGGGATGCTTTGAGCTGCAGCCTGTTACAATAACGGCTAGCGAGAAAGTGATAGCGAGTGTTATTTTTTGCATTCTGGGGTAGTGCGCCTTCTCAGTGGGGTATTTAGTTTCTGATTGATTTCGGTATTTTATAGTGAGGTGATACATCTTGGAAAGTGCGTTGTATATTGTTGCGACACCAATCGGGAATCTGAAGGATATCACCTTTAGGGCGGTCGATGTACTGGGTGGAGTAGCTGTTGTGGCTGCAGAGGATACAAGGCATACAAAAAGGCTGTTAGATAGTCTAAATATTAGAGCTAAGATGGTGTCTCTGCATGAGCATAATGAGTTTGAGCGAGCGGATAGTCTTTTGGAGCGAGTATTGCGCGGCGAGAGCGTTGCATTGGTTTCAGATGCCGGTACGCCACTAATTTCGGACCCGGGTTATATCCTTGTTGAAAAGGCAAAAGCTAGAGGCGTTAAAGTTGTGCCTGTGCCTGGGCCGAGCGCTATTACTGCTGCACTTAGCGTGAGTGGAGTGGCGTGTGGGAAGTTCATCTTCGAGGGTTTTTTACCTGCGAAGACAAAGGCAAAGCGGGAACGAATTGCTCAATATGAGCAAGAAACTAAAACGGTGGTTTTTTATGAGTCTCCGCACCGCATTCTTGCTACTCTAGAGGCTTTGGCTGACATATATCCGAATAGGATATTGGGTATTGCTCGAGAGTTGACCAAAACGTTTGAAACCGTTTTGAATGGGAATACGCGAGAATTGCTTGAACTAGTTTCGTCTGATTCTAACCAGCAGAAAGGTGAATTTGTGTTGGTGTTGGAGGGGGCTGAAAAAGTTGAAAGGGCCGCGATCGATTTAGATGTTGAAAGGCTTCTGGGCTTATTGCTCGTAGAGTTACCGCCTAAGAAAGCGTCCGCCATCGTGGCTGAGGTGTTAGGTGTTAAGAAAAAGGATGTTTATCAATTAGCAATATCTCTTAAAGGTGGGTGAGTTGTGCTTGAACTGCTTGATTGTTCGTGCTTGCGGAAAAAAAGTTTGTAGTGCAGAATGTAATCAAAGTTAACAAAAATTTACGGAATACCTATGGAAAGGTTGATTCATCTCTACAGTTTTCGACTCTTGGTGCTCATGAGCTTGGCTTTGGGTAGTAAGGTTAGCTATTGTTTTGAGTTGTTGTCGGAGGGGGCCATGGATTCGGTGTCTGCTGTATCTGCTGTATCCGCGCAGGATATTCTTAATATTGCGGGGAGCTCTGAGGCAGGCTTGAGTGATGACTATGAGTCTTTGCCTTTTCAAACCGAGGTGTCGATAAGTGAGTTTGCGACGGATGAGGTGCAGACTGGGTTGGATTTCGCGTTGACCTTAGAAGTCGAGACATGGGTGGAAGACCTGCGGCAGCAGGGCGGGGGTCAGCTAGAAGTTGGCTTTATTGATGAGTTGCCGCCATCTACTTTTGATGTTGATCCATTCTTGTTTCAGCCATCGGGGGTGATTGAGATAGAGCGCATTGGCGAGGATGATGATGACAAAACAATTTATCAGCTGGGCCGTCTATCTCAGACGATAGAATTGTTGGAGTCTGGTGTTGACTCCGTTACTTATCAAGTGGAGCGCTATGTTGAGAGAGCTGCAACAATTAATGCAGACCCCTTTGGTGATGGAAGTTCAATCGGTAGTGGATATATTTCTGATTTAAGATCTATTAGTACGATAGAAATTGCTGCAATACGAGACTAATTGTCGACTCTTCTTGATAAACCTTTTCTTTCCCTATATCTTCCATTGCGAGCCTGCTGGGCAATCGCTTCATATTTATTGTGAAGAGGAAAGTCCGGGCTCCATAGAGCAGAGTGCCAGGTAACTCCTGGGGGGCGCAAGCCTACGGAAAGTGCAGCAGAAAGTATACCGCCTACATTTATGTAGGTAAGGGTGAAAAGGTGCGGTAAGAGCGCACCGCATGACTGGTAACAGCTCATGGCGATGGTAAACCCCACTCGGAGCAAGACCAAATAGAAGTCCTACGGCGTTGCTCGCGCTGGACTTGGGTAGGTTGC
>Ga0105348_1002639_pt1 | contig 10551 bp, 7 predicted proteins | sample EN8Hudsemesocosm_2_FD_83504 | JGI IMG/M metagenome (GOLD analysis project Ga0105348, IMG submission 83504) | Methane-oxidizing microbial communities from mesocosms in the Hudson Canyon - EN8C Hudson Canyon | ecosystem: Environmental > Aquatic > Marine > Cold seeps | place: Hudson Canyon...
ACACAATAACCGACACAGTTACTTTATTAGCAATCACCCATGTTATCGCTCGTGTTGCCTATAACGTATTATATTTATTGAATATTGGAACAATGCGCTCAATAGTTTGGGCCATAGCCACCATCTCTTCTTTTGCCATTATTTGGCAGTGTATTCCACAAAGCTAAAAATCTATTTCTAACATAGATTTTTTTAATACAAGCCTTTAGCAATAAAGGCTTGAACAATTTCCTCCCCCTCGCTAAAGTGATGTCATATTTCCTGAGTAGCATCATGTTTTAGTCGCCTTCATAAGTTTTCCTTACTAAAACATCAGGATTCATTATTTTTAACCAATTTTTTGAAATAATAAATATAGGATGAAGTACTGTGAGTGAAGAATTAGATCTGAATAAAATACGTGAAAAGATAACCCAACTAGATCAGCAGTTATTGGAACTCTTTGCACAACGACGCTCACTCACTCTTAATGTTGCAAAAAGTAAAGCTCATCAAATTCGTCCTGTGCGTGACCAACAACGTGAACAAGAGTTACTAATACGTTTGATAAATAACGGTAAAGAACTTGGTTTAGACGCTCATTATGTAACAAGTGTTTATCACACAATTATTGAAGATTCGGTACTTAATCAACAAGCTTATTTACAAACATTGGCTAACCCAAATATGCAAGTTCCTACGGTTAGTGTCGCTTTCCTAGGTGACAAGGGTTCTTATAGTTATTTAGCGAGTCATCGATACTTTTCACGTCGTGCAGAAAAAATTAACGAGTACGGCTGTCAAAGTTTCAAAGAAATCATGCAGCAAGTAGAGTCTGGCAATGTAGACTACGGCATGCTTCCCATTGAAAACACCAGTTCAGGCAGTATCAACGAAGTATACGATGCGCTACAACACACGAATTTATCAATTGTTGGAGAAATAACTCAACCGATTGAACATTGTTTATTGACTGCAGTGAATACCCAACTAAATAGAATTAAAACCATCTATGCACACGGACAACCTTTTACGCAATGTAGTAACTTCTTAGATAAACAAGATAACATTCGTATTGAATATTGCGAAAGTACCGCTGATGCTATGGCGAAAGCTTTTGAATTACAAGACGACACAGTTGCGGTTATTGGTAGTGAAGAAGGAGGCCAACTTTATAAACTGCATGCTTTAGAAAAGTCGATTGCTAACCAAACTGAGAACCACAGTCGCTTTATTTTAGTTGCTCGTAAACCTATTGATGTTGCAGAACAAATACCAGCGAAAACAGCTTTGATTTTAGCAACTGGACAGAAAGCCGGTGCATTAGTTAATTGCCTTATTATTTTAAAAGACAAAGGAATTAACATGTGTAAACTTGAATCTAGACCTATTCAAGGACGCCCATGGGAAGAAATGTTTTACATTGACGTTGAAGCGAATTTGAAAAGTGCGGTATTACAAGAAGCTATAAACGAGATAACCTCAATTACTAACTTTATCAAAGTATTAGGCTGTTATCCTATCGAACATATAAGTCCAACAAGTGTGCCAAGTAGTGCTGTAAACGTTTAACCTTTTAAATAATTAAAACTTCACCTAGATTGTAAAAAACAAATGTAGGTGAAGTTTTAAGAAAAAAGCACTTAAGAGCTACACGAAAGCATAGAACAGCCCGCTTTATTTCTCGCCCATTCTGGACGTTTTTCACTGTAATGATGAAACTCAACTTGTTCATCGTACGGTTTTTCCAGCACCTTTTGTAATTCGTGTAATTTACTGAAATCACCTTGCTCTGCAAGCTCTATAACTTGTTGTGCTAAATAATTACGCAATACATATTTAGGGTTTACTTTATTCATTGCCATTTTTCTTTCTTCTGGGGTTTTGTCGTCTTGCTGAATTCTATTAGCGTAGTTTTCTAACCATGAAGAAAAGCGTATTTTATGATCTTCCGTTAACTCTTCATCCAAATAAAAGCAGTCAGAGAAGTGAGTAAAGTTATTTTCTTTAACTTTATCGTCATACCTAAAATCAGCCAATAAACGATAGAAAATTGTCATGTCTGTTTCTATATCTTCTAGCAATGTTTCCAGAGCCCAAAATAGCTCAGTATCAGCTTTCTGGTTTATATCTTCTAAGGAGATATTCAACCCCAATTTGTTCGACATCATTTCATGCCATTGCTGTTGATAGTCTTTACTGTAGTTATTTAATATGGCTTCAAGTGGCTTAGATTCTTCAATTAACGGATAAATTGCATTTGCTAACTGGAATAAGTTCCATTGTGAAATTTCGCCCTGTTTGCCAAAGCTGTAACGCTTGCCTTGCGCATCCGTTGTGTTGGGCGTCCAAGACAAATCAAAATTATCAATCCAACCATAAGGGCCATAATCAATGGTTTCCCCGATTAATGACATATTGTCGGTATTCATTACGCCGTGAACAAAACCTACCCGCATCCAATGCACCATAAGTCGACAAGTACGCTGAGCAATTTCGTTAAACCACGCTAAGTAGCGCTGAATATGGTCGTCAGCGTATTCATTTAATAATTCAGGAAAATCTCGTTTAATTGAATAATCAACGAGTTGCTTTAACAGCACTTTATCTTTTCGATAGGCGGGTAATTCAATACTTCCAAAGCGCATAAATGACGAAGACACTCGACACACAACTGCACCTAATTCAGGTTTTGCATTACCGTTATAAAACATGTCTCGCACAACGCTATCACCCGTTAACGACAGGCTCAGTGCACGGGTAGTAGGAATACCTAAATGAAACATCGCTTCTGAACATAAGAATTCTCTTACAGAAGAACGTAATACCGCTAAGCCGTCAGCTGTTCTAGAAAAAGGTGTTGGTCCTGCACCTTTCAACTGGAGTACTTTATGGCCATGTAATGGGGTGTTTACTTCAGCTAAGTTGATAGCTCGACCATCGCCTAATTGTCCAGCCCAATGACCAAACTGGTGTCCGCCATAACACATGGAATAAGGTGAAAACTCTTCAGGAACAATATTCCCCGTAAACAACTGTAAAAATTCATCACTCTTTATTTGCTCTTCACTTAATCCTAGTATTGATGCAACATCTCGGCTACTGGTAACCAACTGAGGATTAGCTGTTCGTTTGGGTGTTACCCAAGAAAAAGCAGCGGAATGTACTTGATGAGGAAAAATAGACTCTTCTAGATCTTCAGGTAACTGTGAAGAAAAACTATTTTCAATATTGAAATCTAAATAAGACAAAGTAAGCGGCTGATTGGAGAATAGAATTGTAGGGGAATTATTCACTGTCAGTTTACATTTTGCAATATTCATTTCAAACAAAACCTGACATGGCCTTTAAAATGTCAGGCTAAAAGCGACTTTTGAAAATTATATTTACGCTTTAAAGGTTAAAGCGCTTTAGCTTATTTTATTTAACCCGTAAAATACTGAAAATTTTTAGTATACCATTAGGCTTTATCTTGCAAACGTTAGCCCAGCTTAAATCAGGCGAATATTCAGACCTTACGCGCTTAACCCTTAGCGAAAACTTAACTGAATTTCCGAGCGAAATATTTTCATTAGCGAATTCACTCGAAGTATTAGATTTAGCCAACAATCAATTATCGAGTTTACCCAAAGAACTATCTTCTTTAAAAAAGCTAAAAATATTATTTTTAACAAATAATAACTTCGAAAGCATTCCCGCTATCGTAGCCGATTGCCCAAAGCTAGAAATGATCAGCTTTAAATCAAATAAACTCACACATGTTGATGAAAACGTACTGCCACTTCAAACGCGTTGGTTAATATTAACGGATAACAACATAGTTACTTTACCCAACTCAATGGGTGAGTTAATCCGTTTACAAAAATTTGCTATTGCAGGAAATCAATTACAGCAACTACCTAGCAGTATGAAAAACTGTACCAACCTTGAATTAATGCGCCTTTCAGCCAATCAGTTAACAGAACTTCCAGAATGGTTGTTCCAATTACCTAAATTGGCATGGTTAGCGTTCTCAGGTAATAAATTAGCAGAGAATACGCCACAAATATCGAATGAAATGGTCAGTGTTTCATTAAATGATTTCCACCTAAAACAAAAATTAGGTGAAGGCGCGTCAGGAGTTATTCATCAAGCCGAATGGATCAATAAACCTTTAAATATTGATTCAAATAACGATATCGCGGTAAAACTATTCAAAGGTGAAATAACCAGCGACGGCTACCCGATTGATGAATTGAATAATTGCTTACAAGCCGGTGAACATCAAAGTTTAATCAAAGTTATTGCTAAGATTATGTCGAAAGAACAACTCGCGTTAATCATGGAGTTAATTCCAGCTCGCTTTTATAACTTAGGCTTACCGCCATCATTAATAACCTGTACTCGAGATACCTTTCCTAGTGATGCAACTTTAGAAGTAAGTGATATTTTAAAGATTGCCTTAAGCATGGCTGATGCCTTACGTCACTTGCATGAAAATAACGTTAGCCACGGTGATATTTATGCTCACAACACTATGGTTGATAAAGAAGCCAATATGCTTTTTGGTGATTTTGGTGCGGCTTCTAATTTGAATGTTTTAACCGAAAAACAGCAAAAAGCAATGCAAGCCATAGAAGTAAGAGCTTTTGGTTGTTTATTGGATGATTTATTGCCCTTAAGTCATCATGCCCAAAAGACGCATCACTATGATCAACTCATCAATATAAAAAATAATTGTATGCAGGAAACTAGCTTTAACAGGCCTACCTTTAGCACCATTGTAGAACAGCTAGAGTTGATAGAATAAAAAGGCACATTTCAACTTACTGCGTTAATACTATATTATCGGTATAAGCTTTACTAAATATCACTCTTAATAAACATTAAAGGTGATCATCAATATCTGAGTATTTATATATGAATTCGAATAAAAATGAACTAATGACAGAATGGTGCTTGCTTCAGAATCAATTTGATAGCTATGAAAAGCATTCTCTCTATATTAAATTAGTCAGTATTATGGTTTTATTGACCGCTGAAATATCAGGATTTATTGGTATTACTATCATTTTTATACTATTGGTTTTATGGGGACAAGATGCCATTTGGAAAACATTTCAATCGCGCATAGAACCTCGACTTTTTCAGATTGAAAAGTCTATTTCAACTGATTGCAGTGAAAGTGCATGCCAATTTAACACTGAATATAATAAGGGGAGTTTAGGTGGTTTAGCTTTAATTATTGAATATGCTCGCCAATCGATTCGACCTACGATAGCTTTTCCTCATATTGTTCTGATAATAATTTCATTGGTGAAATATTTATATTAATTATCACCTAAAGATAATAGATACATATAAAAACGATACAAACTTCTATTTAATAACAAGGAGTAACAAAAGACTTTTTGTTACTCCTTAAAAATTGTTCTATGGCAAACGAGCAGTTAAAAAAGTCTCCCTAAACCTTTAGTCAACGTCTGAAATGTAATCACTGAGTTCATTAACAATTCCTTTGATTGCATTACTACTTTCATTTTTAATACTTTCAAATATTAGACCATTTATAAGCTGTTCCATTTTTTTGTCTTTTTTGGCTTTGTCTATTTTACTCAGAGAAAACGCCTTTAATTCAACCAATTTATCACGCTCATAACTTGTCAATGTTGGGTCGTTAATCAATGCACTTAAATGCCCTGGCGTATCTAATATTGAACCATTTAACATCATGGCTGACGTTATTGCTAAAGTTGGGATCCACGGTTTATTAGTTTCTACGCCTATTTTAGTAAAGGCTGTATGTGTTAACTTTAAGTTTCCATTTTTAATGGCCAAACTTCCCATCATTAAGTTTGAGAACAATTGTTCCTTTTGAAATTGATCTTCCACTCCTTTAAACTCATCGTTCGATTGAATTTTATCAGAGTAATCTTTCGCTAATTCATCCCATCCTTGATTATACATTGCTGTTGCTAATGAAGTTTGTGCAATATATTTATCTTTGTGTGTTTTCGCTTTTTTTAATGCCAATTTACTGTCTGCAATGGCAAAGTCTTCATTAAATCCTAAGCTCCACATATAAGCTAATAAGGTGTGAGTATTCGTACGGGTTAGCTCGTCACCTTCAGCTGATTGTGAATTATAAACACGTGTTATGCCCTTAATGCTTTCTCTCGACATTTTATAATAGCCTTTATAAATCCACTCTTTTTGCAATTTCTTATATTTTTTCCCTTCAGATTTTAAAGAGGCAAATGCTGGTAACGATATAACAAGCCAACTTACAAAAAAATAGCTCATCCATTTGTTTTTAATATTCATTATTTATTCCGTTAATTTTTTGGCAATACTTTGATTTTTAAGACTGTATGCTCCATGAACATGACCTTGGTAAAATTTATCTTTTATATGTGATACTGAGAAAACCAGTTTCGAACTAATATCTCCTATAATACTGTTCTCATGAGCAACAATATTTAATCCTGCTGCATCTAATCTACTGCCACTTAATTTTATTGCTTCTTGGGTATGAATAAGTCCATTAGTAATATTGACTACAGACTCAGTAGCAATCAAAGCACTGTGGTCACTTTTAATTGTTATGTTTTCAGCGGTAACTAATGAATCTGTTATTAACAATTGGTTGGCAGAAAAATCTATCAATTGAACATTACTACAATTGTTAATATATACTTTATTATATGAGCCACTATATTTTTGGTTGTTAAGGTTTTCGCAGATTAAATCACCTTTATTTACAAGTGATTCAACGAGTAACTTTTTTGTAATTTGGCCATCCAAAGACTGCTCTAAATGCTTCAAAAATAATTCATTATGCGACTTCATTGGTACATGCCCCGCACCATCGATAACGCTTAAAGTGGCTCCTTTTATTTGTTGCTTAAGAACTTTTGCAGTTCTTAACGGAGCTACATTGTCTTCAGCCCCCCAAATAATAAATGTTTCAACGCTAATTTCTGGTAAGGCTAAACTAAAATTTTCTTCTATTAAACTAACCGCAGCATTGGTATTAGGGCTTCCTTTTATCAAAGACCACGCAAACCTACTTTCTTGAATAGTATCACTCACGACATTTGTACTAATGAGTTCCACCAATGAACCGCCAAAGTCACTGACTTGGGAGACAATATTTTTCAATTTTTCTGGAGACTTTTTTTCATCAATATTATGCTGAACAGCACTTTTAATAAATGCTGTTTTGTGAAGAATACCTGCAACATCAACTAAAATAAGTTTTTCAATAGCATCTGGATACATACTGGCAAAACGCAAACTAACGGCGCCGCCCATTGAATGGCCAACGAGTGTAAATTTTCCTGTTGAATATTTCTCACTGACTGCATTTATAACGTCTGCATATCGAGTAGGTGAATAACGGCCTTCTGGCTTTTGAGAATAACCAAAACCCGGTAAATCGATAGCAATAACATGATATTTAGTCGCTAAAAATGGCATTACTGAATACCAATCTTGCATACCTAGCTGACCCAAACCATGCACTAATAGAATACTTTCTTGATGCTGTAACCCTGCCTGTAAAATCGCCATTTTGGAATTAAAAACGGGCTCTTGAAAATAGCTATAAACCCAACCTTCTGGAGAAGATTCAGGTAATACTAAAACATTTTCAGCTAAGGTTTCATTTTCTGTATTCAACTTCTGCTTAATGTCACTATAAGTTGCCTTGAGTCCACTAAGCCAAGTAGATGCGTGAGAATGGTAAGGGGCTAAAAGAAGAATAAATATTAAAAGTAATCGCAATAGCGTGTGACTCATTTGTTTTTAGTTTAAAGAAGATATAGTACCAAAGTAATGGTACTTTACTTTAACAAGTAACATTATTTAAGCGATTAATTAAAATAACTATTATTAAAATTAATAATGACGCTAGGCCTATTTAGACAATATATTCCAAAGAACCTAAAACATCAGAAAAGACGCCTCTATTAATATTGATTATTGTAGGTTTTTTTGCCATTGCTCGAAACCCTTTCTTAATTTATGAATGATTTCAGCTTTAGTACCTAGGCTTAATGCCATGCAATGTTCCACACTTTGATCATGCCCTATTGCCATACCTGAAACTATATTCAATTCTTTAGCCCCAAGAGATTCTAACCGATAATTAAGTGACTCTTTAGATTGAATTACCACATCAACCCTTCCCTTTATTAATTTTTTGAGGTTAGTTTCTTCATTAGAAGATGAATCAACATTTACGCCTTCTTGGAATCCTTTTTGTAGAAAATAACTGTAACTGTTGTCTCCACGCATTAGCCCCACAATTCCTTTTTTCATACCCTCTAACGAATCTATATTTATTTCATTCTTTGCTAATTTATATGCATGAATTGGCGTAGATTTATAAATTGGACATATCCAATTAAATTGAGTTTCTCGTTGTTTGGTTCTATAAATGGAATAAATAAGTATATTAGGATTACTCGTTGCTAAATGAAAACTTCTTGCCCAAGGGTAGACGTTTATAGAATATTTAATATCTGTGAATTTCAGTATTTCTCTTATATTCTTCGTGACAACCCCTGAAACTTCTTTTCCGTTTACAATAAATGGAGGCCATTCTTCCGTAACAATTTCAAGCTCAATTTCGCTACCTCGTGATGAAAAAGAAAGTAATAAAAAAATAATGAGTCGTAGTTTTTTCATTAAATATTTCACCCACGTTTAATCGTTAAAATTAACATCCCTATATGTGCTTAATATCCACAGTATAGAGTACTTTTCAAAGTAAATGACTGATCACATCGATTTCTCATTCAGGTATCCAAGCCATATTTCATGTCTCTGCGAATAGAGCTTTCTAGCAAAACATAAAATTCCCTCAGTTGGAATAATATTCACTCTAGCAATTACCAAATAACGGCTAATAAACTTTAACTTAATAACGGCAAGTTTTAGGAAAAAAACACGCCATAAATTGCGAGTCAAAATTCAACGACCTATAAAAAGGATGTGTTGTATTTCTAATATATTGAATCTATAGCTATTAATGTAAATAAAATGTTAGTCTTGAGTTTAGGGTACTGCCTATATTTAAAGGAACTAAGTGTAACTATGTTATCAATCAAAAAAACATCCACGCTACTAATCTTATGTTTATCGTTGTTATTAACTGCTTGTGGAGGCTCAACCTCGGATTCAACCACAGATTCAACCTCGAAGCTTTTCATCACCACTTGGACGACGGAGGGTCTTGATAATGACTATACAATTGAGATAAATACTAATGGCGCAGTTGGTAATTATACAGTTGACTGGGGCGACGGTGCCATACATGAAGATGTTAAAGGGAGTATCACACATTACTATGATGCTATTGGGCTTTATACTGTAAAAATCAGTGGTGATTTTCCTCAAATACGCGCCTCAGAAAAAATACAGTCGATTGAACAATGGGGAGATATTCAGTGGCACTCAATGGAAAGTGCATTTAGAGGCGCAGTTAGTTTAGTTATTAATGCAGCTGATGTGCCTGATTTATCCCGCGTGACGAATATGAGTAATATGTTTAATGGCAATAAGACTTTTAACCAAGATATTGGCGATTGGGATGTGTCGAATGTTACCGTTATGAGCCGCATGTTTGAAGGAGCCAGTGCTTTTAATCAAGATATTGGTAACTGGGATGTGTCAAATGTTATCTATATGGAACACATGTTTGATAGGGCAAGTGATTTTAATCAAGATATTGGTAACTGGGATGTGTCGAGTGTTATCCATATGCACGCGATGTTTAGCGGTGATATACCGTTTGATGACTCTGTTAGATTCACTTCTTTTAACCAAGATATTGGCGATTGGGACGTGTCGAATGTTACATCTATGCATAGAATGTTTAATGGCGCCACGGCTTTTAACCAAGATATTGGCGATTGGAATGTGTCGAATGTTATCGCTATGCAGGGGATTTTTAATGGCGCCAAGGCTTTTAACCAAGATGTTAATAGCTGGGATGTGTCGAATATTACCAATATGGAGAGAATGTTTGCTAGAGCTACGGCCTTTAATCAAGATATCAGTAGCTGGGATGTGTCGAATGTTCACAATATGTACGCCATGTTTGTTGCTGCCAGTGCTTTTAACCAAGATATTAGTAGTTGGGATGTGTCGAATGTTACCGATATGAGATATATTTTTACTGAAGCCCTTGCTTTTAACCAAGATATTAGTAACTGGGATGTGTCGAATGTTACCAGTATGTGGGGTATGTTTGCTAGAGCTACGGCTTTTAATCAAGATATCAGCCGTTGGCAGGTATCGAATGTTAGCTCTATGGGCAAAATATTTGATGGAGCCAGCGCTTTTAATCAAGATATCAGCGGTTGGGATGTGTCGAATGTTAATTATATGAACAGCATGTTTTCTGGAGCAACCGCTTTTAATCAAGATATTGGCAGCTGGGATGTGTCGAGTGTTAGCACTATTGAAAGTATGTTTAATGGCGCCACCGCTTTTAACCAAGATATTGGCAGCTGGGATGTGTCGAATGTTGGCGATATGGGCGGCATGTTTGAGAATGCATCACTTTCTACGCAAAATTATGACGCC
>Ga0105348_1002641_pt1 | contig 10547 bp, 5 predicted proteins | sample EN8Hudsemesocosm_2_FD_83504 | JGI IMG/M metagenome (GOLD analysis project Ga0105348, IMG submission 83504) | Methane-oxidizing microbial communities from mesocosms in the Hudson Canyon - EN8C Hudson Canyon | ecosystem: Environmental > Aquatic > Marine > Cold seeps | place: Hudson Canyon...
CCAAAAGCAATTGCGATTGCATCGACGTTATCCGCAATTGGCAAGCTGGTTTGCAAGTAATAATTGCTTGTAGTGGTATTGACGCCGCCTGCATCGGCATCGCCTTCAACAGCACTTTTTCCAGTTTTTACGAGTGCCGCATTGGCTTCAGTGTCTCCGTAATATAAGCTTAATTGTGTATTATCGTCATTTCTAATGGTGTGTTGAATTTGGGGTGAAATAAAACCTGATGCGCTAAAGTAATGTGATGGAGTTGAGTCAGGTTTTACCACAGAGATAACAACCGTTTCATTAGGCTCAACTGTCGTATCCGAATTTACGACTAACTGTACTGTTTCTGTACCCAGTAGCGGTTCATCGATTAAACTCACAGTTGAAGCAAGTGAATAATCTAAAGTGCCACAACTTGATTGCCCTACATTACTTGACTGACAAGATTGAGTAATCCCAAGCTCTAAATCTGAGGTATTGTCCGCAATCTTTGCACCACCCCACCCAAGTACTAAGTCAATTTCAGATGAATCTGATGCATCTTCAAGAAGTGAACTTAAAGCAGCCCCCCCAACAAACGTTAACGAAGGAGTAATTACATCATTATTATTGATGTTAAATGTGAGGTCTGGGGTATTTGTTGTAGAAAAATACCGACTTACGTATTCAAGTTGGTTGATAACCGTTTGAATTTCAGCTAATTCATTAGGTTCAACTAGCTCCTCGCCAATAATATTTATCGATAAATCTTTCGACCCCACAGGGGTTGTCGATAAACCGCTATGTAATATCACTGATGATTCAAAATCAATATCTCCCGTATCAGCAATGCATTTAGGGTTAAGTCCACTATCACAATTTTCACTCACAGATAGCATAATTTCAGGAACATTCTTTGCTATAGAATTGTCCCATGTAACAGACAAACCTGAACTTAGGCTTCCCGTATCGCCCTCTAGTATCTGCCCGCCTGTACCGATGAAATCCAATGTAATGTAATCATCATTTTGAATAGTGTATTTCAAATTAGATATTTCAACAGAGGTATTAATATAGTGACTTGGAATTGAACTTAGATCTAAAGAAAGAGACACTATTTCATCGGGTTCGACTGTCTCATTATCGACAATCAGAAAGGACATGGTAGCGACTTCTGTTTTCAACTTATTGCTTAACTGATAATTACTAGTATGAGTATAGTCCTGCTCAACAGCCGAATCACAATCTGATTCTGTATAGGTTGATCCAGTCGCATAACTAGCACTACAAGTACTTGATACCAAAATATTTATATCGGTAACATTACTAGCAATATTGTTGCTCCAAGTAACTTGCAGCCCAACACTTTCTAAATCAGATTCTGGCGATGATAAATAAATTTCATTATTGATTTTAGTACCCGCAGAATTTTCAAAAGCGAGGTTAGGAGAAAAAGTATCATCATTATTAATTATGAAATTTAATTCTACATCAAGCCAGGTATTGGCTAGAAATTCACTAGTAATGTCTAGACTATCGAGGCTAATTAAGACCTTAGCTAATTCATGGGGTTCGACTAAATCATCACCGACTATATCAATACTAAGATCTATAGGAGTTCCAGGAGCTGCTGTTGCAGTGCCTTGCGTATGAATAATGTATTCATTATTGAAGCTAATATCACCACTAACGTTAGTACCTTCCACACTAGTGATTACACATAAGTGATTTTCAGATTCATCACAGGACTCAGATAAGGAAAGTTCCATCCCCACAACATTATTTGCAATGTTTTTATCCCACGTAATTGTAACATTAGCACTCGATGTCCCTGCATCAAGTTCAAAGAGTTCATTCAGATTTGTATTAGCTACATCTATACTCAGAAAATCATCATTTAAAATAGAATAATTTAGAGCAATATTTTCCCATGACGTAACATAAGGCGCTAACGAATCAACATTAAGAAGTGATACAGACAGCTTAGATATTTCATCTGGCTCAACTAGCTCATCATTAGACAACAATTCAAAATTAAGATCTTTAGTTAGAACAGATGTTGCCGTTCCGAATGTATGAATTTCTGTATTTGATATTTCAAAATCAAAACCATCAGCACATTCGTAATCCGTAACCAATAAGCAAGTATCAGAAATCGTTATCTCTAAACTCGGCACATCAAGAGCAATAGGGTTTGATAAAACAATTTTATAAGGGAAGCGGGAAACGGTCTCTAGAAAAGATGCGACAAGTTCACCTTCATTAATTGAGGTTGACCCCTTTGCCTCGATTGAAATGGTAGCGTAGTCGTTATTCTCGATAACTCCTTCAGCAATTACACTTGTTTTATCAGAAGATACACTTACACACTCAGGCACACTGCCGAATTCACAAGATCTCAATCCAACAGGTATTGTTGTGTCATTGTCTGAAATTGAAACAGTAAGCCTAACCGTCTCATCCAATTCAACTGTCGAATCATTCAAAATTGTTGCAACAATACTTTGACTACGATTATCGTTTGACTCATCGAACACTATAAAAGAAGTAGAGCCTCCAATAGTAACTGGTTCAGAATTATATGCGTAACTAGCATCTTCTAATTCTGTACTAACATGTGATAACTGAACATTAAAATCTACTTCAATATCAGCATTCAAGTTAAGTAAGAATTCAGCATCCCCTATTGCTTCACTTTTACTAAATCCGTAAACATCTAAATAAGCCAAGTCGACATTAGTAGCACTAATGGTAAGTGTTTTTGACTTAGTTTCTGAAACTCCCTCGTTCTGACTACTTAAAGTAGCAACAAAATCTATAAATTCGTCACACTCAACAACATCATCATTAACAAAAGAAATATCTATTACACTTTCTGACTTCCCTTGATCAAAGACAGTGGGCAACTCACTCTCAAGTACTAATTCAGACGAAGACAGGTCTGAACTTTCACGCCAGCTACACGATTCGTTCCCAGTCACACTCTGAATCACTGATAAATTAAATTGCTCTAAAGCTAATACTCCATCACTCAACTGTATCTTGAGCCGCTGAGTACCTTGAAAGCTCTCTTCGAAACTAGCAATATCATTTGCAAATAATGAATTATCATCTGATACCCAAACTAATTCAGGTAAATCATCATTCAAGATCGTGATTTCTAATGCTTCACCAATTAAAGTTCCATTACTGCTTCTCAATTCGATGAAAAAACTTTCATTACTTTCGATATTAACGTCATCATTAATATTGAATGATATAGAAAAGTCTGAGTCCCCACTCGGAGAGATACTCCCATTTGGAATAATTAAAGACTTACTTACAACCTCTCCGTTTTGTACGTTCTCTACAAAATCTGCTGCATCAAGTGCACTAGCTGCTTCTCCATTATTAGCGAGTCGTAAGATATATTCGAAATTGTAGTCATATCCTACAGGGTCTTTCATTTCGATATAGATATCATGTTCGCCAATTGCATTTGAGCTTTCAAGATATTTTAATTCTGTCGTTCTTACTTCAACACCTGTGTCATCTAAATATTTTCTATATACATTAAACTCAGGTGATTCATTATCTGTTATATATATACGTCCAGCACCAAATTCAACACCCGCATCATTTGATAAAACAAATTCAAGTAATTCAACATTCTCTAAGCTCGCGTCATCCAACAAAGTAAAGTTAGCTAAATAAGTTTCTTGCCCAGGAATAATTTGTATTTGTCCAAAATTAGACGTGAAATCAGCATCTAATGTCGCAAGCTCTGTTGTGTTGTTACTCCCTTCTTGGCTAAATTCACGCAGAGAATAATTAAGTGTAAAAGTTTCTGTAAAACCACCATCGCTGTCGATCGAAAAAGGCATCTGATATTTATTATCAGATGCACTTTCTGCAACCTGTAAAGAACGCCCTGCGTTAATTTCAAATGTTGGCGCACCACTTCCAGGAAAATCATCAGTTCGGATTATTCCACTAGCAGATACTTCCCCAGTAATCTCATGACGTGCCGTCAACATTACCAACTCATCTAATTCGATATCATAATCACCAGTAATATCGACAACAATTGTTTTAACTAACTCTCCACTCAAAAAAACAAGATCACTTGAGACAGCAGCATAATCAATTTCTGCCGCTGCATAACCAATGGCATCATGTACTTCTGTATAAACACTCAGAGTAAACGGAGAAACTGTTTCTTCACTCAATTCAATTATAAATTTCAAGGATTGCGTGCCGACATTACCTTCAGTTGCTGCAACGGAAGTAATTTGCACCTCTGGGTAATCATCGTTTAAAATAATACCCACAAAATCTCCAACCTGAAGACCGGACTCATCAGTAAGCAGTACACCCACCTGTTCGTCAGCCTCAATTCTACTTTCAGATAATATCTCAAGATTTAATGAATAACTTTGACCTTGAATTACCTCAATGCTTCCCGACAATTCTAGATAATCACTTTTAGCAACTGCGTCGATATCATAACTTTGATAGGTTAATAGCCCTGAATTTTGTGCGGTAAATACCAGAGACATGATATTTGTACCAACATCACCCTCGACATATTCATTGACATTTTCAAGAGTGGTCCGGGAAGATGGGTCAACAACAGTAACATTAGACTTAGAGGAGCCCGACCCATTTGAGCAGGCCACCATTAGCAAGGAGATTATTGACAAAAATAATAATTTATAACTGATAAAAATATTAGTCATTGAGTTGATCCGTCACCCAAAATAATTGGAAAAATTTTGCCGGAGTATACACTCTGTTACATCATATTCGAACTTAAAAACACGCCTTTGCAAAACATTTAAACATCAAGCGTTAAATTTTAATTACTACTTGACATTAATGCCTAATTGGAAAGAAACTGTGGCAAAGTTATTCAATAAATGGAACTGCACCTAAATGGATTTACAGCACCCGCTACTGGCAATTGGATCAACAGCAATACAAGGTGAATCTCCATGCGGAATTAATGCTAAATACGAACCTAGCTTCGAAGCCTTAGAAGCCGAACTAGCTAAACAAGAATCTTTAACAGCTGAAAAAGTTGACTGGAAAGAAGTTAAAGCGCTCGCTACTGATCTTTTACAAAATACCACCAAAGACTATTTAGTTGCATGCTACCTGGCTCACTCACTTAGTATTACTGAGGGTTATACTGGGTTACTTGTAGGCACCAAAATTCTAGAAGGATTTACTGAGAATCATTGGCAGGCATCATTTCCTCCAGCGAAACGCTTACGAGCTCGTAAAACTGCTATTGAGTGGTTAGTTGAGAAAACTACACAGTTCATCGAAACCTCTCCTCCTACCAGTGCTGATAATGAGATAGTCATTGAACTAGCCAAATCGGTTAAGAATTTAGACTTTTCATTATCTGAAAAAATGGAAGCTCAAGCGCCCAATATGGCAGAGCTCAACCGTAGCTTAAAGCGACTTAAGCAATCAGCTGACTTCGAATTGAAAGCTTCTGCTGACAAAGCGGTGCCGACCCCTGCAGTAGAACCTACACCAGAAAAAACTCAAGAGGCCATAGCGGAAAATGCAATAGAAACACCTCCTTCTATAACTCCGACTATTGAAGAAGCCCCTGCAACGATTGCCCCAGCGCCAATAGTGATACCTGCCGCCCCAAGCAGTGTTAGCGCATCGTCTAGCAAACCCATTCCAATCAATAGCTCAGCTCTAGCTAATGACGGAGATGCCAAGAAGCTTTACAAACAAGTTCAGGATGCTCTTCGACAGCTAGCAGATTTTCACGCGGGCCAAAAACCATCCGACCCCAAACGCTATCGCTATTCACGTGCAGCGCTATGGGATTCTTTAGAAAAACTACCACCGAACAAGGATGGCGTAACGCAATTACCTAAACCCCCTGTCGATAAGATCAAAAAACTACAGGAGCTTTTTGATCAAGGTGATTTTATAGCTATTCTGGAGCAAGCTGAAAAAAGTGCGAGTAAAATGCCATACTGGTTCGATGGCCAGCGCATAATAGCTAATAGCTTATCTGCGTTAGGCGGTGAATATACAAAAGCTGCTGAAACACTCATTATGGAATTAAAGCAATTCCTGACAAGAGTGCCTAATATTATCACCCTCTCCTACTCCGACGGTACCGCTTTCGCTGATGAACAAACTTTGCTTTGGATTAATACCCAAGTATTGATTGGCGACCAAGGTGATGCAGAAGGAACTATGAGCGATGAAATAAACGAAGCCTTTATTGAAGCTCAGAAATTAGCCTCTTCAGGTAAGTTTACTGAAGGCCTTAAGTTTTTAAAGGGGGCAGCTGTTCAAAATTTACGTGACGAACACCGCATTAAACTCGCCACCGCCGAGCTTGTGGCGCAATCAGGACAAATAAAAGTAGCTATTCCGTTATTAGAAAGAATAATTACTGAAACAAAAAGAATAAACGTCATTGATTGGGAGACAGACTTCACCATTAAGGCTTATAGTATTTTAGTTCAAGCGTATGACAAACTAGAAGACGACGAAGCTGCACAAAAGCAACAGCAACGAATGGATGCTTTTGATCAGCTTTGTTGGTTAGATCCCACTGCAGTTGCTGAATAATAGATAACGAGGAGTTAAAGAATGGCTAACGGTAGCGTAGCACCTAAAGAACGAATTAATATTTCCTACAAGTCGAGCGCAGGCGGTGCCAGCGAAGATGTAGAACTACCACTTAAGATGCTGATTGTTGATGATTTTACTGGCAAAGAAAACGACGATGTCATTGAGGACCGCGACCCAGTAAACGTAAACAAAGATAATTTTAATGACGTTATCAAAAGCCACAATCTTTCAATGAACTTCAGCGTACCTAACCGCTTAGAAGACAATTCTGACGAAGATATTAATGTAGATTTGAAGATAAATAGCATGAAGGACTTCTCCCCTTCTCAAATCGCCGAGCAAACGCCAGAATTAGCAAGCCTTATGGAGCTTCGCCGTGCACTTCAAGCGTTAAAAGGCCCACTGGGTAATGTCCCAGCCTTCCGTAAAACGATTCAAGCAATTCTAGAAAATGACGAAACTCGTGCTCAGGTTATGCAAGAGTTAGGGTTGGTTAAGGAATAATTATGAGCACTTCAACTGAAACACAAACAGACTCAGCACAAGAAGCATCTGGTTTATCATTATTAGATCAAGTCATGCAAGAAACTCGCATCCAGCCAGGCGACGATGGCTTTGATACAGCTCGTCGCGGTGTTGAGGCATTCATCACTGACTTGCTCGCAGATAATAAAAAAGTCGACAAGGTCGAGAAAAAGCTAGTCGACGACATGATTAGCGCTATCGATAGCAAAATCAGTGGTCAGCTTGATGAAATTATTCATAGTGAATCATTTAAAAAAATTGAATCCTCATGGCGAGGACTTCATTTCTTAGTCAACCGCACTGATTTCAAGCAAAACATCCAGCTTGAGATGATCAGCACTTCTAAAACAGAGCTGATTGAAGATTTTGAAGATGCGCCTGATGTTACCCGCTCAGGCTTGTATAAACATGTTTACTCTGCAGAATACGGCCAGTTTGGTGGCAAGCCATATGGCGCAATCATTTCTGGTTTCGCATTGAATCCGACATCGCAAGACCTAAAATTGATGCAAGATGTAGCGGCTGTTAGTGCAATGTCTCACGCCCCTTTCATTGCTTCCGCTGGCCCTAAATTTTTTGGACTAGATAGCTTTCAAGGTATGCCTGCACTGAAGGACTTAGAGTCTATTTTTGAAGGCCCCCAGTACGCTAAATGGCAGAGTTTCCGTGAATCTGATGATGCCCGCAACGTTGCACTTACTGTTCCTCGTTTCATGCTGCGTTCGCCTTATGGTGAAGATAATGTAGTTAAAGAATTTGATTACCAAGAAGGCATTCAACAAGATTTTGAAAAGCTTTGCTGGGGTAATTCTTCTTATGCATTCGCAAGTAACATGGCTCGCTCATTCGCTGAATTCCGATGGTGTCCAAACGTCATAGGACCGCAAAGTGGTGGTGAAGTTTTAGATCTTCCGGTTTATAAGTATCAAGAGAATGGCGAGACTAAAATCTACAGCCCCTCTGAAGTGATGCTGTCAGATCGCCAGGAATTTGAATTAGCAGAACAAGGCTTCATCGGTTTAGTAGCTCGCAAAGGCACCGATAACGCAACTTTTTTCTCTGCTAATACCTGCCAAAAAGCAAAATTCTTCGGCAATACTCCCGAAGGCAAGCAAGCGGAAACAAATTATAAGCTTGGCACTGAATTGCCATACTTATTCATGATTGACCGCTTGGCTCATTACATTAAAGTAATCCAGCGCGAACATATCGGCAGCTGGAAGACTCGTAACGACTTAGACCGTGAATTGAATCAGTGGGTTCGTCAGTATGTTGCTGATCAGGATAACCCACCACCAGAAGTTCGCAGTCGCAAGCCATTACGTGAAGCCCAAATCATTGTTAGTGATGATGAAGGCAACCCAGGTTTCTACCGTGTAGAAATGAATGTTAGACCTCATTTTAAATATATGGGCTCTAGCTTCACACTTTCCTTAGCTGGAAAGTTGGACAAAGAATAGTTAATACCAACAGGTAGTCTAATACTATCTGTTGGTATTTTCTCATGATGCATATCACTTAATTAGACTAGGAGAAAATATATGGCAATTCCAGCATATATGGAAATTGAAGGACAAAACCAGGGTGATATCAGCTCTGGAGCTTTAAGCGAAGATTCAGTAGGTACTGCGACCCAGGAAGGTCACGAAGACCAGATCATGGTTCAAGCATTTTCTCACCATGTACCACGCGGTACAAATGAGCAAAGCGGCCAGATCACTAGCATGCCTGCTATGAAGCCTATGAAAGTCACTAAGATGATCGACAAAGCTTCCCCTCTTCTGCATAACGCTTTGACTTCTGGCGAGCAACTAACGATTACTGTTAACTGGTATCGTATATCTGCAAGCGGTGAAGAAGAGCTTTATTATGTAATGGAGCTTGAAAATGCTGTACTAGTTGATATCGAAACTATCCTTCCAAGCATCGGCGATCCAGCAATGGCTCACCTTGCTCACCAGGAAGTTTTGTACATCAATCCAGGTGCTATCACTTGGACTCACGAAGCAGCAGGTACCGAAGGTAGCTATCGCTTTGGCGCTTCTGCAGGCTAGTTAGCCATTTGAAGCCGAGCCCGCATTTGCGGGCTCTTTGTTACACTGATCAGGCATATTGACGTGCATTATATTTCCACCCTTTTTTTAACTGTATTTCTAACGGCTTGCGCTAGTAAAACAACCCTTGAAGTTGCTCCAGAAGATTGGACTTACCAAGAACGCGCCATTCATATCCATGCTACTGCACCCGCTGATTTAAATGTAATTAGCGGCCGCCCTCATTCTTTAGCTATCGGCATTTTTCAATTGAATGACCCTAATACCTTCCAAGGCTTGTCAGAAACAAAAGAAGGTGCTGTTCAACTGCTAAACAAGGGGCGAATAGACGACACCATCGCTCAGTTTTCACGCTCTATTATGCAACCCGGCGGTGAGAAGGTTTCAGTTTTTAGTCGCGCTCAAAGTGCGCAATACGTTGGCATTATTTCTGGTTATTTTGGATTAAATACCGAGCTCGACGTTAAAATATATCCAATTCCGGTTAAACCGGCAAAGCGTGGTTTTGTTGATGTCCTGCTTTCAAGCTTGGGGCTGATTGCAGATGAAGCAAAAGCAATTCCGGACAATTTATACATCGATGTATCTCTTGGTCGAAAGAGTACACGTGAATTTAGTATTTTAGATAAAGATGAAACCAATCTTTTTTAAGTTGGTCTTTTATGATTTTTATATTTGGGGGTAAACGTGGCTACAATTAAGCCTGTATTTTGGCGTCAGGGGATGTTTTTACAACCTCAGCATTTTCAACAAAGCGAGCTGCATCAAACTAACCAGTCAAATTTAGTTAGAGAGTATTCTCATCCTTGGTTTTGGGGTTTTATTTCTTACTCTATGGCCAAATTGTCTCTACAGCAACGTATTGTAGAGCTCGACCAAGGTGAAATTATTTTTCAAGATGGTACTCACGTAATTCTGGGGCAAAACGCGTATATTCAAAGTCGACAATTAGACGATGTAGAAATCGCACCCGAAGTGCCTTTGAATGTTTATGTTAGCCTACGAAAAATGAGTAGCCTTGAATCTAATGTTACCGTTATTCAAGATGCGACTGAAACGTCTGCCGTACAAACTCGTTATTTCACCCAAGCTTCTCCGCAGACAGTCGATGATATTTATTCAGACGGTCCTGAAGCTGAATTACAATCCCTTACCCATAAATTAAGCATTGTCTTTGAACATGAACGTGAAGCTTATGCCGATTATCTTTTAATTCCAGTGGCAAAAATCACCCTTGATGGTGAGAATTTAATTTACCCGTCAGAATTTGTACCACCATTAATCACAATGGCTGGTACTCCAGACATTCAACGCTTGGTTAAAGAACTGCGTGACGAGCTGACAGGTCGCGCAATTCAATTAAGCAATAATAATAGCGCAAGCCAACAATCGGGCAGCTTCGAC
>Ga0105348_1002644_pt1 | contig 10534 bp, 5 predicted proteins | sample EN8Hudsemesocosm_2_FD_83504 | JGI IMG/M metagenome (GOLD analysis project Ga0105348, IMG submission 83504) | Methane-oxidizing microbial communities from mesocosms in the Hudson Canyon - EN8C Hudson Canyon | ecosystem: Environmental > Aquatic > Marine > Cold seeps | place: Hudson Canyon...
AACTAATGCCCTTGCGCTTTTCTGCATCTGTCATCTTTAACCACGCGATAAAACTTGGATATTTTTTATGTGGCATGCCCTCAAGGCTATCGATAAACTTTGCCGTGCTTTTCTGCCAAGACTGCTTCATCGTTTCGTTATAGACTTTATTAAAGGAAAACTTAGAAATACGGATCGGTGTCGGGCAATCAATCATAATATTGCGGTTAATTTGATTATGATGACCTGAATTAATATTGACTGGGCTCTCTACCCCAACAAACAGGTTATTCTCAATAAACATGCCCATGGTGTGATTATCGATATAAATGCCATGGCGTTTATTGGGAATATGATGAAAATAGTTATTGCGGATAATGTTGCCGCGTTGCTCAGGGACTTTAGTATTGTAAATATAAAGCGCGCCACCATCGAACTTGTGATATTTCACCACATCAAATATTTCATTGTATTCGACAATATGATCATTACCGCCCTTAATGCGAATAGCGAAATGCGGACCATCATGAATTTTATTGTGTGCTACGCGATTACCCACACCATTAAGGTACACGGCCGGAATTTGAGAGCGCTGATCCCAAGCAAAGTTGTGAATGTGATTATACTCAACAACATTATTTGCTTTGCTAAGCTGCTTTAAGTTACCGCCATCCACTCTGACGCCATAACCACCGATGGCTGATATTTCATTACCACTAATGAGGTTATTATTGCCTGTTACATCAATACCACCCTTAACAAAATTAGTGATGGTATTACCAATAAACGCCATGGCTGTTGTATTGTTAAGCTCGGCAAATAGGTTGCGTCCAGTATCAAAGGTAAGATTTTCAAACCGAACATAACTAACATCCGTAGCACTTATTGCAGGCTGGTTGAGCGAAGAAAGTACAATCGGTTGTTGGGCAAAGTCCGTAGGGGGATACAAGTAAAGTAAGCCAGTAGTTCGATCGATATAATATTCACCTGGCTGATCTATTTCTTCAGCAACATTCTCAAAGAAAAAGTGTGCTGCTTTGAGTTTGTCACCAACACCGGTAAGTGCTGCACCCATCTGCAAAGTAAACTGTTTTTTGTCGACATCAATATGACTTACTCGGTTATAAGTCCACTCCCAACTCGAAGAGACTACACCATCAATAAAAATATTGCCGTTATTGTGCCAGCGAGACATTCTGTCGAACTCAACCGCCACAGTGCCGCCACCATTCATAAATACAGCGGAATGCTCCCAGCCCTTTTTCCTACTCTTTTGCGGCAGTGTTTTTTTGCCAATCCCCTTGTCAATAACTCGGCTGAAAGAGGTGAACCCTGTAAAGTCGTCCAGTCCTAACTCAAGCCCTTGCATCCGTTTGGTCACTTTAAGGTGAGTATTAGGCGCATCAACATTTGGCCAACGCGCTAAAGACATACGTTTACCACCAATAGTTAACATAACCGGAGGTACTCTATTTTCAGGCTCTAATCCCCAGCCATGTGAAACGAGTTTTCCTAGGTCTTTTACTCCTTGTTGCTTAAGGTTAATCACCTGAATGTGTTTAAGGGCGGTTTTATCAATTAATCGACGTGAGAACTCGGTATCAAGGGGCACGGGGTAAAAAGCATTATGAGCAAGTATTCTTCCGCCAAAAAAGCGTGCTTTGACACCCGGTAACGCTCGATAGATAACTGGCGAATTAGCTGTACCTGAATCTTCTGACTTAAGGTTTAACCCTGACAGGTGGGTATAATCACCTTGGCCAACCCGTATTTCAAAAGTGCCACTCACCCCTTGTTTTTTTAATTGGCGAACCTTATTTCGAGCACTGGTTAAAGAATTAAGCGGCTGTTCAAGTGTTCCATTACCTTGCGCTGTGCCAACGGGACTCATGTGGATCACGTGATGTTGTGAAGATGTTGCTTTAACATAGCTAGAGGGTAGCATAACCCCAAAAAGCATTATCAACAGGAACTTATTTGATAAACAACGCATTTATATTCCCCTAAAATCTAGCCGGATATGGCATGTATTTCTACTTAACCTCAACTCGGCTTACTTAACTTCCTAACACTATGGCTAACCAAAAAGCTGTCACCGTAAAAAGAAATATTGCCGCAGATAACCGATTAAAAATCGCTGATATACTTTTTATTATTATGTTTTTCATGACTGCTTTTATCCGTTACTTCTTTAGCTAAAAAACTTCACATTAAGCCGTAGTTGATTAAATTTACTCGTTATTTAACGGCGCTGGCTTGAGTGATTTTTAAGGTATTCATGTAGACGTTTTTGACGTCATTAATACCAAACACTGATAAATCAATATCAATATCTTGGCCTTGCTGCTGCCAATTAATCACTTTGTTGCTGCCTAACATGGTGATAGTAGAGCCCTTGGTTAAACTGACATTCTTTATCACTAGCTTGTCACCCGACCACTTAGGCATAAAGGCAAATAACGTGTCATCTTTTTGGGTAAAGTAGAGTTCTTTAACCGCTTGCCCTGGGCGAGGCATAATACTCATTTCGAAAATAGGATCGGGTACACCGTGATGAAAATCCGCTTTAGTGTATGCAATGCGTTTTCCCTCACTCCACTGAGCATCGGTATGCCAACGTTTAGTGCTATAAATAGCTTCACCATTAACCGCCAGCCACTTACCGACTTCAATCAGTCGATCTTCCATAATAACAGGAATACGACCATCGGCTGTTGGGCCAATATCAAGTAAAAAATTGCCGCCGCGCGAGACTATATCGACCAACATAAAGGTGAGCAATTGCGTTGAATTATAATCGTCATAAGTTTCCATGCGATTTAGCCCAAAAGACTTACCAATGCCGCGATTCTCTTCCCATAAAATACTTGGATCTGCAAAGCCCGAGCCGTATTCAGTGGTCATATAACCACCATGTTTACCGCGTACCTTGCCCCAACGATCGTTAATGACCACTTCATCTTTGTTAGGTGCATTGTTATAAAGCCAAGCTAGCATTGGCTTAGTCTGCCACTTATCATCATCCATCCACCAATCGCCATCAGAGAAAATAACCGAAGGCTGGTAGTCATTGACGATTTGTTTGAACTGCGGGTACATCACTTCATTAATGTACTTTTCACGGCTTTCATCAGGAACACCTGCTCGTCGTTTAGCGCCAGTGGTGGGTTGATCTTTTTCAGGCCAATAGGGGTTAAACCAATCCCAAATTGAATAGTACAAGCCCATTTTCAAACCTTCAGCTCGAACAGCGTTAGTTAAATCTCCAGTCAAATCTCGCTTAGGACCTGAATCAACGCTATTCCATGGCATACCAAAAGATTTACTTGCCTCCTCAGATGGAAATAAGGTGTAACCGTCATGATGTTTTGCGGTAAGTACCACATACTTTGCACCTGAGCGTTTAAATACCTTAGCCCAGTGTTCCGGTTCAAATAATTCAGCTTTGAAGTCCTTGCGAAAGTCAGCATATTGAACGTCTTCACCATAATGCTCATTGTGAAAGGCATTCACATCTCGAGCGCGGCTGGTTTGCGCTGCATGCTTACCTGTTTGATCGCCATCCTTCGCGTGCCAGTACCACTCAGAGTAACTACCACGGGTTGAAAATGCTGGCACTGAATACAAACCCCAATGGATAAAAATACCGAATTTGGCTTCGCCAAACCACTGTGGCGTTTCACGACTATCAAGAGATTGCCACGTTGGTTGATATTCTTTCGCTAAAACGGTATCTGGCAAAACAAAAGCGAATAAAGGAGTCGTCACTAAAACCGCCTTCAGTAAACTTTTACTTAAGGTTTTTGTTAAGGCTTTTGTTACGGCTTTTGTTACCAGCTTAATGCCATGTGAAGTATGATTAATCATGTTAGAACACCTGTAGAATACGTTACTTTAGCTAGCACTAACGCTTTTAATCGCATCAGCTTTACTGGTTGCAATCGGTTTTTTTTTTTGTGCTTTTGCTTGTGTTTTGGTCGTAAATCAACTTGAGGTAAATCAACCACTTGATACTGTGCTCGTAACTTAGCTAAATCCTTTTTCAAACGCATAATTTCAGCGCGGTATTCTGGGTTGTTATATTCGCTTTTTAACTCTTGTGGGTCTTTTTCTAAATCATAAAGCTCCCACTCTTCATTATTCGGTACGTCTTTGCCATAAAATCTAATCAACTTAAACCGTTTACTGGCAACACCTTCATGGCGTCTTACATCATGGGCACCAGGGTATTCCCAGTAATGGTAGTAAAGCTGCTTACGCCAATTGGCAGGTGTTTTTCCTTTGAATAGCGGTACTAAGCTCTCTCCTTGCATATCTTTAGGGGCATCAACACCTGCTAAAGCTAAAAAGGTTTCGGCAAAATCGATATTTTGCACAAGATCGGTATTAACACTACCTGGAGATATTTCACCCGGCCAACGGGCAACGAGTGGCGTACGGAAAGACTCTTCATACATCATGCGTTTATCAAACCAACCATGCTCGCCTAAGTAAAAACCTTGATCAGAGGAGTACATCACAATCGTATTTTTATCTAATCCCTGCTTTGCTAGGTAATCAAGTAACTCACCAACCCCTTCATCAACACCAGCGACACAGGCTAAATAATCACGCATGTAAGTTTGGTATTTCCAACGAACAAGGTCTTTTCCTGTCAAGTTGTGCTTAGCTAAATATTCTTTACGCGGTGATTGGTTTGCCTTTAAGTCTTTAGTCATGTGCATACTGTCAGCAATACTCATTGCTTGATGATGTGCCGCTGTTCCACGGCCACTGTAATCATCAAATAATGTATCTGGCTCTGGAAAGGTCAAATTTTTAAATTTTTCTTGCCAATGCTTGGTGGGTGTCCACGCTCTGTGTGGCGCTTTGTAATGAACCATTAACATAAACGGTTTGCTTTCATCACGACTGCTGTCTAACCAATTTAGTGCGCGCTTAGTAATAACCTCAGTACTGTGTTCGTTTTGATAAGTGACCTTACCTTGCTCGGTAATAAACTCAGGGTCGATATAACGCCCCTGACCAGGCAATACTTCCCAGTAATCAAAACCCTGCATTTTGCCACTTAAATGGATCTTGCCAATCATCGCCGTTTGATAGCCATTTTGTTGCAACGTTTTTTGAAACTGTGCCTGGTTATGATCAAAGGGGCTACGATTATGGGTTTTACCATTTAAATGGCTGTGTTTACCCGTTAATAGTGTTGCGCGACTTGGGCCACAGATAGAGTTAGCGACATAAGCCTTGTCAAAGCGCATACCTTCATTAGCAATGCGATCAATGTTTGGAGTGATATTCATACTCTCAAGGCGCCCGCCATAAGCACCTATTGCTTGATAAGCATGATCATCTGAAAACAACCAAACAATATTTGGCTTTTGTTGTTGCTGAGGACTCGTAACGGAGCTGCTTTTATCAGGCGCTGCATAGGCACATGTCTGCAAACTAATACTCGCTAAAACAACCACTTTACATAGTAAAATAATGTACTGACTTTTCATCATTAAGCTCATTTGATTTTTATAATAATTGTATTTGGTTTACATTACTTGAATGCATAAATCGCTTTCAAACTACGTTGAAATAATGTCCCGTTTGCATGGGCCATAGAACTTAACGAATATGTTTGCCCTTTTTTACCTAAATCATTAACCGCCACAAGGGCTTTTTCATTAAAGGGCTTTGTGGTATCAATGACATAAGTTAAGCCATGAGCATTGGTGAGATAAAGCTGGTTATTGACCACAATCGGTGAAGCTAAAAAGGCCTTTTGCGTTCCATCTCCTTGAGAGCGCGATTCAGTGTTATGTCGCTGTCCACGAGAATTAAGCTGATCTGTTTTATGCATTTTTTTCCAAATATAATCATCCTCACTGCGATCTTGGCTGTTTCTATTCACTTCAGTTGGAATCTCTAACTGTAAATGCTCACCTGTCGCTAAATTCAAATAGCCGATAAACGGCTCATAACGTACTAGATAATAAAGAGCATCACCTATGAGAACCGGCGTGTAAGGCTGCCTTTCAAAAGTTGTTTTCTTGGTTTTATGTAATTTATGGCTATCGGTATCTTCGTTATAAACGTAACGAGCAACTTGCGTTAAATCGTATTTCTGCTGCGTTTTTCCTGTGGTCGTATCTATGCTATAAAGCGCCAACTTTGTCTTTCCTGCAATCCATATCGCGCGATCTTCATTCCAAATTTGAATATCAGTAGCTCCCCATGGCTCTAGGTCACTACTGGGAGCTTGCCAATTCCAAACGACTTGCCCTTTTAAGTTAATCAGGCTTAACCCTTCAACTTTTTCTGGTACACCATGAGGACCACCACGACCAATAAGTATTGCTGGTTCACCTGCTTTAGTTTTCCCTAACATCGGGGTGTTGTAATGAGTTAATGCCTCGGTACTCACCCATTGTGTCTCGCCAGTTAATTTATTAATGGCATGAAGATAGTTCCATAGTGGGTTTCTGCTGCTATCATTGTCGAGTGGCGGCTGAACATTAAAAATCAAGTCACCTGAAGTTAAGGTATCGTATTGTTTGTTAAACGGTCGTCCTATCGTTGGCTGCCAACTTCTTGACCAAAGGGCTTCACCTTCTACAGTAAAGCTGGCCATAGTACCCGTTGCATTAACAACCCAAACTTGTTTGCCATCGGTTATTGGCGTTGGTGAAGTAGCATCACTAAAAGCATAGTTATACATAGTTTCAACTACACCTGAAATGGTACGTTGCCACTTTACTTTGCCATCAGCCGCACTAAGGCAATACAGGATAATATCCTTGCCAATGCCTTTACTTTTTAATTGCTTTTCCATCGCTACGTAGTGTTTATAGGATTTTAATAGCTCAGGTGTCTGCTGGTGAATATAGTTATCATGTGCATTTTCAGCGTAAATAATAGCTTTGGCCAACGGGCTTTCTCGTGTTACTTTTTTTATCGCACGCTTAAGCTGCACACCCGAAAGTTTTTTTGATTTATCTTGCTTATATTTCGTTAGGAAGAAACCCCATGCTTCCTTAGACTTATCGATTTTAGCGACTAACTCCTTATATTTATCTTCATTTTTAACGGAGTTAACAACATATTCAGAGTGTAGTTGATAAGAGATTTTTGCTTTTTCAAACTCATCACTTATGGTTGAATATTTCGGCGTATCAAGGGGCTTATTAATGGTAAGAAAAACATTATCGCCCCAAACACTCAGGCCACTTTGACCACCCGCAGGTAATTCTGTTTTCCATAATACTTTATCGTTTTGTCTAACTGACCAACTTGTTGGCGCTGAAAAATCCCCTGTTATTTGACCTGAACCATTGGGCCCAGAAAACATAGGCCAATGATTATTAACTGACCATAACTGTGTGGTATCAGTATTGCTATTTTGTTGCTGGTTTGAAGCGCTTTTTAAAGCATTAGTGTTCACACTAATGCCTTTAGTGCTGGGGTCTGTAGGGGCACTGTCTTGGCAAGCACTCATCATAGTTGTCACGCCTATAATGACCACATGTCTCATATTAAGCTTCATTTTATCCTCGTGAAATTAAGATACCCCAGACCAAAGCCGAGACTTTATTTATAATAAGCACATTGTCATTCTAATAACAAGTAAAACACCCCTAATTATCGCACCCGAGTAAATTACCATAAAACCAGCACCTTTACATAGCTTTACATTTCCACGCAAAAACATATCAACCTTATATTACAACAACTTACAACCAATAAGCTCAAAAGATGTGATAACTACCACAGTTAAAACACTTTCAAGGGTTCCAATTAAAAGCAACTCTTTATATGATGATTAGAATTTATAAAAACCACCAAATAGGTTTAGTAGTCATTTATAAGCACCAATGACACCTAATCCACATAACACTAATAAAGGTCATAAAGGTAATAACATGAACTCACAAGCGTCGACTGCTGATAGCAGCCAATTTGCTCCAAACGATACAGCAAGTGCTAGTACTGCAATAATAGATAAAGGATTATTAATCCCATTTATATTAATTACCGCCTGTTTCGCCTTATGGGGTGCAGCCAATAACATGACTGATTTATTAGTACCTGCTTTTCAAAAAGTACTGAGTATGAGTCAATTTGAATCTTCGTTTATACAATCGGCATTTTATGGCGCTTATTTTTGTATGGCACTTCCCGCAGCCATTCTTATTCAAAAATACAGCTATAAAAAAGGTGTTTTGATTGGCTTAGGTATTTATGCCCTTGGCGCAGCACTTTGTTTTCCTGCCAGTCAAGCGATGAGTTTCTACTTTTTCTTATTTGCTTTTTATGTGTTTGCCGCAGGTTGTGCCATTTTGGAAACCGTTGCTGCACCTTATATTCTTTCAATGGGCCCAGAAGCAACAGCAACTCAACGTATCAACCTTGCTCAGGCCTTTAATCCAATAGGTGTTCTTTTAGGTGTTTACCTAGGAAAAGAAGTTATCCTCAAAGGATTAAATAGTGCTTCAGAATCTGAGCGTGGCGCTATGGCTGCAGAAGAACTTGCTAAAATTCAAGGTATGGAGCTATCCAATGTAGTCACTGCTTACATTGTTGTAGGTCTAGTTAGCTTGTTGCTCGCTACGTTAATTTTCTTCAAACGTTTCCCTGATGGTAAATCTGGCGATAAATTTGGTAGCCTTGGTGAGTCTTTCAAACGTCTAAGGAAAAACAGCAACTGGAAATTTGCCGTTGTAGCGCAGTTTTTCTATGTCGGCTGTCAAGTAGGTGTGTGGACCTACGCGGTGAAATACATAATGGTTAATCTAACGGGTGAAAATACTGAAGCAGAAGCGGCGCAATTTGTTTTCTATGGCCTGTGTGTTTATACAAGTTTCCGTTTCCTGTGCACATTCTTGATGACTTACATTAGCCCTTCACGCTTACTTTCGTTAATGGCAACCTTGGCCATTTGTTTTGTTAGTACGGCAATATTTGTTGGTGGTGAAATAGGTACTTATGCCCTTTTAGCGAGTTTCTCATGTATGTCTTTAATGTTCCCTACTATTTATGGCTTAGGACTTACCGGTGTTGGTGAAGATCGTAAATTAGGTGGCTCATTTATCATTATGGCCATCTTAGGCGGGGCTGTCATAGTACCATTCCAAGGTTGGATTATTGATCAAACGGACGTTAACACGAGTTACTTAATTCCACTTACCTGCTTTGCAATCGTGTTAGTTTACAGCTTGTTTGCACACAAAAAAGAAGCTGAAGTTGGCATCAACTAACCCGTAATACATATTAGTAAAAAAACAAAACAGTAAAATAGGTGCTAGAGCCTGTATTTATCTTATCTAGCACCTTTATCACGTATTAGAAAATTAGCTATTAACGCAATATTTAATCATTCAATTAAATAATTTTTACTTCATATGATAGCAATTTTAGCTTTAGCAACAGTTGACACCAATAGCTTTTAAAGAAGTAACCAGAAAGTAGAGGACAATATGATCTTAACTAACCTATCCTTAAAAACACTATGGACGGGCTTATTATTAGCAGCAGTAGCGATTGTCTTTGCGGGTATCTCTGCCCCTATTGATAATGAATCGGGTAGCGGGTTATTTCGTTTTTTAGGTCGTTTTCATGTCTTAGTGTTACATTTCCCTGTTGTCCTGTTGATGCTCGCTCCTTGTGTGGAATTGCTTTCACTTAAAAAGGACTTTCATTCACTAAAACCTATTATTCCACTCCTTTGGTTGATTGGTTCAATTAGCGCTATCGTTACTGTATTTATGGGTTTAATGTTAGCAGCGAATGAAGGCTTTAAAGCTGAGCAAGTGCAATCTCACCAGCTCGGTGGTATGAGCGTTGCTATCCTTGCCTTATTCACTTTAGGTTTACAACAAAGCTATGCCAAATTAAAGAAAACATGGCTGTGTTACAGCTATGGTACTAGCAGCGCTTCTCTTGTGGTACTCATTATGGCTGCAGCACATGCCGGTGGTAATTTAGTACACGGTGATACCTATTTAACTCAACACTCGCCAGAGCCAATAAAGACTCTGTTTGATTTACATGAAAAAACCGTTGTTATTGCCAAGGTAGACGACCCTGTATTTAACGAACAGGTAGAGCCTGTTATTAATAAATACTGCACCAGTTGTCACGGTAGTGATAAACAAAAAGGCAGTGTGCGCTTTGATACGTTAAATCCCGATATGGTAAATGGTCACGATGCAGAACAATGGCACGCGGCCTTAGATATGATAAACAGTGGTGAAATGCCACCAGCTAAAGAAGAACAACCGAGTAACGAAGAAAGAAGAGTGCTCGTTAATTGGATGACAGATAACATTAAATTAGCCTCTGCTGCCCGTAAAAGTGATTCAAAGCCGCCAATCAGACGCTTAACCAAAAAACAATACACTAATTCGTTACAAGATTTATTAGAGGTAAAAATTAATTTTGGTAATACTTTACCTGATGACGGTAAGTCTGAAATGGGCTTTTCTAATGATGGCGAAATTTTGCAAATGACTTCATTGCATGGCGACTATTTCCAAAGTATTGCCAAACAAGCCTTATTAAAAGCAGT
>Ga0105348_1002655_pt1 | contig 10510 bp, 10 predicted proteins | sample EN8Hudsemesocosm_2_FD_83504 | JGI IMG/M metagenome (GOLD analysis project Ga0105348, IMG submission 83504) | Methane-oxidizing microbial communities from mesocosms in the Hudson Canyon - EN8C Hudson Canyon | ecosystem: Environmental > Aquatic > Marine > Cold seeps | place: Hudson Canyon...
ATTGATTGGGCTAAAACCTGAGCGGCTACTTAAGTGAAATGGCTTCAGGCCTTCTCCCAGTGGGGCTGGTTGCTGGTGAAGCGCTGGTGTAAGCTGGTTTATCGTTATTTTTGTTTGCACGCTAAGGCGTGCATGAGAGCAGGTGGAAACCTGCAGGTTATATAGTTCGTGCGGGCATTGAAGTTCCGCACCTTTAGGAGGTTATGGGTATGGCGCGTGGCGTAAATAAAGTTATTTTAGTGGGTAATCTGGGTAACGACCCAGAAATGAAGTACATGCCTAGTGGCGGCGCGGTCACCAATATCAGTATTGCGACTTCAGAAAGTTGGAAGGATAAGACGACCGGGCAGCCGCAAGAGCGCACCGAATGGCACCGGGTTGTATTTTTTAATAAGTTGGCGGAGATTGCGGGCCAGTATTTGAAAAAAGGCAGTAAGGTTTATGTTGAGGGTGCGCTGCGCACTCGTAAGTGGCAGGGTCAGGATGGGCAGGATCGTTACACGACAGAAATTGTGGCGAATGAAATGCAAATGCTAGACAGTCGTGGTGATACAGGTATGGGAGCGGGTGGCTTTGCGCCTCAAGCCCCAGCCGCGCAAATGGGTGGTCAGGGAATGGGTGGTCAGCCGATGGCGCCGCAGGGACAACCGCAGCAGGCACCTCAGGCCGCAGCACCTCAGGGGCAGCCAATGGCTCCGCAGCAAGCGCCTCAAGGGTATCCACAGCAAGCACCTCAGCAAATGGCACCGCAAGGGCAACAGCCGATGGCTCCACAGCAGGCTCCTCAGGGGCAGCAGGCACCTCAGCCAATGGCACCGCAGGGGCAACCGCAGCCGGCGCAGAACTTTGATAACTTCGACGACGATATTCCCTTCTAGTGCTTAATTACGCTCGCCCTTATTTCTGAGGGCGAGTCTTCTTCACTTTTGTTCTAAGAGTTTCCCTGTGGCGACAAAACTACTCCTTACAGATGCCTATAGTTCGATAGGTCGCACTATTTGGGCGGCCTTCGAACATACGGCTTTTTCTCTGCTGACCCCAAAGATGGACGAGTTGAATTGGGAGGACCCTGAGCAGTTGGCGGAATACCTTGAACGGCACAATGTTGTTCTGGTGATTAATACGCTGGGGTGGAGTGAGGCGCCGGATGTTGCCGAGCAATTGCGATTGGTTTCGGCGGCAAAAGGTCTGGCACGGGCTTGTCTCAAAGCGAATGTGGCTCCGTTGCACTTGTCGAGCTATTTGGTTTTTGGTGGAGAGAATAAAAGTACTTATGACGAACGCGATAATCCGTCTCCATTAGGCCCTGCTGGGAGAGCGTATCTAGACGCTGAACGCAGCTTCGAGCAGCACCTGGATGAGTACATTTGTCTTAGGCTTGGCTGGGTCCTAGATACTCAAGATGGCTCGTCTTTCTCGCGGATACTTTCGCACTTAACGCGTGTGGGCGGCTCTTTTGAGACGGGGCACCGTCGTCGAGGGGCGCCTGTATCGATTGAGGTCGTGGGGAATGTGGTCGTGGCTATGGTTAAACAAATTCTGTGCGGGGCGGAAAACTGGGGGGTATTTCATTGTGCCTCCTCCGATCCCTGTACGGTCGCCGAGTTCACCGATGCGGTAGCGGCTATCCTAGAGCAGGAAGGCAGCTTGAAAGGTGAGTGGTCGATCATTGAGCCTCGTGACGAAGCTGCCTTGCAGGCAAAGGGATTGCGCCCCGAACCTGATAGCTCCGTGTTGACTGTGCGCCGTAGCAGAGATAACTTTGGTGTTCAGGCGGTCAGCTGGCGTAAGGGGTTGAAGGGCTTGATAAAGCTTTGGTTGGAGCGAGAAGAAGAACGCAGACTGCACGAATAATTACGGCTTTTGTTTTAGACAACAAAAAAGGCGGCTCCCTGAATTAAGGGTGTCGCCTTTTTTGTTGGTGTGCTTTTCTCGGCTATTTTAGTTCTCGATAGCGTCGAATACCAAGCTGGCGTTGGTGCCGCCAAAACCGAAGCTGTTGGACATGATGCGCGTCAGTTTTACGCCATCCTGACGTTCAGTAACGATGTTCATCTTTGCGGCTTTCTCGTCGAGGTTGTCAACGTTAGCGGATGCGCAGATGAAATCATTCTCCATCATCAGAAGGCTGTAGATAGCTTCCTGTACGCCTGTGGCGCCAAGGGAGTGACCTGTCAATGACTTGGTCGAGCTGATCGGTGGTGTGGATTCTGGGAAAACTTCGGCAATGGCGTTGAGTTCAGCCATGTCGCCTACAGGTGTACTGGTGCCGTGTGAATTGATGTAGCTCAGTTCGGCTTCACCCGCTTGGCTGAGTGCTTGACGCATGCAGCGCGCGGCGCCTTCGCCAGAGGGTGCGACCATGTCGTAGCCGTCTGAGGTTGCACCGTAGCCAGTCAGCTCGGCGTAGATCTTCGCACCGCGAGCTTTGGCGTGCTCATACTCTTCGATGATTAAGCAGCCGCCGCCGCCAGCGATGACAAAGCCATCACGGTCGGCGTCGTAGGCACGAGACGCTTTCTCTGGTTCCTCGTTGTACTTGGTGGACAGTGCGCCCATCGCGTCAAACAGTGAGGTCAGGGTCCAGTGAAGCTCTTCACCACCGCCGGCAAGGACGACGTCCTGTTTGCCCAGCTGAATCAGCTCCATTGCGTGGCCGACACAGTGCGCGCTGGTCGCGCAGGCAGATGAGATGCTGTAGTTCACGCCTTTAATTTTGAAGGGTGTAGCCAGGCAGGCTGAGGTGGTGCTGCCCATAGTTTGGGTAACACGATACGGACCAACACGCTTAACGCCTTTGGCCCGCAGGGTGTCTGCAGCATCAATCAGGTTCTCTGAAGACGCGCCGCCAGAGCCCATGACGATACCCGTGCGCTCATTAGATACTTGCTCTTCATTGAGGCCAGCATCTTCGATGGCTTGCTTGGTGGCGACGTAAGCGTAGCCAGCGGCATTACCCATGAAACGCAGTGTCTTGCGGTCGATGTGCTCTTTTAGGTCTATGTCGACCTGACCTGCGACGTGGCTGCGAAGCCCAAGCTCTTTGTACTCTTCTTGAAACTTGATGCCTGAGCGGCCCTGTTGGAGTGCATCCAGAACAGTGGCTTTATCGTTGCCAAGGCACGAAACAATGCCCATGCCAGTAACTACAACGCGCTTCATAAGTGACCTCTTTTTATAATTAGTTCGCTTGCCGGGCAGCCCTTATGGGGCTGCTCGGCTAAATGTCTAGCTTGATGATCTGGATTAGAATGCGTCGGTATTTTGGAATAGGCCAACGCGCAGATCTTTAGCCGTGTATATTTCGCGGCCATCAACGCTAACGCTGCCGTCGGCGATGCCCATGACAAGCTTGCGTTCAATGACGCGCTTGAGGGTTATCTTGTAGGTGACTTTTTTGGCGGTCGGGAGAATTTGGCCCGTGAACTTTACTTCGCCGCAGCCCAGTGCGCGGCCGCGCCCCTGGTTGCCTTTCCAGCCTAGGAAGAAACCCACTAGCTGCCACATGGCATCAAGGCCTAGGCAACCAGGCATAACTGGGTCGCCCGGGAAGTGGCATTTGAAAAACCACAGGTCTGGGTTGATGTCGAGTTCCGCGACCAGCTCACCTTTGCCATGCTCACCGCCGTCAGTGGTGATGTTGATGATGCGGTCGAGCATCAGCATGTTGTCGATAGGCAGTTTCGCGTTACCTTCTCCAAACAGTCGGCCGTGACCGCAATCTACTAACTCTTCTAATGTGTAAGCGTTCTTCTGATCCATATTAGGCAAACTCAATCATTTAAATCGGGCGGTAAAAAGGCCGCAAAAGCCGCTTATTCTACCGGTTGTGGGTGCCTTGTCTAGACTCACTGGTCACTTTCCGTGACCGTGGGAGGCCTTGAGGGTTCGTTGGCGCAGATATTTTGTTAGGTATTTGGCGTTGTTTATTCGGAGCTTGTCTCGATTGCGGCTTTTTGTAGTATTCTACTGCATCGAAATATAACCAGTCTGTGCCTGCGATGCGCAGGCCGACTATTGGGCTTGGTGGCGTAGGTTGTGACACATTATCCGTGCGTCCAGTATACGGCCTGTGAAATGTAAGGATTGATCATGATAAAGAAATGCCTCTTCCCGGTAGCGGGTTATGGGACCCGTTTTTTACCTGCCACTAAAGCAATGCCTAAAGAAATGCTGCCGGTGGTCAATAAACCGTTGGTTCAGTACGGCGTAGAGGAGGCGATAGAAGCCGGCTTAAGCGATATCGGTATGGTGACTGGGCGTGGTAAGCGCGCGATCGCCGATCACTTTGACGTGATGTACGAACTGGAAGACCAAATTTCGGGCAGTTCCAAAGAAGAGTACCTCACCTCCATTCGTGAGGTGATGAACGAGGCAAGCTTCTCCTTTACCCGTCAGGTTGAGATGCGCGGATTGGGCGATGCGATTCTAAATGGTAAGCGCCTTATTGGTGATGAGCCCTTTGGTGTTGTGTTGTCAGATGACCTTTGTCTCGCGGATGGCGACGGTGTCATGGCGCAAATGGTAAAGCTTTATAAGCAGTTCCGTTGTTCGATTGTGGCAATCCAAGAGGTGCCGGACGATCAGGTGCATAAGTTTGGTGTGATCGCCGGCGAGCAGATGAAGGATGGGCTCTACCAAATTACCGATATGGTTGAAAAGCCAGACCTGAAAGATGCGCCCAGTAATATGGCGATCATTGGGCGCTATATTTTGACGCCTGATATCTTTGATATCTTGGAACAGACGCCACCGGGTAAGAATGGCGAAGTGCAGATTACCGATGCATTGATGACGCAGGCGAAAAACGGTTGCGTATTGGCGTATAAGTTTAAAGGCACGCGATTTGATTGTGGCAGTGTTGAGGGTTTTGTTGAAGCCACCAACTATGTTTACCAAAACATTTATAACCAGTAATGAACGGATTCGTAAGGACGAAATAGATGACTGAGCAACTGGCCTGTTTTAAGGCTTATGATATTCGTGGGCGCTTGCCCGACCAGCTGAATGAAGATATTGCCTACCGTATAGGCCGTGCCTATGTGGAGTTTTTAAAACCTAAAAAAGTCGTAGTGGGGCATGATATTCGTTTGTCTAGTCCGTCGTTAACAGACGCTTTGGTAAATGGTTTGCTGGACGGCGGCGTTGATGTTTTACATATAGGGCAGTGTGGCACCGAAGAGGTGTACTTTGCGGCTTTTCACCTAGAGTCGCAGGGTGTCGATGGTGGTATTTGTGTGACCGCAAGCCACAACCCGAAAGATTACAACGGCATGAAGTTGGTGCGTGAAGGGTCCCGCCCGATCAGTGGCGATACGGGTTTGAATGATATACACGATCGGGTGGTTGCCAACAGCTTTCCTGCCGTTGGTGTGCGCGGCACGCTGGAACGTATAGAGCTTCGGGATGCTTACATTAAGCACTTGCTGACTTATATTGAGCTCGATCAGTTGAAGCCACTTAAGGTGGTTGTGAATGCGGGCAATGGTGGTGCGGGCATGGCAGTTGATGCTATTGAGTCTTTCCTGCCGTTCGAGTTTATTAAAGTGCACCACCAACCAGACGGTGACTTCCCCAATGGCGTGCCAAATCCTTTGCTAGAAGAAAATCGGGCGCCCACTATTGAGGCCATTAAGGAGCATGGGGCGGATTTGGGTATTGCTTGGGATGGCGATTTTGACCGCTGTTTTTTCTTCGATGCAAGCGGTCGCTTTATTGAAGGTTATTACCTGGTTGGTTTGTTGTCGGAGGTGTTCCTGCTTAAAGACAAGGGCGGCAAGGTCGTGCACGATCCGCGTTTGACTTGGAATACTCAGGCTGTTGCTGAACGTATGGGAGGCGAGGCGATTCAGAGTAAAACGGGGCATGCATTTATTAAAGAACGCATGCGCTTAGAGGATGCTGTTTATGGGGGGGAGATGAGTGCGCACCATTACTTCCGTGACTTCGCTTACTGTGACAGCGGTATGATTCCTTGGTTACTGGTCACCGAGTTGATGTGCCGTACCGGCAAGTCGCTGGCTGACTTGGTCGATGAGTGCATTGAACTTTTCCCTTGCAGTGGTGAGATTAACAGTAAAATTGAAGACCCTGCGGCTGCGTTGGCGCGTGTTCAGGCGCACTACGCAAGCGATGCCAAGGCGGTTGATCATACGGATGGTTTGAGTATGGATTTTGGTCAGTGGCGTTTTAATTTGCGCAAATCAAACACTGAGCCGGTCGTGCGCTTGAATGTTGAGTCTCGTGGTGATCAGGTATTGATGGAAGCTAAGCGTGACGAGCTGTTGTTGCTTATGGGTGTGTAGTTGCTTTTAGGCTTACAGAATAAACAAGGCCATGCCAGTATCTGGTGCGGCCTTTTTTATTTGGAGTTGGGTTTATTTTCGCTGTTTTAGGATCATTCCTGCCAGCTGTTGTGTCGAGCTGTCCCAGTGGGAGGGGATGCAGTCGTCATCTAGGGCTTTTGTGATTTCTTGGCTCAATTGCTTGCCAAGCTCGACGCCCCATTGGTCAAAGGCATTGACGTTGAGTAACACGCTCAAGCAGAAAACCTTGTGCTCATAGAGTGCGATAAGCTCTCCAAGTGCTCTAGGGGTCATGCGCTCCATGATGATGGTGTTGCTGGGTTTGTTGCCGTCAATCACCTTGTGCGGCGCTAAATCATTTACTTCGGAGCTGGTTTTTCCTGCGGCGATCAGTTCATCATAAGCGGTGGCCAGTGTTTTGCCTTGCATCAGGGCTTGGCCTTGGCTGAGGCAGTTGATCAGCAGTTGTTGGTGCTGGTTATCCAGTGGGTGGTTGGGTTTGAGTGTGGCAATGAAGTCGATGGGAACCACTTGGGTTCCCTGATGGAATAACTGGTGGAAAGAATGTTGGCCGTTACTTTCTTCTGTACCCCAGATGATCAACCCGGTTGAATAACCGATTTTTTGGCCCTCTAAATTAACGCCCTTACCGACACTCTCCATGTCCAGTTGCTGAAGAAAATCAGGCAGCAAATTCAGCTGGTGGCAGTATGGGAGAATGGCTTGGCTGCGAGAATTTTGGCACTGGTTGTACCAGAAGGTCAGCAGTGCCAGCAGTAGGGGCATGTTTTCAGAAAACTCAGCGGTGTGGAAATGCTGGTCCATTGAGTGGGCGCCGGCAAGGAGTGCTTCGAAATTATCCCAGCCGACGGCTATCGCGATAGGCAGTCCAATTGTCGACCAGAGAGAGTAGCGTCCTCCGACCCAATCCCACATGGGAAAAATATTCTCTTTGGTTATACCAAACTCGCACGCAGCGAGTGTGTTGGTACTGATAGCAACGAGGTGTTTGTGTAGCTGCTCTTCAGGGCAGTGATGCTCCAGCAGCCATTGTCTTGCCGTAGTGGCATTGGCGAGGGTTTCTTGTGTGGTAAAAGATTTAGACGCGACAATGAAGAGGGTGCGCTCCGGATCGAGCTTGTTCAGTGTGTGAAAAATTTCTGCGCCATCGATGTTGGCTACAAAGTGTACTTGCAGGCTCTCTTGGTGGAAGTCGCAGAGTGCGCGGCTGACCATGCGTGGCCCTAAGTCAGAACCTCCTATGCCGATGTTGACCACGTCGGTGATGCGCTTCTCGCTGTGTCCTCGCTTCGAGCCTTCCGTGAGGCTGTCAACAAAGGTTTTCATCTGAATTTTGGCGGCCTTGACGGCTTGCGCTTCGGGGCCGCTGTTGGTGTCGACCTTGGAGCAGGGTTGACGCAAAAGTGTGTGCCAGGCCGCTCGGCATTCGGTGCTGTTTACGTTTTTGCCTGAGAATAGGTTTTCTATGGCCGAGCTGAGCCCCGCTTCGCGTGCAGTCTCAGTCAGGAGTGATCGAGTCTTTGGGCTCAAATGCGACTTGGAATAGTCGAGAAATAATTCACCGCTGCTGCAGGAAAAATCTTTAGCGCGCTTGGGGTCTTGGGCGAATAGATCCTGAATTGAGTGTTGTTGGGCGCTTTCCTTGAGAACGGCCGACCAAGAAGGAAGGTGGTCATTAAGGTCTGCCATGGGGCAGTTTGTGTCGGTATCAATTGAGCGATTTGCCACGAGTATGCCTACCTGCCTGCGCGTTGTTGTATGTTACAGCTAAAAATATGCCCTGATTCTAGCGTGAAAAGAGTCGTGAGTATTTGGCTCTCTGTTGCTGGATGTCAGACGAGTACCGCCGCGTTCGAGGTGGTGCGGCTGGGTGGTTAGACGTTAGTTGTTATGTTTAATGGTTGCGTCCGATGGCAAATTCGGCCAGTTCGATCATGGCCTGTCGGTATGTGCTGTCTTCTAAGATGGATAACTGCTCAATGGCTTGTTCGACATGGTGGCGGGCGCGGTCGGCGGTATAGGTGAGCGCTCCGCAGGCTTTGACAATACTGACGACCTCTTCGAGCTTACTTAGGTCTCCATCACGGATGGCCTGGGCGATCAGCGCTTGCTGGTCTGTGTCGGCTTCGCGCATGGCAAAAATAAGTGGCAAGGTGGGTTTGCCTTCGGCAAGGTCGTCACCTACGTTTTTACCCAGTGCTTCGGCGTCGCCTTCGTAATCTAAGGCATCATCAACCAGCTGAAAGGCTAGGCCTAGGTGATAGCCATATGCGCGTAGGGCGTTGCGTTGCTCATCGAGAGCGCCCGCCAGTACGGCTGCGGTTTCACAGGCGGCCTCAAACAGCACGCCGGTCTTCTTGTGGATGACCTCGAAGTAGACCTCCTCACTGACGTCAGGGTTCTTGGCGTTCACCAATTGCTGCACTTCGCCTTCAGAGATCACGTTGGTGGTCTCTGCCAGAATGTGCATGATTTTCATGTCGCCGATGGCGACCATCATCTGGAAAGCGCGTGAATACAGGAAGTCACCGACCAGCACGCTGGGCGCGTTGCCCCACTTGGCGTTGGCGGTTAAACGCCCCCGGCGCATGTCCGAGGTGTCGACCACGTCGTCGTGCAGCAGGGTCGCCGTATGGATGAACTCAATAATGGCGGCCAGATCGAGGTGTTGTTTTTTATCCGCCTGTGGGTAATTGAGTGCGTTGGCCGTTAGCAGTGCGAGAAGCGGGCGCAAACGCTTGCCGCCCGCTTCTACTAAGTAGTGCCCTATATTTTCAACAAGCCCTACGTTGGAGTGCAGTTGGTCGATAATAAGTTGATTGACGTCGGAAAAGTCATCGGCAACGGCTTGGTGAAATGACAGCATTAGGGCCTCTGGCGGTAGGGGTTCGTTTTTTGCGGGTGGGCCGTGGGCGGCTAATCGTCGTTGTTTGCAAGGCTTTGCGTACGCTCACATACATATAGACGCCGTTGTGGCTGGGTAAATATGCCCGAATCCTAGAGTTCAAGGGGGTTTGCTGTCAAGCGGTGCTCGTTTTGGCGTGTTGGGTGATTGATGTTTAAAGGGTTGCGGTTGCGGTTGGCTTGCCGTAAAATTCCCGCCCCTATTGTCTGGGTCTCTTGACTGGTTTTGTTGTCGGTTTGGTAGATTTTGGCAGGGTTAATATTTAGGTATACGACGCAAGCTCATATAAAACGCATTCGGGCAATTCCGATGCTGCTTCGTGTCGTCCAATGTCTAAAGTTGGAGCACGCTATGTACGCTGTATTTGTTAGCGGTGGTAAGCAACACCGTGTGGTTGAGGGTGAAACCCTTAAGCTGGAAAAAATTGAAGTAGCCACTGGCGAAACGATCGAATTTGAACAAGTTCTGATGGTTGCCAATGGTGACGACATCAAGATCGGTGCGCCGGTTGTTGAGGGTGCCAAGGTTACTGCTGAAGTAATTAGCCACGGTCGCGGTGACAAGGTGAAAATCATCAAGTTCCGTCGTCGTAAGCACTCTATGAAGCGTCAGGGCCACCGTCAGTGGTTTACTGAAGTTAAAATCACCGGTATTAACGGTTAATTGAGGAGTAAAGACTCATGGCTCACAAGAAAGCTGGTGGTAGTACTAATAACGGACGCGACTCAGAGAGTAAGCGTCTAGGTGTAAAGCGCTTTGGTGGCCAAGCAGTACTTGCTGGTAACATCTTGGTGCGTCAGCGTGGCACTCGCTTCCACGCTGGTGAGAACGTAGGCATCGGTAAAGATCATACTTTGTTCGCAAAGGCTGATGGTGCTGTTAAGTTCGAAGTTAAAGGTGCGAAAAACCGCAAGTTCATAAGCATCGTTACTGCTTAATTGAATGTTGGTTGATTAAACCTGAGGTGAGGCCTTGTTGCCTCGCTAGCTCGCGCAACGGCTTGTACGGTGTGCAGAGCGACATAAAAGCCCTGTCCTTTGCGATGGGGCTTTTGTTTTTCAGGTGCTAGTCTTTTTAACGGTGTTTGTGATCTATTTGTTGTCCAAGCCGCGTTACAAAGCAGTACCTTTGCTTGAATAATTTGTTGAGCGCGCCGCGCTCGAGCAGTGTTGACTGGGCTGTGCGCCCTTGGAGATCTCATGAAGTTTGTTGATGAAGCGCCAATATCGGTATTTGCGGGTAGTGGTGGTAATGGCTGCATGAGCTTCTGGCGTGAAAA
>Ga0105348_1002656_pt1 | contig 10506 bp, 8 predicted proteins | sample EN8Hudsemesocosm_2_FD_83504 | JGI IMG/M metagenome (GOLD analysis project Ga0105348, IMG submission 83504) | Methane-oxidizing microbial communities from mesocosms in the Hudson Canyon - EN8C Hudson Canyon | ecosystem: Environmental > Aquatic > Marine > Cold seeps | place: Hudson Canyon...
GTCCCCCAGCTTTTGGCACTTGCCGAACTGACCCAAAATCCAGCCCGCTACAACATCTCGCTCAATCCCATAGCCAACCAAACCTTTTTGACCAAAGTAGACATTGGCTCACAAATTGACCTTGCCCAAGCCAGTGATCTCGCAGGTATTAGCACCGATCAGCTTTATCAACTTAATGCCGGCTTTAACCGCTGGGCTACAGACCCCAAAGGACCGCACCAACTCGTAGTCCCGATCAGTCAAGCCGAACAGTTCAAGGCGGCCCTAGCCGCACTGCCGTCACAATCACGGACGGCTTGGGAACGCTACAAGGTTAAAGGCGGAGATTCCCTTATCGGCATTGCCAAGCACTTCAATACCAACGTAGCGGTGACTAAAGACACCAATGACATCCGTGGCAACGTGATTCGCCAAGGTAAAACGCTGCTTATCCCCGTTGCCTCACAACCAGCAAAACACTACGCCTACAGCGAAGATCAGCGGGTAAAGCGAAAGCAAGCACGCTCGAAAGGTCAAGAGGGGAGCCGCAAGACAAGCTACAAGGTGAAACGTGGTGACAGCTTCTGGAAAATTGCACGTGCCTACGGGGTAAAAGTCAGCAGTTTGGCGAAGTGGAATGCTATGGCCCCTAAGGACCCACTCAAAGAGGGGCAACGCCTCGTCATTTGGAGCAAAGACAGCAAAATTGCCAGTGTTCGCAACCAAGACAAACTCAAACCAGTGGTCCGAAAAGTCGCCTACAAGGTTCGAAATGGTGATTCACTGGCCCGCATTGCAGGAAAGTTTCACCTTTCAGTCAATGACATTGTCCGCTGGAATCAAGTCAAGAAAAACGGCTACATTCACCCCGGCCAATCCCTAACTCTTTTTGTTGATGTGACAGGCAGCCGCTATTAAGGGCGCCACTAGCCTTTAGCACTGGAGGCCAGCATCTGCAGGCTCATTTGTGCCTGCATCATAAAATGACGAAAGCTTTGGAAGTGCTCATCCTCTAAAGCGCCGCCCAGCTTCCACCGGTCAGCATAAAAAACGGCTATATCTCGCCCCCCTAACGTGATCACAGAAGCAAAAGCGGGCAACTTACCTAGCACGCGAACCAGCTCTGGCGAATAGAGGTACAGATCCTCTTTCCGCCCATCTTTTAAAAACCATTGCGGCTCTTTCACCCTAATCGCGTGGGTAAAAATATTGTCCTCCTGAGCACTCAAAGAAAAGCAAAACTGCTCTCGCCAGCTTTCTGTCCCCTCCCCCAGCACATATTTTGCGATGATTTTGTCTTTCTGAATAAAACCAAGTGCTACCCGCTCAAGGCCTATACCGCGATGAAGCCCCTCTAACACCATCTGGAAGATGGCATTCACATCCAGCTTTTCAAGCGTTGCGTTAGACAATTCACGCAAGATACTGAGTTGTAATTCAGGATTTGAGTTCAGCTGTTTGGCCCCAGCCACCTCCATTAGCTGAGCTTCGTGCTGCTGGCGACTCGGAATTAGGTGGCATACTTTTGCCGCGCCATAACTTAAAGCCACTGAAGCAGCTTCATCAGCACCGTCTAGGACACTCTTTTGTGTATCTGGCACCGACTGGCCGGTAAAACGAGATATTTTTTTGATGACATCAAGCGCTTCTGGAGACTCCCAACCATGACTGGCCGCACGACTTAATTGCTCCGCCAAACACACCGCCACCACTTTAGGAGTTGGCTTATCACCCGGATACAGAGACTGCTCCAAGGTGTCGCCCAGCTTCCACATATTCGCCAGAGATCGCGTAATACCTTTAAAACTACAGCCTAAAACCTGCTCAGTTGCCTCACGTAACGTCGCCTGACCCGACTGAAGCAAAGCACCAAGCTCATCAGCGGACTTTCCGCCACACGCCCAAAACGACATCTCGCCAAGGTGATACAGCAAAGCGGCGATAAACACCTCCTCCTGAACCGCATCGTTGGTCTTACGAACAATACGCTTAGCCTGCACCGCAGCATGAAAAGCTTGGGCCATCTGTTGCAACAAGTGCTCTCGAGGCTCCTTCCCCAACAAGGTATCAATGATCATGACCGACAAGCAGATCACTTTAACCCCAGAGAAACCAATCAGGACAATCGCTCGACTAACGGTATTGATGGGATAGCTAGACGGGTTGTAATGCACACTGTTGGCGATGCGTAATACCTGCGAGGTCAGGTTCGCATCCTTTAGAATGACCTCGGCCAGCTGATTAACTTCGGTATCATCACTGCCCGTCAATTCGTTAAGTTCTTGCACGATCGTTGCCAAAACAGGCATTTCTCGCTTACCCAACTTTTCAACCCACGCACTCAAACCCGTTATTGCCATTGTATCCACACACACTAAAATAAAGTCCTGTCAGTGTAGACCATGGTGAAAAGTGCCCATAATTGATCAATTTTGCGCACACCGGCTAATTGATTGGAATTACGCAATTCATCGCTCAGATGGCTCGGCAAGCGGGATAAAAATCGGTAACCTAGGGTCTCAATGAGCGCCCCATCAACACTTAAACACGCCTCGGACCAAAAATGGATTTAGCTTTAGCGTTTAAACGCCTACCTTTGCTCGGTTTTAGTCTCATCGCAGCGCTTGCCAGCTTCATGGCGACTATAAGTCACGCTGAAGTTCTGGTCAGTCACGCCATCGCCATGCACGGCGAACCCAAATACCAAAACGGCTTTGAGCGATTTGACTACACCTCCAGTAAAGCGGTTAAAGGCGGCAAGCTAAAGCTGCATAGCCTCGGTACTTTTGATAGCCTCAACAGCTTTACCGCCAAGGGCAACAAAGCTGATCATTTAAACCTTATTTATGACAGCCTAACCGTCGCTTCCGCCGACGAAGCCTTCACCCAATATGGCTTGGTCGCCGAACACATGGTGTACTCGGCCGACCGATCTTGGATTATCTTTCAGCTCAACCCCCTTGCTCGCTTTCATGATAGAACACAAATACGAGCCGCCGATGTTGTGTTCAGCTTTAACACCCTCATGGAAAAAGGCGACCCTAGCTATCGCTTTTATTACTCAGGGGTTGAACAGGTTGAGGCCTTGAGTGAGCTGCGTGTGCGCTTCACTTTCAAATCCGGAGCCAGTCGAGAACTTGCACTAACTGTTGGCCAACTGCCAATATTACCCAAACACTACTGGGCCACACGTGATTTTGAACGAACAGATTTAGAAGCGCCCCTAGGCAGCGGGCCTTATAAAATTGGCAAGGTCGACCCAGCACGCTCAATCACCTTTGAGCGAGTAACGGACTATTGGGCTAGTGATCACCCCACGAGGCGTGGTCTCTACAACTTTGACAGTATTACCCACGACTACTACCGAGATGACAGTGTCGCATTAGAAGCCCTTAAGGCCGGTGAATACGACGTGCGCCGCGAGCGCATGTCTAAGTTCTGGGCAACAGCCTACAGTGGTGCCCCCATCACCGACGGTCGGTTAAAAAAGATAGAGATAAAACACGAAAATCCAACATGCATGCAAGCCTATATTTTTAATACTCGACAAGATAAATTCAAAAACAAGCACCTGCGGCAAGCCATTGGCCTAGCATTTGACTTCGAGTGGACCAATCAAAACTTGTTTTACGGCGCCTATAAACGCACACACAGTTTTTTCTCAAACTCCGAGCTCGCGTCACAAGGTCTACCCAGCGCCAGCGAGCTAAAACTGCTCAACCCACTTCGAGATCAGTTACCAGACAGTGTCTTCAATGCAGCATTTAGACCTCCAATAAGCAGCGGCATTGACCGTAATCGCAACAATCTTCGAAAAGCCAAAAAGATACTCGATGCCGAAGGCTATAAGGTAGTCAACAACCGACTCATTGACCCATCCAGTGGCTTACCACTGAGTTTTGATATCCTTCTCTACGATGGCGCATTCAAACGTGTCACAAACCCTTTCATTCAAGGACTGAAAAAGCTCGGCATTGATGCTCAGATACGCATTGTCGACACATCACAATACATCAATCGTATGCGCAGTTTTGATTTTGACATGATGGTACATGTATTCGGTCAATCGCTTAGCCCTGGTAACGAACAGCGAGAAATGTGGCATTCCAGCTCTTCTGAAACCAACGCCAGCCGCAACCTCATCGGAATCAACGATAAAGCCATCGATACCATTGTGGAACATATTATCGAAGCGCAAGACCGCGACGAACTCATCATTGCAACTAGGGCACTTGATCGAGTGCTTCTGAATGGCTACTACGTCATCCCCCACTGGCATATAAACCACCACCGCATTGCCTACTGGGACAAATTCGAACGTCCATCTATCAGCCCCCGGTATGACGGAGTTTACGAAACAGGTCTAATGAGCTGGTGGAGTAAGTCGGCCGCAAAAGAACAAGCCCAACAGGCGATCAAAGTGCCAGCAGAAACTCAGTCAAGTAGCGATGATCCTTCGCCCAACGACCACGCTGCACAAATCATTCAAGCCGCAGACCATGACACGTCCGGCTAGCCAATTATAATATCGCCGCCACCTTTTAATACGCTGACAGTGTCTTACTTAATACCTGTGAGCTAAAAATGGAATTACCCTTATGGGAAGTTATGTACTGCGCCGTTTACTGCTAATGATCCCCACCTTACTGGGCATCATGCTGATCAACTTTATGATCGTCCAGGCAGCCCCCGGAGGCCCAGTTGAGCAGTTGATTTTCAAACTCGAAGGCCACGACAACAATGCAACAGGCAATCGAGTCAGTGGTGGTGGCGGAGAAACACGTAACAACGCATCGAGTAATGGGCAATACCGTGGTTCTCAGGGATTAGACCCTGAAATAATAAAAGACATTGAAAAAATGTACGGTTTTGACAAACCCGCGCACGAACGTTTTCTTGGTATGTTAATAGATTATGCAACCTTTGATTTCGGGGAGAGTTTTTTTCGTAATACCAGCGTAATCGATTTAATCAAAGAGAAAATGCCCGTATCCATTTCCTTAGGACTCTGGAGCACGTTACTGATTTACCTAATATCCATACCCTTAGGGATCAAAAAAGCCACCAGTCACGGCTCACGCTTCGATATATGGAGCAGTGCTGCCATCATCGTCGGTTACGCTATTCCCGGTTTTCTGTTTGCCATACTGCTGATCGTTGTATTTGCTGGCGGCAGTTTCTTAGACTGGTTCCCATTGCGCGGCCTTACCTCACCTAACTTTGATGAGTTGTCCACTTTCGATAAAATAAAAGATTATTTTTGGCACCTAGCGCTGCCGTTACTCGCCTATACCATTGGCGGCTTTGCCACCCTCACCATGCTGACAAAGAATTCATTTCTCGATGAAATAAACAAGCAATACGTACAAACGGCAAGAGCAAAAGGACTCACTGAAAACCGAGTGCTATACGGCCATGTTTTTCGCAACGCGATGCTCATTATTATTTCCAGTTTTCCGGCGACATTCATCAGTGTGTTTTTTACCGGCGCCATGCTCATCGAAGTCATATTCTCACTCGATGGTTTAGGCTTACTGAGTTTTGAGTCGGTACAACATCGTGACTACCCGGTGGTCTTCGGCACACTCTTTATCTTTACCCTACTTGGGCTTGTGGTAAAACTTATATCCGACCTTGTCTATGTCGCGGTAGACCCACGGATCAACTTCGACAGCCAAGAGCTATCATCGTGAGCGACCACCACACCATGAATCAAACCACGGCCACCCAACCTCGACTCAGCCCGCTGAATCAGCGACGGCTGGCAACGTTTTTTAACAATAAGCGCGCAAAATGGAGCCTTTGGTTGTTTTTTATTGTTTTTAGCGCCAGTTTATTTTCTGAATTCATTGCTAACGACAAACCTCTGCTGGTTATCTTTGACGGTGGGCTTTACGCACCCGTCTTTAAAAGCTACCCAGAAACCACCTTTGAAGGCGATTTTGATACTGAAGCTGATTACGCAGACCCCTACGTCAGTGATTTGATAGAAGCTAAGGGAACGATCATTTGGCCTCTCGTGCCCTACTCCTACGACACCCACGTCAGTGACCTGACAACCCCGGCGCCTTCGCCACCCAGCCTTAAAAACTGGCTGGGAACCGACGACCAAGCGCGTGATGTTTTCGCCCGAGTGATCTACGGGTTTCGGATTTCTATTTTATTTGCACTGACCCTGACCATCGGCAGTTGCATCATCGGCGTATTGGTCGGCAGCGTACAAGGCTACTACGGCGGAAAAGTTGACCTAATCGGCCAGCGTTTTCTAGAAATTTGGGGCGGTTTACCGGTGCTGTTTCTACTGATCATCATGGCCAACATTGTCACGCCAAACTTTTGGTGGCTGCTGATCATCATGCTGATGTTCAGCTGGACATCACTGGTGGATGTTGTGCGAGCCGAATTTCTACGTGGTCGAAATTTAGAGTATGTACGCGCCGCCAGAGCGCTGGGCGTAAACAACCGAACCATTATGGGGCGACACATATTGCCAAACGCAATGGTCGCGACCATTACACTGGTGCCCTTCCTACTGACCGGCGCGGTGACCACTTTGACCTCGTTAGATTTTTTGGGTTTTGGCATGCCGCCCGGCTCTCCCTCACTCGGAGAACTGGTGCAACAGGGCAAAGGTAATTTGCACGCCCCCTGGCTGGCGATGACCGCATTCGGTGTACTCGCGCTTATGCTGACTTTATTGGTGTTTATTGGTGAAGGTATTCGTGATGCATTCGACCCCCGGCTGGTGACGGCCTCATGAGCACACCCCAAGCGACCGCCAACCCAGATACACAGCAAGAGTCTGACACTGTGAACACGCCACTATTAAGCATCAAAGATTTATCCGTCGCCTTTCATCAGCGCGACAGCAGTATCACAGTTGTCGACAAAATATCCTTCGACATAGCGCATAATGAAACACTCGCACTGGTCGGCGAGTCAGGCTCCGGAAAATCCATGACGGCACACGCCATCATGAAACTATTGCCTTACCCAGTTGCGCATCACCCATGCGGCAGTATCACATTTGAAGGCGTCGAGCTGCTGCATAATAATCAGCGACAAATGCAACGCTTGCGCGGTCGTCGTATTGGGATGATTTTCCAAGAGCCTATGACCGCTCTTAACCCCTTGCACACGGTCGAAAAGCAACTTTCAGAAGTACTAAGTTTGCACAGTGGCTTACGCCAGCCGGCGCTTCGAGCCAAAGTTATTGAGCTGCTTAATAGAGTCCAAATTCCAACGCCAGAAGAACGCCTCAAAGCTTACCCACACGAGCTTTCAGGTGGTCAACGCCAACGTGTCATGATTGCCATGGCGCTAGCGAATGAGCCCACCCTATTGATTGCAGACGAACCCACGACCGCACTCGATGTTACCGTACAAAGGGAGATTCTCGGGCTACTACAAAGTTTGCAAAAAGAAATGGGCATGGCAATCCTACTTATTACTCACGATCTCGGTGTGGTTCGTCACATGGCTAATCGTGTAGCGGTCATGCACCAAGGGAAACTCATCGAGCTACAAGACTGCGAGACACTGTTTGAGACACCACAACAGGATTACACCCGCACATTGCTCAACAGTCACCCAAAAGGCTCCGTTGTCACGCCCAGTAATAGCAGTAATGAGAGCCTGCTTGAAACCAAAACACTGAGTGTTAGCTTCCCTCTCAATAAACCACTGTTTGGTAAGCCAACACGCTTCGTACACGCGGTTAAAAACATCAATTTAAAGCTCAGGGCTGGCCACACACTTGGCGTCGTCGGCGAAAGTGGATCGGGGAAATCAACATTAGCCATGGCGATATTGCGCTTGCTTGACGCCCAGGGTGAGATCACCTTTCAAGGCCAAACGCTGCACAACTTAAGTGAAAAGAAACTTCGCCCACTGCGAAAACACATGCAGGTGGTGTTTCAAGACCCTTTTGCCAGTTTGAGCCCGCGCATGACCGTCGCTGAGATCATCGCCGAAGGTTTATCAGTGCACAGTGAGTTAGACTACGCTGGGCGTGAACAAGCGGTCATAAAAGTAATGGAAGAAGTTGGGTTACTTGCTGCAGACCGCCACCGCTACCCCCATGAATTTTCAGGCGGCCAACGCCAACGCATTGCCATCGCTCGTGCACTGGTATTAAATCCAAAACTGCTGATTTTAGATGAACCCACCTCCGCGTTAGATCGAGCTGTACAAGTACAAGTAATTGAACTGCTGCGCGATTTACAGAAAGAACGAGGCTTAACTTACCTGTTTATAAGCCATGACCTTAACGTCGTCAAAGCCCTGAGCCACCAAGTACTGGTCATGAAAGACGGAGAAATGATTGAGTATGGCGATGCCGCTGAGGTATTAGAAAAGCCGCAACAGGCCTACACACAGCACCTTCTGCAAGCCAGTTTTCTCAACTGACAAAAGAGCCGCTTAATCTTCTTGCCGCGGGGACGACGATGGCTCTGCGAGTAGAAGTTCACGGTCAGCCTTAGAAATATACCTAGGTTTATTAGTTGGGTTTAGCTTAGCGTTGGCTTTTTTGGCTTTGGCCTTGAGAGTACTGTTGATTTTTTTCTTACGGTTCATATGCTCCAACACCTCTATACTTTATAGGGGTTCTTAGGGTACGACCAATGCCGCCATTTACTTCAACAGCGGGTGATCCTCTGGCAGAGTTCGCGCGATCCACAAAGCCAACTTATGTTTCATCTTCGGCTCACTTTCTTGGCCTTTTGCCAAGGGTTGGATGAGCTTATCCAGAACCAACAAACGGTACAGATACGTAACCTTATCCTTAGCCGAGTCCGTGCCCTCAAACTCACCCACACCCCGTGTGCGCGCATAAACCTCACCCACTTTAATGGCTTCAAGTAATAAGCCCGCTTCGTTGTTCAGTTTCTTTGCTTTCATGATAAAATCCCTGTACTGAAAAACGTAATGCCATTCATTCATTGATGAATGACGATCCTTAACCGCTAAAACTAGAGCTTCATTAACGCTTAGGTTTGGCCTTACCAGCCTGTTTTTTATTGGCTTTTAACTTAGCGGCTTTCAGCTTAGCGGTTCGGTTAGTGCTTGTCTTGGGCTTGGTTTTAGTACTCAATTTAGAGCGTCCATCACCACGGCTGCCTTCACCTTTTAACGCTGCAGCACTGCGATTTTTAGCACCAGATCTTGTAGGGCCAGAGCTTGTAGCGCGTCCATCACGCCCACCCACCCCACGGTTTTCAGAACTTCGGCCTGAACGATTAGCCTGGCCGCCGCGGCGACGTGCATCACCGGTAGTGGATGACTCGTCAGCCAAACCACTGGAACCTGCCACCGCTTCATTTAACTCATCCATTTCCTTTGGGCTGAGGTTGCGCCACTCGCCAGGTTTAAGCTTACCCAAGGTCACATTCATGATGCGCGAGCGTTTTAGCTTTGTCACCTCAAAACCAAGGTATTCACACATGCGACGAATCTGACGATTAAGCCCTTGCGTTAAAATAATTTTAAACACAAAGCGACTGGTAATGGTAACGCGACAAGGTTCGGTTACAGTCCCCAAAATCGGAATACCACTGGACATTTTTTCAACAAAGGCACTGCTCAACGGTTTGTCTACCGTCACCACGTATTCTTTATCGTGTACATTTTCTGCGCGTAAAATTTTATTGACTATATCGCCATCACTGGTGAGGAAGATCAGCCCTTCTGAAGGTTTATCCAAACGACCAATGGGAAAGATGCGCTGGCGGTGACCAATGGCGTCAATGATATTGCCCTGCACACCACTCTCGGTGGTACAGGTGATGCCCACAGGCTTGTTGTAAGCGATATATACGCGATCAGCTTTATTCTGAGCACTCGCACGAATCCGGCGACCCTCGACTTTAATCTCATCTCCGGCCTGTACCTTTACACCAGTCAGCGCAACTTGACCGTTAATCACCACCGCACCTTCATCGATATAGCGATCGGCCTCACGACGCGAGCAAAAACCAGAATCACTGATGAATTTATTGAGGCGTATGCCACTGTTGTCTGTCACGGGAAGGTCTCATGGTTGCTTGCGGTAATTATACGGCATTTACAGCCAGTAAACGGAAGGAAAATAAAGACCGCTAAGCCTTCATTAAAAAGCCCAAGGATGGGTTCAAATCTCACGATTTCAAAAGCGCTAAGACTGCGCAATGCTCACACTGTTTCAGTATGCTGAAGCTCTTACTGGTAGCTATAAAACACCCGTATTACTCGGTATCAAGCCCAAGGTAAATCAATTGGCTCTTATCATGAGCGGCCATGGCTGCCTCACGAAACAGTTCGAGGGTCGCATCAAAACTGTCATCGTAAAGGGCTTCATAAGCGGCCGCGTACGCACTCGCGCTGACCTCTTCCAGCCCATTGATACCCAAGAGTGCTTCACGGGCTAGAATCTGCGGAAAGTCTTTTTCAATCTCTCCGCGCAAGAGATCGTAGTTGTCTGACGCCTCATCCCGCGCTCGGTCTAGCTCGCTACCCGCTTGATAATAATCAGCTTCGTTGTCCGCCTGA
>Ga0105348_1002664_pt1 | contig 10475 bp, 8 predicted proteins | sample EN8Hudsemesocosm_2_FD_83504 | JGI IMG/M metagenome (GOLD analysis project Ga0105348, IMG submission 83504) | Methane-oxidizing microbial communities from mesocosms in the Hudson Canyon - EN8C Hudson Canyon | ecosystem: Environmental > Aquatic > Marine > Cold seeps | place: Hudson Canyon...
GCGCCATCAGAGCTATGGCTGTGAGTAGGCTTAGGCCGCTCCAGAGTAGTCGCTGGGGCCAGAGTGAGCTCTCTTGCCACTGCATTTCAACCGGCTCCGGCTGGATGGCGTGCAGCAGCATGGCGACATTGTCGTCAGCATCCGTTTCTGATGAGTGGCCTTCCTCCTCTAGGTCGGCATCGAGAGGGTACTCGCCGAACTCATCGACGGGTTGTGCATCGCCAACGAGGCTAAAAACCGGTTCTTTGCGCTCGCTGCTGTGCAGGGATTCCCCGAGGGCGGCTTCTATGTCGGCGTCGTCTAGGGCGTTAAACGTGCCAGTGGTGGCTCGGCTGTAGTCAAAACCGGTATCTGCTTGGCTGTGATCGTGTTGCAGTTCATTGCTGTGGCTAGCATCGGACTCTTCGTCTTCAAGCAGGCCCACCGCCCAAGACTCGTCGCTGTCGTCTAGGTGCTTTGGTTCGCTGATTTTAATTTCACGGTCAAATAACCCAGCACCACCGTGGTCTGACTGGAAGTCTGCACTGAGATTTCCAAGGGTAATGTTCTGGGTGTTCTCGATCTTGTCCATGTCGTCGCTGATGAGCCGCTCGTCATCGTCGAGCGGCTCATCAATGGCGCTTTGGTCAAATGCTAGGCGGTCGCTGGCTGCCTTTTCAGGAGCTGCGTTGAGGTCTGTTTCAGGTTCAATAAAGCTGGCTCTGGGGGCTGCGATATCGGCGTCGGTGGAGGCCTCGGCGGGTGTGTTCTCAGGGAGAGTTTGTACAGACGTCTTGGGAGGCTCCGTGCTTTTTTGCGGGTCAGTGTCCGCTTCTGCTGTCGGCATTAGGTGGTCTAGGGCTTTGAATACTTTCAGGCAGGAGCCACACCGCACTGCGCCTTTGGCGCTTTGCAATTGAGCATCGGTAATACGAAAAGAGGTGCTGCAGTGGGGGCAGCAAGTCACCCGGTTTGCCATCTGTGTGTTAACCCTTACCGGCGTTCGCCCGTTCCTGTGTGATGTAATGCATCAAAGTTCAATCAGTATATGAGCGATGCGGGCTAACTGCCTAATATATCAGTTAAAAAATCTGAGCTGGAGTGTAGCCTGATCGGCCTAGGCGGGTAAATCAATCTGCGGCGGAAACCCCGCAGATTGTGCCTGTAACTGTTTTTTTTGTGAGATTACGCGCGATTCTTAACAGCGGTGAGGCAAACCCATTCTTCTTTTTGGCGCACAGGATTAAAATCAAACCAATCGGTGTAGGCGGCCATTACGGTTTCGGCTTGGGTATTGAGCACGCCAGATAGGCAAATTTTCCCGCCCAGCTTGGTTTGTGCTGCAAGGCTGGGGGCTAGCTCGGCAAGAGGGCCGGCTAGAATATTGGCCAGCATCAAGTCGGTCGGCTCGGTTTGCGCATCTTCGGGCAAATAGACGGGGAAGCGTGCCGGGTCTAGGTTGTTGCGCAGCGCGTTGTCGTGGCTGGCCAGCAGAGCTTGAGGGTCTATATCGATACCGATGACGCTGTCGGCGCCAAGCAGCAGTGCGGCAATGCCCAAAATACCTGAGCCACAGCCGTAATCGATGGCCGTTTGGCCGTCGAGACTTTGCTCGCTCAGCCATTGTAAGCACTGGAAGGTCGTGGGGTGAGTGCCCGTGCCAAAGGCCAGCCCTGGGTCGAGCAGCAGGTTGATGGCTTTGGGCTCGGGTGGCGCCAGCCAGCTCGGGCAGATCCATAAATCATTGCCGCAGTGAATGGGTTGGTAGTTCTTCATCCACTCGCGTTCCCAGTCTTTATCTTCTAACTGCTCCCAGCGGTGATTGGGCAGTTCAAAACCCAGTGCCATGGCGGCGCGCTCGTTCACCACGGATGTGTCTATGTCCGCTTCGAACAAGCCTGTGATGCGGGTGGCGTCCCAGAGTGGGGTTTCTCCCAAGGCGGGTTCTAAAATCGGCTGGTCGGCGTTGTCTTCTAGGGTGACGCTGGCGGCGCCAGCAGCCAGCAGCGCGTCTTCAATCGCCTCGGCTTGTTGACGCTGTGTGTTGACGCGGATTTGTAACCAAGGCATGTGTGCTTCTCGATGCTCGCTGAGTGTCGCTGTTGGTAACGGCGACACTCAGGCGGAGTGATTTGGGTGACGTATTTTAACGTGCGAGGCGCTGCTGACTTTCCAGCAAGGTGAGCCGCTTGCTGATGCTCTGGTAGATGCCTTCGGCATTCAGCCCAACCTCTGCCAGCATCTGCTCGTGCTTGTCGTGTTCAATATAGCGATCTGGTAGCCCCAATTGCAGCAGGGGTATGGTGATACCTTCGCTGTTGAGCCACTCGGCGACGGCGCTGCCGGCGCCGCCCATGATGGCGTTCTCTTCAAGGGTTACCAGCAGGCTGTGTTGAGCGAGCGTATCGCGAATCAGCTGTGTATCCAGCGGTTTGATAAAGCGCATGTCGCAGACGGTTGCGTTCAAGCGCTCGGCCGCTTCCAGTGCCGATGGCATCAGACTGCCGAAGTTCAAAATTGCCAAACTCTGGCCCTCTCTCTTGACGATGCCCTTGCCCAGCTCAACACTGATCAATTCGCTTTGGGTGGCAACGCCAGGCCCTGTACCGCGCGGGTAGCGCACCGCGGCAGGCCCTGAGTATTGGTAAGCGCTGGTCAGCAGCTGACGGCACTCTTGCTCGTCACTGGGGGCGGCAATGACCATGTTAGGGATGCAACGCATGAAACTGAGGTCGTAGGCGCCGGCGTGTGTCGGACCGTCTTCACCAACCAGCCCAGCGCGGTCAATTGCAAAGGTCACGTCGAGGTTTTGGATGGCGACGTCGTGCACGAGTTGATCATAGCCGCGCTGCAGAAAACTCGAATAGATGGCCACGACGGGTTTCGCGCCCTCGCAAGCAAGGCCGGCTGCGAGGGTTACTGCATGCTGCTCGGCAATGGCGACGTCATGATAGCGATCGGCAAAGCGCTCGGAGAATTCAACCATGCCAGAGCCTTCACACATGGCGGGGGTAATGCCGATGAGCTTTGGGTCAGCGGTGGCGGTATCGCACAGCCATTCGCCAAAGACATCTTGATACTTCTTCTTTTTCGGCTTGTTGTTGTCAACGGCTTCGGGCGCTTGGGGTTTCTTGGGCTCTAGCTTGCTGAGCGCGTGATAGCCCACAGGGTCGGCTTCGGCCGGACCAAAGCCCTTACCTTTACGGGTAATGATGTGCAGCAATTTCGGACCCGGCAGGTCGCGAAGGTTTTTAAGGTCGTGAACCAAGCGCTCCATGTCGTGGCCGTCGATGGGCCCTATGTAGTAGAACCCCAACTCTTCAAACAGGGTGCCGGGCGATATCATGCCTTTCATGTGTTCTTCGGTCTTGCGAGCGAGCTCCCAGGCTTGGGGTATCTTGGACAGCACTTTTTTGCTGCCTTCGCGGAAGTTGGTGTACAGCTTGCTGGCCCAAACTTTCGAGAAGTAAGTGGCGAGACCACCGACGCTGTGGGAAATCGACATGTTGTTATCGTTGAGAATAACGAGCATGTCGCTCTCGGTATGAGCCGCGTGGTTGAGGGCTTCGAAGGCCATGCCCGCACTCATGGCGCCATCGCCAATCACCGCCACGGACTTTCTTTTTTGCGGCGCTTCAGCGTTTTGATCCGTTGAGCCTTTGGCCTGCTGCGCGCCGCCTAGGCTCTGCTCTATTGATGAAGCGAGCTCGCTGCCCAGCGCCATGCCCAGTGCGGCACTGATGGATGTGCTGGAATGGCCCACGCCAAAAGTATCGAATTCACTTTCGCTGCGTTTTGGAAATGCTGATAAACCGCCACCTTGACGCATAGTAAGCATTCGCTCACGGCGCCCTGTGAGAATCTTGTGGGGGTAGGTTTGGTGGCCAACATCCCAGACGATGCGATCCTGTGGGGTGTCGTAGCAAAAATGCAGGGCGATGGTCAGCTCGACCACCCCTAAACCTGCGCCAAAGTGCCCGCCCGTCTGCCCGACGCTGAACAGTAAAAACTCTCGCAGTTCATTGGCGAGGGTTGGCAGCTTCTCTTCCGACAGTTGACGCAAATCGGCGGGCGAATCTATGCCGTCGAGAAGCGGTGTGTAGGGTCTTGAAAGAGGGATCTGTTCAAACATGGAGGAGACAACAACTGTGTAAAAGGAGGTATTTTAGGCTGCGCGAGAGGGCTTGCCTAGCACTGCGTTGCTTTCATTCTATATTGTTGGTTTTACTGGCTGTTATGGCTTCCTGTATCAATGGCTGCGATCGATGATATAAGCCGACAGTTGGCGCAGGGCATCGGCGCGGCTGTCGAAGCCCTCGAGTGCCGTCAGAGCCTCTTGGTGCAGAGCTTGTGCCTTGTCCTGTGCGCTTTCCAGCCCTAACAGTGACACGTAGGTTGGTTTGTTGAGCGCTTGGTCGGCGCCTTGTGCCTTGCCCAGGGTTTCAGTGTCGGCAATGACGTCCAAGATGTCGTCTTGTACTTGGAAGGCAAGACCGATGGCGTCGGCGTATTGACCGAGGGCTTTAAGTTGTTCGGGGGTGGCTTGTTCAGTGGCCTGAGCGCCCATCAACACGGCTGCTTTGATCAGCGCGCCGGTTTTAAATCGATGCATTTTCTGCAGGTGCTCTAGATTGACCTGTTGATCCACTGAGGCGAGGTCGATGGCTTGCCCCATCACCATGCCTCTGTGGCCAGAAGCCATGATGAGCTGTTCGAGCATGGCTAAGCGAGTTTCCGTGTTGATGCTGTGTGCGTGAGTGATGCATTCAAAGGCAAGGGTTTGCAGAGCATCCCCGGCTAGGATGGCACTGGCTTCGCTGTAAGCTTTATGACAGGTAGGCTGGCCTCGACGCAGGTCGTCATCGTCCATGGCAGGCAGGTCGTCGTGAATCAAACTGTAGGCGTGAATACACTCGACGGCGCAGGCAGCGGCGTCCACACTTTCGTCGGCGATCGCACCGCCAATGGCTTGGGCGCTGGCGTAGGCCAGAACAGGTCGCACGCGCTTGCCGCCGCTGAGTAAGCTGTAGCGCATGGCGGCCAGCAGGTCTTCATTGGCGATGGCGTCACGACTGGGCAGGCGTTCGGCCAGCGCTTTGTTGGCTCTGATTTGACTGCTCTTGAGAAACTCTTCTAAGCGCAGGCTGTCTGTGTGGGCCGGTGTGCTCATGGTGTGTTTTACGTCTCGTCGGAGAAGGGGGCAGCTTGCAGTTGGCCTTGCTCTTCGAGCAAGAGCTGGACCTTTTGTTCTGCTTCGCTAAGCTGAGCTTGGCAGTCGCGGGTTAGCTTAATGCCTGCCTCAAAAGCCTTGAGCGACTCCTCAAGGCTGAGGTCTCCCTGCTCCATGGTTGCGACAAGCCCTTCTAGGTCTTGCAGTGCTTGTTCAAAATCAACGGCTTTTTTTTTCGCGGCCACAGGATTCTCGCTTCAGAAAGGGTAAACTGCGCACCCTACTGGAGCGACGCGAAAGGGTCAATGTGTCCGCATGGGTAGGCGCCTAGAAAAGGGCAGCTCGGGGGAATAACGGCTAGACTGACGAAATACTTGGGCTCGCGCCCTGGGTGTTTGAAAGCTGATCAAAAGACGAATTAGCACTGGCGTAAATGCTGGCGCCGCCGATAGCAGAGCTGTAAGTTCTGCGATGTTCGGCGTCCGGTGTAAACTCCCGCGCTGAAATGGTTTGGATGGCAGTTAGATAGCAACTGCCAAGAACAATAATGCTACAAGGAGTTATTTGTGGATTTAGCTACCCTCGTCGGCCTGCTCGGGGCCTTGGGTCTGATTGTCGTCACCATGATGATGAGTGGCGATTTGATGATGTTCGTCAACGTCCCCTCTATGGTGATTGTATTTGGTGGCACCTTCTTTGCTGTTATGGCGAAATACGGTATTGGCCAGTACTTTACAGCGCTTAAAACCGCGGGCAAGAGCTTTATGTTTAAGCTCGATGACCCTCTCGACCTGATCGATCAAATTGTTGAGCTGGCCGACGCGGCGCGCAAGGGCGGGCTCTTGTCGCTTGAAGGTAAAGAGGTCGGTAATGACTTCCTCCAAAAAGGCATTCAGTTGCTGGTTGATGGCCACGACCCAGAGGTGGTTAAAACCCTATTAAGCAAAGATAAAACGCTGGCGTCCGATCGCCACTCCCACGCCTCAAGAATGTTTGGCGACATGGGCGTTATGGCCCCAGCCATGGGAATGATCGGTACACTGGTGGGTCTGGTAGCGATGCTGGCAAACATGGATGACCCTAAATCCATTGGTCCTGCGATGGCCGTAGCCCTTTTGACGACACTCTATGGTGCGATTGTCGCCAACGCCTTCTGTGACCCTGTTTCCGCCAAGCTGGCGCTGCGAGCCGATGAAGAAGCAATGGTCAAAAGTCTGGTCATTGATGCGCTCTTGGCCATTCAAGCTGGGCAAAACCCTCGCGTTATTGATTCTATGCTCCGTACTTACCTGCCTGAGAGCAAGCGTGAAGTGCCAGAGGCTTAGCGGAGTGGCGTGCATGGATGATCGTAAATGGCTATATGTAACCTCTCTTCGGGCGCCGCTTTTGTTAGGCTGCCAGAGAGTGGCTGTAGGCGAGGGCCTCATCAATGAGTGATGAAGAACAGGATTGCAATTGTCCCCCAGAGGGCTTGCCCGCGTGGATGGGTACCTTTGCCGACCTTATGTCCCTGTTGATGTGTTTCTTCGTGTTGTTGCTGTCTTTCTCAGAAATGGATGCGATGAAGTTCAAGCGCCTTGCCGGCTCAATGGCACAGGCCTTTGGCGTGCAGAACAAACTCAATGTCACCGATGTTCCTAAAGGCACCAGTATTATTGCTCGCGAGTTCAGTCCCGCCATTCCCGAGCCCACCCCGATTAATGAAATCTGGCAAAAGACGGAAGACCTGACGCAAAGCTCATTGGACTTTGATTGCTCGGCGGAATTTGATGTTGAGCAGGGCGAGGAAGCGAAGGATGCCGGTACCAAGGCGCGTATTAAAAAGAAGCTCGAGGATATGGTCGCTCAGACTGAGCAGGATGCCATTGAGTTGGCTCAGTCGCTTCACGATCAAATCGCCGCCGGTGAAGTGGAGGTCGAAACCCGAGGCCGACAGATTATTATTCGCATCCGTGAGAAGGGCTCTTTTAAGACGGCTTCCGCTGAGTTGGCGGACGATTACTTTGACGTGCTGGACGAGATACGTGAAGTGCTACGGGTAAAACCGGGCAAGATCACGGTGCAGGGCCATACAGACAACATACCAATTAAAACGGCGCGCTTTCGCTCAAATTGGGAGCTGTCATCCAGCCGTGCCGTGTCGGTAGCTCACGAATTAATGAAGGACGATATAAATCCCATGCGCTTCGAGGTCTCAGGTTTCGGCTCAAGCCGACCACTGATCGATAACAACACGCGGGAGAATCGCGCTCGCAACCGCAGAGTTGAGATCGTGATTCAGCAAGGGCTGGATGAAACGATCAGCGAAGATGACGTTAAGCTCTTGAAAGAGGAGGGCGGTGACCTCTTACGTGATTTGGATCTGGACCCCGGCTACCTCTTTGAGTTGCAGTCCAATGAAATATTCTAGTGTTGTGGAAGTCTTATGAGCAGTCTTGACCTAGGCGATGAAAGACGTCGCTTTTTTCGTATCAATGACGCCATAGGTGTGGCGTACCGACAGCTCTCTGCTGAAGAAATGGAGCAGGGGGCGGAAACCGTTGCTCGGCGCGCCAGCTCGGATCCTCAGGCGTTGTTGCAAACCGCGGACAAGACCATTCAAACGCTGTTGCCGCTGATACGCGTTAAGCAGCCAGAAGTTGCGGAATTGCTTGAGGCGATGGATCAAAAGCTCAGTTTCTTGGTTGACCAGCTGGAGGTAGAGTCACGCTTAGTGGAGCGCATCGCGCATCGGGTCCACGAGGTAAACATCAGTGCTTGCGGCATGGCGCTGGTGGTCGATGAGCCCCTTGTCGTGGGTTCGGTATTAGCTTTGGATTTACTGCTTCGCCCGTCTGAGGTGCACCTGCATACCCATGGTGTTGTGGTCGCCAGCCAGCTCGCGGTTCGGGATCAGGCCGAAGCCATGCAGGGTACGCATTATGTCCGTATGGAGTTCCAAGGCATGGGGGTTTCGGATCAAGAGCTGTTGATTCAACACATTGTTCAACGCCAGAGCTTGTTGATAAGAGCTGATAAAGACGCCATTTAGACGAATATGGCTGCAGTTAAGGTGCTTTTGCCCTTAATGGCGATAGTTACCACATAAAATGTACGGATAATTTGAAATTGCGCAATTAGTGTCTATTCTTATACTCGTAGGGATGCGGCGCACGGATGGGCGCCAAGGATGATCGTACAGAAGGCAAGACGCCTAAAGGGCTTAGGGTAAAAAAATCGTTTCAGATTTAACCGTAGCAACGGGATGTTGCTGCGGTTTTTTACGTTTTGGGTCGGGGAATACTGCACTTGGTGTGCTTCTCGAACGAAGGGGCTTCTGCATTATTGTGTTGATCCATGCGCCAATGAGTTTGGACGGAGGCTTTCGCTTACATGTTTGCTTCTTGTCTGAAGCCCGCAATACCTCAGCTATAGGCTGTTTCGATACGGCTTCAATGCATTAACGAGTCTGCAGGGGGCAATGAATTTCGAAATGACTCACTGTTCACTGGTTCAGTGTCACTTATCTATAGCGAATTTCGAAATCCACAAGATTCTTCCCGCCTGTTCACCGGATAATCCTTATCACTAGCGATTAACAACCGATCAGTACTTTCAGGGTTGCGCTATATGTGAATACCGATAATCAGACGCACCGAGGATAATTAGATGATACGACTCAGTCATATATTGTTCATTACTCTTTCTTTGAGCGCAGCAAACTTTGCAGCAGCCTCGGTTGATGGCGACTTTTTACAGTGTGCGTCTTGTCATGGTGCTCAAGGGCAGGGTAACGCCGCTTTGGGGGCCCCCAATTTGAGTGGCCAGACGGCGGAGTATATTACTAGGCAGCTGTTGCAATTTCGCGCTGGTCAGCGTGGCTCAGCTGATGCTCAAGGGCGTCAAATGCAGGCGATGAGCCAAGCGTTGAAGGATGGTCAGGTAGAAAACCTTGCCCAGTATATTGCAGCCTTACCAGTTTCGATGCCATCGACAGGCGCGCAACCTACAGAAGCGCTACCCGAGGCCGATTTAGCTCGGGGCGCGAGTTATTATCAGGCCAAATGTGGCGGCTGCCACGGTGGCAAAGCTCAGGGTAATCCAGCCTTTCAGGCACCGAGACTTGCTGGTTTGGAGTTGGGTTACCTCAAGCGCCAGTATGAGCACTTCTTGGCGGCCACTCGCGGCAGCAATGACCGGTACGGCAAGCAGATGCAGTTCATGGCCAAAACCATGACCGATAAGACACTGCAAAATGATGTCTTTGTTTATATCTTGAATCAGGCTGCACCATGAATCTCAGGCGCCTAGGGGCTTTAACCGCTGCTGTAGTAGTTATCTCTATTTCGGCTATCGCGCAGGTTGACCGCTCAAAAGCCGGTGGTTCTGAGGTTAGTGGCTCTATGGTTGGGGGCTCTGTAGTTGAGAACTCTGTAGTTGAGAGCTCAAAAGTGACGCCGCTGAACGCATTAGCCGTGGTTGATCTTCAGCCGGTTGATCAAACGTTTAAATTGGCTGAACACTGCCCGCCTAGTTTCGAGCTGACCGCTAAGGGTTGCGAGCTGCGCAGCCTGTACCAGTTCTACGACTCGGTTCAGAACCGCGGTGTGGGCGGTACACAAACGTCACTACCTGCGAATCGAGATGGCTTCTCTCCGCAGCAGATAGATCTGGGGCGTTTCCTCTTTTTTGACCCGCTCTTATCAGGCGATGGCAGCCAGTCATGCGCGAGTTGCCATCAGCCAGATAAAGGCTTCGCCGATGGTAAAGCGCTATCGGTTGGTGCCACAGGCGAGATAGGTACTCGCTCGGCGCCTACCTTGTGGAACAGCGCTTTCCTCACGCGTTTGTTCTGGGATGGCCGAGCCACCAGTTTTGAAGAGCAGGCCCAAGGGCCGCTCTACGCCGCCAATGAAATGAACAACAACCCAGTGCAGTTATTGGCCTCACTCAACGGTAATGAGCACTATCCGGCCATGTTTGATCAGGCCTTTGGTGTTGCCGGTGATATTAGCCTAGATCAAATTTACACCGCGCTGGCCGCGTTCCAAAGCAGCCTGATCTCATTGAACAGTCGCTATGACCAGTACGCTCATGGTAATCACCAAGCGCTCAATGAGCGGGAAGTGGCGGGTTTGAATGTATTCCGCTCATTTGTGGCCCGCTGCTCGGAGTGTCACCAGCCGCCGTTGTTTACCAACAATCAGATAGCCGTCATAGGTACGCCTGAACCTGAAGGCATGGCCTTGGACATAGGCGCAGAAGCGACCTTTAATTCAGCTAAGTTGAAAGGCGGGTTTAAGGTGCCGACCCTTCGCAATATCGCGCAAACAGCGCCTTATATGCA
>Ga0105348_1002666_pt1 | contig 10472 bp, 10 predicted proteins | sample EN8Hudsemesocosm_2_FD_83504 | JGI IMG/M metagenome (GOLD analysis project Ga0105348, IMG submission 83504) | Methane-oxidizing microbial communities from mesocosms in the Hudson Canyon - EN8C Hudson Canyon | ecosystem: Environmental > Aquatic > Marine > Cold seeps | place: Hudson Canyon...
AGCGTTTTTTCAGCATTCCAAAAGGTAGTGCTTTTGCTCCAGGGGGTGTGAAAACTTTAAACACCGAAATCAAAACGTTACGCTACGTGAAATTTTTATTAGTTCGCAATCAAAACCTACTTAGATTTTAAGCTAAGGCTCCTTATATAAACCAAAATTTAGTGGTCGCGGCAGATGTTTGAGTTTTCACACAGTCTGGCTCAAAAGTTATCATTACCCCTGACAACCAAACTGGCTAGATTTTCCTAATAATACGATGTGCCTGAGAGGGGGGTTCGAGGCGAAGAGATTGTCGGCTCTGATTCAAACCAAATTTTAAATTGTAAGGTAAAGTTCGAGCAGATGTACTTGACTAAGCAGCTTTGTCTTTCAAAAACCTATATAGAGTTGCTACGCCAACTTTGGCGGCTCGTGCAGCATCTTCTTTAGACAAGCCCTTATTAAGTAGCTCTACCGCTTTCTCGCAAGCTTTAGTTGTCTTCTCACTCTTGGGTCTTCCTTTGTACACACCCTTGGTTTTAGCGTTTTCAATACCAGCGGCTTGCTTCTCTTTCATTAACTCAATGTTCATCTGTTCAATGCTTGCCATAACAGTTAGTAGCATCTTGCCAATTGGGCTGTTTGTATCAATCGTCTGTCCACCCATAGAGTGAATGATTAGGTTTATACCTTCAGAGTTAAGCTTCTCAAGGAGTGTTAGAAAATCTTGGGTGTTTCTGTTCAGCCTAGACATGTCGTAAACAATTACAGTATCGCCTAATACAAGCTTATCTAGTAGTGAGTCTAGAGCGGGCCTTTTCATAGATGTGGCGGAAGATTGTTCTTCAACTAATGTGGCAATTGGATAAGACTTAGTAAGTAGATCTGATTGAACTTTAATATTCTGTTCACTAGTGCTGGTTCGAGAATAGATATATTGAGCCATTTGTGTTGCTTCCTTTCTATCATATATGACCCAAATGATAATACTATCAATAGGGTGTGTCAATAAGGTAAATGATAGGGGGCTTGAGCGCAGTCATAAGGGCATGCCCAATTGATAGTAATAATACACAATCCAATGATGATATTAGTGATGCTTTAGAAGGAGTTGTTTACGGAATTAGCCGTAGAACTGACGTTTGGAATCGGTGGGGGATAAATCCCTATGAGAAGGCGTCACGGTTTGTGAAAATGACGGGGGAAGATAAGGAGTAGGAAGATGGGAACAGTAACCCAAGTTTTTGCACTTAATTGCAAATCTGACCAGTGACTTTCAGTGTTAGCTTTAAATAACATAAAAAGGACCTAGAGTATTTGGTAAGAAGGCGGTTAGGCGAGTATCTTTCATGTCCAGAGGAAAAGCGTAATAATATTGAAATTCAATTGAATAAAACTATTAAAGCAACCTTGGAACTAACATGTGATTTTGCAAATGGAGAAGCTGAAGTTTCAATGATCATGATCAGAGTTAACAAAGAATGGGAGTTAGAGAAAATGAGAGTTATTAGTGATCTTTTTAACTCTGCTTTTAACCAGGCTAAGCAATGGACTCCATAATTTGTTAGCGGCGTTAAAAGTACTTAAAAACAAAAAGTAATTGTTTCAAAAGTGTCAGCATTTAGCAAATTATAAGGCAGTGTTTTCAAGTAATCTTGGCGTTGATGATTCAGTTTTTAAAATCTTAGGTCTTGCTTTTTTAGTTCGGTTTTCAGTCCAAAAACAAATGTTTTTCTATTTAGTTTGTGGGCTAAGTTTACTAAGCTATCAGAAAGTTCAGTAGAATAGAAATCAACAAATTTAGGTGCTTTGAAATCTTAAAGTTCAAAAGGCAAAATCTTTTAACAAAGCGCTCAAATAGAACTTATGAATCCTTTCAAACCAACCATGGCAGTAATAGATGGAATTGAAATTCTAGTTCTTGCGTTAATGCTTGCTGCTCTTGTTTTCTGGGGAGTCATTATGTCTAGCTTGCTCTTCAATCAATTTGCCGAATTCCCATCATAGGATATAAATGAACGAATATAAGAAAAGTTGTAAGGATGAAATTCATTGGAACGAAATTACTCAATTACACGAAGCAACATTACAAATTAGTAAAAGTTGCTTTGAGTTCAAAAAATTATGTGTGGGCTTAATTGGGGTTTCCATGGTTGTTTTAGGAAAACTAACTGGTAATGATTTAGATCATTCATACTTTGTCGTTCCTTTATTAATTTGTCTAGGCTTTTGGATTGCAGACTTCACTGCATATTATTATCAAAGAATGACTAGAAAAAACATGAACAAACGGATTAAGTTGATTGCAGAAGATAATGAGTTAGATGGCTTAGAAATCAGTGAAATTGGAGTGAGCTGGAAGATGTCAGCTTTTAATCTTTCTATGTCTCTGTATTTTGTTCTCGCAGCATTTGCAGTTATAGGTTGGTTGTTGTTTTTTAATGAAGTTATTGGATAAATAATGAAAGTATTCGTTAGTTATACAACGAGAGACTCTTTTATATCAAAAGATTATCTAGAAAGCATAGATAAAGTAGTCTCTGAATATGCCAACTCATTTATAGACCTACTTCATAATACGGCAAATAAAAAACAAGAATTTGTAAAGCAAGAATTACTAAGCTCGGATGTCGTTTTACTAATTTCATCTATGTCTACACCTTTGTCTCCTTGGGTAACTTGGGAGCTAGAGCAAGCTCAAAATGAGGGGATTCCAATTATTGATATTCCGGTGGAAGAGAATGGACTGTTAAATAGTTTACTAGAAATACGTAGCTTGCTGCCAAGCAAGCTAACAAGGCATTCAAACGGACTTAAAACAGCTGGCTATTTTCACTCCGTCCAACATTAGCCAACAATTTAAACCGCTTAATATGGCGTTAAATGCACGGGAGAGGTTGTGCCTATTACATCACTCGAAGAAGCAATAAGGTATCAAACGAAGATAAACAAGTTTCTTGCCAACAATGGAATTAGAGATTTAGTCGGAGATTACGGGGAGCTTATTGTTCACAATGCAATTGGTGGTAAAAAACAGAGTGCTGTGAATCAGGGCTTTGATATAAGAAATGAAAAATACGGTAGAGTTGAAGTTAAAACAAGAAAGTATGAGCTAAAGCAAGACGGAACAGTAAAGAAAGAAATTCGTGCAGTCGGTTTCAAAGGCAAAGAAAACAACTTTGATTGGCTTGCTCATGTCATATTGGATATTGAGTTTAATGTCGTCTGCGCATGCTTGGCAAAATATGACGAGGTCTGGCCTGAAGTTCAGAGAACAAAAGACAAGGTAGGATTTTCAACCTCGTCAAAATTACCAAGCAGCATAGATATTACAAAGGCGCTACAATGTGCACAAATTGAGTTTAATAATAGCATTTAACAAGTGGCTCAATCGGGTTGGTAATACTAATTATATGAGGAAATATGGAAAATAAACCAATGACTGGCCGTACGCCTTCTGATGCTTTAATTGAACTCATTTCAACTGGAAGAGTTATATTTCTATTTCTACTCATAGTTTCTGTTATGTTCATAACGGTTCATAGTTCAGCTGAGCCCGGAACAAAAATTGAGTTTTTGGGCGTAATTAAATACCAAAAATCTAAACCGATTGTTCCAACACCTCGAATACAAACACCACAGTTTTCAAATGAAACTACCTCTTACTATTTCCCAAAAAGTGCACCTATACAGCGCGGTTCACAAGATGCTATACCTATTCTTGATGGCACTCTAGCCGTTATACCTATTTGGCAGCGAGCAACTGGATTGATCGGTGATAGCGTTAATGCAATAAGGGTAGCTTCGAGACGACCTGATGGTGTACCCAAAGAAATATACAGGTATGATAAAGGTGTTAAATTTTGGGGTGATATATGGCTGGAAGTTGAATATAGAGAAAATTTTTTTGCTATTCAAGTTGTTGAGAATAAAGAGAAACGAGGAGAATCTTTTGTTTCAGTTAAACAGATCCCTAGAGCAACTCTAAAATTGCAAAAGCTTCAAGAGCTTTCAGTTCATGATGACAGTGCTAATTAATACTATCTCAAAAAATATTGCTAACAAAAAGCTTCAACGGACTCTGAATGCGTCGCGTTTTTTGCAAAGAAACGCATAAATCACCGCCAAATTATTCCGCCGTTGTGCTTAGCGTTAAACATCGTGAATCAAGTTAGGAGTTTAATGTGGAATATGTAGATCAAAATTTAAAACCACTTTTAGAAAATGAACTAGATTCAGTTGTTAGATTTCATGAATTCTTGTCGGAAAAAGATAGGAATGGAGATGCTTTATTGGTGTATAGAGGTGAAGAACTTCGAAATATTAAGCAACGTCTGTTTAAAGACCCAAGTAATGTCGATCACTCTGAAATCTTAGAAGGTGCTTTCTACATTGGTGAAAAAGCAAGAAGCCTTCATATAAATGATAATGAAATTGCTAGGGATTATTTGACAGGAATAAATGATTGCTCTTCTGAAACCTTCTATTTTATATTTGATCGGATGGTAAATGTTCTTTCTTCAGAAAAACTGAAAAAAGTGGTAAGAGAAAATACATCAACTCAATTCAGAGAATATTTTCTTGAACCATCGAATAGAGTTGCTTTTGTCGAAAAGGTACTCAGTGTAACTGATAGCACAGTCATTTTAAGAGTTAGGGATTATTATCTTTATTTATTGCACGTTGCTGGAAGTGATGGGGTAAGGGTTGAAACTACTCTAATTTCGACTTCAACTGATAAAAATATCGCGCGCTACTTTAGCAAGGTTCATAAGAACATAAGAAACAAAGTGATATTTCATTATTATGTTCCAGCTCCATTTTTTAAACTGACTGTTTCACCGTGGCTGTGTAGCCATTACGAGACTTCAATTTGTGAATTGGGGCTTCCCAGATATAAGGCTCATGGGTTATTCCCAAAACAAAAAGAAGTATGCATTAAAGGAGCGCTTTTTCCTCATTTTATTCTTGGCGTTGAGCTGTTAGATAAAAGATTATTTGTTGTTAACCCTCTTTCTATAAACCTTGATTGTGAAGAGTATGAGTGTGTATTACATCGTGGTTTCAATGTAGACCATAGTGACTTCGAAAAAAGGATGTTAGAAACCGCATATCAATCATATGCTCAAACAGATTTGGATGGAAATTTCGAGCAACACAACGTTTAACAAGGCTTTTAAACGGAACTAAAACAGTTGGTTAGGTTTTGTTTCGCCAATGTTAGTGGGGAACACCAGTGCCTCTTGCATTAATTTGAAGGAATTAGTTATCATTTGATTGCAAAATCTTTTAGGTTAACGGTTTTCGGCGGAGGTTCAATTCCTCCCGTACTTGTTTTGTTCCTAGTTGTCTGTTCTTTGTTGGTGATTTTTAGTTATTTGAAAAATCGTATGTTAACAACATTGGACTCAGGCCAATATCCTGAGAAGGCGGATAATAATATGGGAAAAGTAAAATGTGCAGTAGCTTCAGTAATTGATGTATTTCAGGCGCTGGGAACAAGTTTAGTGGCCTTTGGTGGGCCGTTTACCTAAGAGTTTTTCACAACCTAAACTACCAGAACATAACAAGGTGCCCAACTCTATAGATTAGTTAATGAACTAAATATGTTTTTACTACTTTCGACCGAAAGGGGGCTTTGAGTTTCATAAAAGTTACTTCGAAGGTTGGTTGTTTGGTCGGTGTGGATGCTATGACTGCTTACCAATTTAAAGAAGAAATTACATTTTTTTGACATAATTTTGTAACTCTATCTATTTAGTTCTGATTCCAAACCTAAAAAAGTTAGCATTCACCATGTATTCTTCTTACACTCATTTTCAATACTATTTAGAGGCTAGATTTCTTTCATGTGAATTTAAGGAAATGGGTCTGATTCATTAATACATACAGCAGACAAATTGCTGAATGCGTTGTTATTCACTCACGCCAGACCAATAGAAAAACAAACTAAATTGATGTGTATTTATGACTAATAATATCCCTAAAAGCCTTTTACCACACCTTAATGAAATTGCTTCAAGACTATGGTCTGGCCATGCCGCCATAATGGTTGGTGCAGGGTTTAGCAAGAATGCAACGCCAAAGAGTGAGTCATGTAAAAGTTTTCCTGACTGGAATAGTTTAGGCGATTTGTTTTATGAAAGAACAAGAGGAGATAGTGTAAGTAATAGTAATGGGAGATACTTGAATGTACTAAAGCTTGCTGATGAGGTTCAAGCAACACTTGGCAGACCTATGCTTCATCAACTACTACGTGAATCAATACCTGACGAAGAGTACGAGCCTTCCGAGTTGCATGTAAAACTCTTAGATCTACCTTGGACAGATGTCCTCACAACCAATTATGATACTTTATTAGAGCGTGCCAGAAAGTCAGTTACAAAGAATAAATTTGATATTGTAGAAAAAAAAGAGGATTTAATATACTCAGAAAAACCTAGAATTATTAAACTGCATGGCAGTTTTCCTAATGTAGAGCCCTTTATTATTACTGAAGAGGACTATCGTCGATATCCAGATGACTTTGCGCCATTTGTTAATACTGTTCAGCAAACACTATTAGAAAATACACTCTGTTTAATTGGATTCTCTGGAGATGACCCAAATTTCTTAAGCTGGATTGGTTGGATTAGAGATAATCTTGGGGATAAACAGTCACCAAAAATTTATCTTTTAGGCGTACTCAACTTATCTAAAGCTCAAGAAAGCTTATTAGTGCAATATAATATCGTTGCAATAGATATGTCGGGATTGCTAAGCGTTGGTCAGGATCATTATAAAGGTATTGATGCATTTTTTGATTTCTGTTTGTCTAAGAAAGAGGAGTCTGACAGGTTAGATTGGCCGTCAATAAAGTCTCCTTTAGCACCTAGTCTAAATAACCCAGATAAAAGTAAACAAGATCAAATTAGAAATATTATCCCTATATGGAGGGAGCAGCGTCTTTCTTACCCCGGCTGGGTTGTTGTTCCCGACGATAGACGTAATAATTTATGGCGTTATACTGAGCTTTGGGATGGCTATGTAGAAAAAGCTAATGAGCTGTCTTCTTTTGACCTTCTTGAATTTGTTTTTGAGTTTCTATGGCGCTTAGAGAAGAGCCTTTGCCCTATATATGATAACAATATCCCCTTAATTACATCAGTGTTGGATTTATTTCTACCATGCTTTACTGAAACGGGATATAAAATACCGTCTGAACTAGCAAATGATATACGCGCACAGCGTTTTGAGTCTTGGCAAGTGAACAACGCTTGCTCTTTTATATTACTTTCTTTGATGAGGTATTACCGCGAAGAAGGACAGTTGGGTAAATGGAAGGAATATGAAGCGAAGGCTGTTGTATTTCTCTCAAATCAAGATGACCTGGCTCGGCTTTCATACGAAAGAGTCTTATATCATTTATTCGAATTAGAATATTTAAGTGCAAATCGAGAGCTTGACTGTTGGAAGGTACCTGAAACAATGCCATTCTGGTTGGCTAAAAAAGCAGGTCTTTTGGCAGAGGTTGGTAAGCCAGATGTGGCTTTGAAAATACTGGAATCGTCACTTAAGACAGTACGATCGAAGTTAAACTTAATGCCCGTAACTACGGACTATTCATCTGTGTCTCAAGAATCTTATATATTGGTTTTATTGAGGTATGTGAAAGATGGTTTGGATTGGAAGAACGGAATACATTTCACAGAATCTGATTTTTCAGAGCGCTGGAACGTATTAAAACAATATAAATGTGACCCGTGGAATGAGTTGGCATTATTAGAAATGCCCATGATGTCGGAACCTGTTAAACAATCTTCTATAACTATCACTAAAACATTTGATATCGGTCGGTCACGAACAACTAGACACTTAGGTCATAGTAATACTGAAGCACTAGCAGCCTTTAAGTTTCTCAAGTTTATCGAAGAGTCTGGTATCCCGTATAAAGTGCCTGGAAGTACATTCGCTAAAAAAGGAGCAGTGGGGGCCATGAAGCGTTTGGCTGGTAATGCTCCCTATTGGATGATGGCTACCATGCTAAGAATGGGAGATAGTAAGGTTGTTGAACATATTTATAATCGAGAGTCACTGTCCTCCTTACCAGTTACTGAAATTGATTGCTTAATTCAAAATTATATAAAAGTATATTATGAAAATGTACCTTCAGGGGAGGAGGGTTCACATAATGTGGAAGGTTTAACTCGTACAATACCAGAAATTTTGTCGAGATTGTGCTGTAAGTGTTCACCCGAGTTAAAGGGTAAGCTTATTGATTTATTGTTGAATATATACTTTTTTGATCGGAAAGCTAACTTTGAGGGTGTTTCAAATTTAACTTCACGGTTGATTGGATCGTTATCTGAGAGTGAAGTGCTTCAGTACATTCCGAAGCTTATTGAATTCCCCATTTTAGATGGTTTGCATACAGCATTAGCAAATGAGTTTAAAAATCCATTTTTCTATTTGCAAGGTTTAGACCCTGATTTAATACAGCTACCTGTGTCTTATTGTTTAGATGCTGACCGTATTGGTTTATTCATTACCCATACAAGGTCAGGAAGCATTGATCAGCGGTCTTGGTCTATCTGGGTTCTTATGACTTTATATCGTCTAAAAATCCTGACTTCAGAGCAGGTTACTTTATTCGTGGAAGCTGTATGGAGTAAAACTGATGAAACAAATCTCCCTGCTGAAACTGAATTTTATAAATTCTCTTTTATTGAGGATTTATGCCCAGACGGTGTTGATGGGCATAGCTTAATAAAGAGCTATATTCTTTCGCATGATTTACCTGTTCAAAAGGGCAAAGCTGAAAAAGGGGTTTCAATGTGTGAGGGATACTTTCCTATTTTCAATGAAACACTTGGGGCTAGCCGGCATGTAGACTGGTCCCAAGAAGAAGTTGTACAAGTTTTTGGTCATTATATAAATTGGTGGGATGCAGATAAGACTTACCTAAAGAAACAAGTAAATAGTGACAATGTAACGAGAGAGTTTGAACGTAGATTCTTAAATATCTCAAATGTATTTGTTAGTGCTCTAAGTGAGAAACTTAAACTAGATTGTGAAGGCAGTAGAAATAGCTTAAGACGATTAATTAATGAAATGCAGGGTTTTGGCCTGCCCGTATGCAGCCTTAGATGCGCTTTTTTGCACATCTTTCCTGATGATGTTGACAGCGTTATTGAGTCAATAGAGCACGGTGTCGCAAGCACGAACAACGATTTTATCGTGGATTCTTTTAATGGTCTTATTCTTATTTTAAAACGAGGCGAGGGTGCTGATTCGGAAGTTATTAGGGCTGCATTAAGCATGCTAAGTAATGCTCTTTTGTTTCGAAGCAGGGAAAGAATTGTCAGTGCATTGAATTCTGTTTGTAATTTACTTTTTAACTGTAAATATGCTCTTGAAAGTAATTTGGAGAAAAAAGTATTATTCAGCCTTAGTCAACTTGTTTCTGAGACTGCTGTAGGCTCAGATATGTTTGGTTTTTCTGATGCACTTAATATCCGTGAGGCATCAGCTCGTTTAGCGTATAAACTTTATTCGTATTATTCATTAAGGGGGTTGGATATTCCCGAGGAAATACTCCGCTGGAAATCTGTCTGTAGCTCAGAAGAAGAATTTGTCGAAATCAAAAAAAATTGGGCTAATAATTAATGAAATTTTCAGACGTTCGTTAGGATTTTTAAAAGATTAATTGTTTGGAAACCCGTGGGGAAGATCCTGTAATAATGAGGGTCAGAGTAACGTTTCAATTTCTTTAATGTCTTTTATATATTTAAGTAGAAGTTTTTTTCAGTTCTGGGCTCTAATAGGAAACAGGAAAAACCAGCATTTGAATTACTTAACTGCAAATTAACACTCAGAGAACAAAAACGAGTTACTATTCAGCTTCAAAAATCAGAATGGTGATAACGTTAGCATCAAAAAAACTATCGTATATATCAAAGGTAAGCAAGCCAGAATTACGATAGATACGTTTGAAGAAGTTACTATTCTCAAAGATGAATTGTTCACAAAGTAACCATTTATATTTAGGTCGCCTAAGCATTTTTTCTTAAGGATCAATATGAGTACGATTACAGATTTTGACCTAAGATTTCCTTCTGCCAAAATGGTTGGCGTAAAGAAACTCTACAAATTCACGTGCGTTAAAGACGGTGAAGAAAATCAGGCCAGTGACCTTCTGAGAGGTGCAAAATTATTCACTGCAACATCTGACTTACTAAATGATCCGTTTGAATGTAAACCGCATTTTAGATTAGGTGATTCACCCGCAGATGTTGCAAAATTTAGAAAGTTCGTCGTAGATCTAGCTATAAAATCTGGGCAGGCAATGCCTGAGGCTGAGAGAATAGCAAGCCATGCTGTTAATAGGCCGAGAGCCGAACTCCTACGAGAGCTAGAGATTTCAGTTCTGGATGCGTACAAAACTACCAGGATATGTAGTTTAACAACAGATTGGAAAAACCCCCTGTTTTGGGCGCATTATGGAATGTCTCACA
>Ga0105348_1002673_pt1 | contig 10446 bp, 7 predicted proteins | sample EN8Hudsemesocosm_2_FD_83504 | JGI IMG/M metagenome (GOLD analysis project Ga0105348, IMG submission 83504) | Methane-oxidizing microbial communities from mesocosms in the Hudson Canyon - EN8C Hudson Canyon | ecosystem: Environmental > Aquatic > Marine > Cold seeps | place: Hudson Canyon...
GGGCTTTTCCAGACGCTTATGCCACGATGAAGCTTGCGAAGAAGCACCATCGTCCTATGGTGATGAGTGTGTTGGGAAGTGATATCAATGTTCTGCCGTCACATCCTGAAATGCGCTCTAAGATTCAAGAAGTGGTGTCTTTTGCAAGTGCTATTTTTTCGCCAAGCGCCGCATTGCGGGATTTGGTTATTGATCTAGGTGCTGACCCGGAGAAAGTGCATGTGGTGTATTCGGGAATAGATGAGGGCTTGTTCTATAGTCGCGACAAGCTTGAGTGCGAGAAAGCACTGGGGATTTCTAAGGACCGTAAGCGTCTGATCTATGTTGGGAATTACAAGGTCGCGAAAGGCGTGATGGACTATCTATATGCCATCAAGAAAATATCGGAAACACGAAGGGATTTCGAGGCGCTCATCATTGGAAAAGGGGAGGCCGAAAGCGACATAAAGAAATATATCGAAGAGCATCAGCTTGATTCGATAGTTAACGTGGTTGGAGAGGTTTCTCATGGTGAGCTAAATACATGGATGAATTCATCTGACTGTCTCTGCTTGCCTAGCTACAACGAAGGGTTGCCAAACGTCGTACTTGAGGCAGTTAAGTGCGAAATCCACGTTGTTGCGACGAATGTGGGAGGAATTCCAGAAGCGATCGCTAATCCGGGTGAGCATCTTGTTGAGCCCGGAGACATAAACCATTTAGCGGCTCATTTAAATAGAGCGCTTTTTGACCCGGACTTTGATACCTCTCCTGGGTTTGATATTCCGAGTTACCAGCAAATGGCAGAGAAAGTTTATAGCTTAAGTCTAGAAGCCTGTCGCTAATTAGCGAAGAGATTCCAACTCGACCTAGAAAGCTATTTAATTATTTTTCGTTATTGGGTAGGTAAGCGCTCGCCAGCCCTTCTTGTAAGCTTACTTTTGGTTTCCAGCCTAACTCGTCCTTGGCTTTCTGGTTTGAGAAATCAAAACGCCGATACATTGATTTAGCTTTGTATGTCGAGAAGATAGGCGGAAGGTTCCCTTTAGATAGTTGATGGAATATTGAATACACTTTCGACAGCAATAGAAAGAGTTGGTAGGGGATGACCACGCGCTTGGCAATTGATCCAAAATTCTTCTGATATTCTTTAACATATTGTTTTTGCGTCGGGCATTCATCGTCCACGATATTAAAAGCACCGACTGGCTTGTTTGGTGATAGGGTTGCGCAAGCAATCGCATCGGCGCAGTTTTCGACATGTGTCATGGGAAGTCGTGCTTGAGAGCCGATTTGCAAAAAGATAGGAATGCCGGGTAGGCGTAACCCGATTCGAGGCCCAAGTAAGCCCTTATCTTCACCATATATGACGCCAGGGCGAATAATTGCTAATTCGGTTTCGTCATGGATGTTCTCTTTAACCCATAGCTCTTGGTAGTACTTACACCAAGCGTAAGCATCTCGATCCTCAGGATTTGGCTCGAGAGGGCAATTTTCGTCAAAGGTGCTGCCCGGATTTAATTGGCTTGCGCCATAGACAGAAAACGAACTACAAAAGACGAGGCGTTTTACCGGCGATTCGCTTAATACAGACATTAGGATTTCTGTACTGACAACTGTTTCGATAAACATACCCATGGGGCTGCCACCCATTGACGCGGCAAGATGGATGACTGTATCGACTCCTTTTAGGGCTGTCTTGATGTCGTCCAAGTTATTAAGAGAGCCGCGAATGACCGTTATTTTATCTTCGGGGAGCCCGTTAAGTTGGCTGCCAAGGCGTATTAGGCACGTGACTTTGCAATTATCTTGCGCTAAGAGCGAGGCAATCACATGGCGCCCAAGAAAGCCATTTCCTCCAGTCACTAGAATGTTCATCATTTTTTCACCGCATTCTTTTGGTCGGAGGGGTGTCCGATTTGATCAAAAATATTTTGCATAATCTTCGATGCCAGCAATGCCTGATCGTGCGGAATCGGAAGTTCTTCATTGCTCCGGATACAATGATAAAAATGTTCGAAGCTATCTTTCATGTCAGAAAAGTACGTTCTTTTGCCGAATAGAAATCGGTAAAGCTCTAGCCAAAATTGCTTTTTGAGGGAGTTTGCGGTCTTTCTGAGATTAAAGATGTTTCCTAAAATACCTGGTAGCGTTGGCGCGCTTTCCAGAACATAGGAGTGCGTATAGTTGTCTATTGAAACGGTATTTTTGCTACCGAAGTATCGCGTTTTGAATACACTAGGCTTTACGTTCGATGTGAAGATAATATTGGCGGTCAAGTGATTGGTTTGGTCGAAGATACTAACGCGTAGCTCTTCATAAACGACCCCGTTGTCATTCCAGTCCGCAGCCCACGCCTTTATCTCGAGATCTTCGCTAAGAAAAGGGACGATGGTGGCCAATGGGTGGTTGAGGTTGTTCTGAAAGACTTGGCCAGGTAGTTGTGCGATCCAATGCTTGGGGTTTGCCATTACTTGTCTGCCAAATATGCCTTGCAGATCATAGCTGAAGATTGAATCGATATGCGCGAGCCTCCCGATAGATCCATCTTGAATCAAGTTCATCGCTGTTTGTTGTTCGGGTGCGAACAGACGGTTAGCGCCTAAATACACTTTTTTCGAGTGGCTTTCTGCAATCTTTAAGAGTTGCTCGGCTTCTTCATAGGTGATCGTTAAGGGTTTTTCGATATAAACATGGGCCCCTGACTCGATACACTCTTTGGCGAGCGCTAAATGGGGCCCGGGAGGTGTCGTAATATGCACAGCATCAGGCTTGGATGTTGCCAGCATGTCGGTGCAACTATTGAAGCTGGCTGCAATGTCATACTTCTCGCATAAAGCACGCAATGGGGAGCTTCTAAGATCAACCAGCGCAACAATATTTATATCTGGAATTTGTTTGATTTCTGAAATATGGGCTTCTGCTATTTGCCCGATTCCTACGATTGCTACTTTCAACGTTTCGTCCCTTAGTATTAGGCGTGGGTCTTGACCAATCAGTTACTTACAATTTTCGAAAATATCGATAACTTTCTGCGAATTGTGAATCCAAAGATGATTTTTCTGGATGGTGTCTCGCGCTCTTGATCCAATTTCTTCTCGCAGTGAATCCGAGTCAGCGAGTGTTTTAATTGCACTAACGAGCGACTCGGCATTATCCGGAATGAAATGCACTGCATTGCATTTGTTTGTCGTGACAAATTCAATTGGCTCAAGCGCAGGAGCAACGGTTGGTTTGCCCATGGCCATGTATTCGAAAAGCTTTATTGGCGAGCGATACGCGTTTGACCCCGGAATAATGCATATATCCATTGCCTGCACGTAGGCCGGTATCTCTGCATGCTTTATTGCGCCGGTGAAAATCAGCTTGTCTTCGCAGTTAAGCGAGCGGGCTTTCGCAGAGATTTGTTCCTTCAGTACGCCGTCGCCAACGAGCATAAGGTAGACCGTACGCGTCTTGTTGAGTTCGGCTAGTGCTTGAACGAGTAAGTCAAAATTGTGCCAAGCGACAAACCAGCCTATAAAGCCTAGAACGACATCATCGCTCGTAACATTATAATTGATGCGCTTCTCTGTAGAGTATTTTTCCGGGTCAAACAAATCGTTGTCGGCCGCGTTGGGAATTACGTGGATTTTTTCTTTGGGGACGCCGCTTTCCGCGATTTGTTCCTTTAAATAAGTGGATACGACGACAATGGCGTCGGCTTGCGTAAATACTTCCGTTTCTATTCGTTTGGCAAGCTTAATGAAATACTGATCTCTCACGCGGAGCTTGCCTACAATTTCGTTAACTTCAACGATGAACGGTATTTTATGCCGCTTGGCAAATCGCGCTCCGGCAAAAAGGAAAAAGGCATTGCGCTCATAGAGAAAATCAACTTTCGTTTGTTTTGCCGTCGCGTTTAACTTGCTGGCAGCGGCAAAGTTATAAAGGATTTCCATGACTTCGAAAAGAGCTTGCGGCAAGTTTCTGCTTAGGAAATGTAGAGCCCGAGCCTTGAGATTCTGCTTTTTCTCGTAGGGATTGTTGCCACCTGTTTTTGTTGGATCTTCGTTGTTGGGGGACACAGAGGTGACGGAATGGCCAATATCTCGTAGGCCTTTAATGACATGACCAATATGAACCCCTTCAGCGCCGGTTCCTTGAGTTCTATGGTGGTATACAATGTTCATCTAGAGGGAAACCCTTTGTCCTTAAAGTGATTTGATCGGGGTTCGGTCTGTATTGCCGCCCCCTAAAAAAGAGTGTAGCTATGTTAAAGGATATTGTGCTGTGATTTAACAGAAATATTGACTGTTTAGTCTGCAGCAAGCAGAAAAGTGTCATTCTGGAATGTTATTTAGTTACTAAACGACGCTATAATTCGAGATTGGTTGGCGTAACCTTAGCATGTTAGGTTTTTTGCATTGGATTTGAAAGTCAGGGGGTACAGTGGAAGAGTACTGGCATGTTGTTGTCGTTTTTGGTTTATGTGTTTTTTTGGTTGTGTATAGCTATGCTATTTACCCCTTGTGTTTGATGGCTTTATCTCGTTTTTCCCTGCTGAAAAGAAATACTCGCTATGTCCGCAATGGCATGGATAGATGGCCGTCCGAAATCGAGCCTCCCTCAGTTGCAGTTATTATCTCGGCGTTTAATGAGGAAGGCTGCATTAGGGAGCGAATTGAAAATTTACTATCGTTAAATTATCCGTCTCGGAAGATAGCCTTCTATATCGGAACTGATGGTTGTTCGGATAACACAGAAGCAATTATTCGAGAATTCGATGATGACCGGGTTAAACCGTCATTTTTTGAGAAAAATCGTGGCAAGGCATCTGTTCTAAATGATCTGGTTGAATTGGCTAACGAAGATATTCTTGTGTTTTCTGATGCGAATACATTCTTTGAATGTTCAGCTGTTGAGTGTCTTGTTAGGCACTTTTCTGACCCGACCATTGGCGGGGTTTGTGGTGAGCTAAATCTTGTTAGTTCGGAATCCGGTGGGAATCTTGATGGTGTTTATTGGAAGTATGAACGCTTGCTAAAGTTTCATGAATCTCGAATTGGTGGGCTGCTTGGCGCAAATGGTGCGATCTATGCGATACGCAAAGCGCTTTATATTGAAATACCTTCGGATACCATAGTCGATGATTTTTCAATCGCACTGAACGTGTCGCTAGCGGGTAAAACTGTGATTTATGATGCGGACGCAAGAGCGATTGAAGAGGTTGCTCCTACACATGCCGACGAGTTTGGTAGACGGGTTCGGATTGGATCGGGTAATTTTCAATCTTTGTTTCGATATTTAGGTCTTCTCAATCCCTTTAAAGGTGTATTGTGGTGGACATATGTGTCGCACAAAGTTCTTCGGTGGGTAACACCTTTTTTCTTATTGATTGCTTTTTTGTGTACTGCTTTTCTTAGTCTACATTCAGTTGTTTTTGGTGTGTTGACTCTGCTTCAGGTTGTCGTGTATTTACTCGCCTTTTGTCTTCGGAATAAGAGTCCGGAAAATAAGTTATTAGGTTTGTTGGTTTTTTGGGTCATGATGAATGCCGCTTTGGCTAAAGGCGCTTTTAAATTGGCAAGTGGTCGTGCGAGTGGGACATGGCAAAGTACTAAGAGGTAATCTATGGAGTTGTTAGCGTTTGTTGGTTTGTTAGCGTTTATGGGAGTACTGCTCGCAGGCGTTTTGATTCGAAAGAAAAATATTCATATTTGGTTGCCAGATTATCTGAGGCGAAAAATACAAGGGCACCCTTGCGTGAGTGATCCAACGCATGTCATGTTTTGTTTTGTCGATCACTATGAACCTCAGTGGGAGAATCGCGATAATATTGAAAAAGAGCGCGCACGGGTTGATCGTTGGTGTACGGACTACCCTAAAAATTTTTCCCATATCAAAGATGCAGATGGTTGTTTACCGAAGCATTCATTTTTCTATCCCGAAGAAGAGTATCGCGAAGAGCATTTGAGCAAATTATCGAATTTGTGTTCGCAGGGTTTTGGCGAGCTAGAGATTCATCTGCATCACCATGACGATACGGCGGAAAATCTTCGGAAAACCTTGAACGACTTTGCGGAAGTGCTTCATGAAAAGCACGGCGGGCTGCCGCTGCACCCAGAAACAAAAAAAATGAGCTATGCCTTTATTCATGGCAACTGGACACTAGATAATTCTGACCCCCACGGCCGTTTCTGCGGCGTAAAGAATGAGCTTGTGGTGCTGAAAGAGACGGGCTGTTATGCGGACTTCACTTTGCCATCGGCCCCTAACCCTGCTCAGACTAAAAAAGTTAACGCGATTTACTATGCGACCGGCAATCCCGAAAAATCAAAAAACCATGATACAGGAAAAGATGTTGAGGTTGGAGTTCCTGCAAGTGGCGACTTAATGATTATTCAGGGTCCGCTTGGGTTCAATTGGAAGAAAAGAAAGCTGGGCTTCATGCCGGGCATTGAGAATGGCGATATTAAGCGGACGACGCCGCCGTCGTTTTCGCGAGTCGACAACTGGATATCCAAGCATATTCACGTTAAGGGTAAGCCAGAGTGGGTCTTCGTTAAGGTTCATACGCATGGAACGCAAGAGAATGATATGGATACTTTGTTGGGAGAACCAACAGTCAAAATGTACGAGTACCTCTCCACTAAATATAATGATGGTGAGCGGCATGTGATGCATTTTGTGTCCTCCCGTGAAATGTATAATATTGTGAAAGCGGCTGAGGCGGGTGAGGTCGGTAATCCCGGGGATTATCGCGATTATTATTTGGGAAGGCCCAAAAATTGCGCGTAGCTTTGCATTGAGAGGGGATGTTTTAGTTGTTTTTTGTGAGGTGTGTTTTTTTGGTAAAGGTGCTCTAAAGCGCCTTTTTTGTTTTTGTATTGGGGTTAGGCTAGGTCGCTGACGCAAAGTATATGAAAAAGAATATTGCACATGTGTTTCTGACTCTAAATATGGGGGGGATGGAAAAAGTTGGATTGGATCTGATTCGGCGGCTTGGTACCAAAAAGTACAATCATTATATTATCTGCCTAGATAGTTTAGGTGTATTGGGTGAAGGCATTGCAAATGAAGACGGGGTTCGGGTCATGTCGCTTGAAAAACCGCCGGGGTTTTCATTTGGTATATTGAATACGCTAGTTAAACTGTATAAGAAACTCGATATCGATGTTGTCCATACGAATAACCCTGCACCGCATTTTTGGGGAGGCATTGCAGCATGGCTTGCTGGTGTTCCTCTGCGAATTCATACGAAACACGGGCGAAATTTCATCCATATGAAGCGCCGGGTGTTGCTTAATCGCTTCAGCGCATTGTTTAGTACGCACGTTGTTTGCGTGTCAGAAGATTCGGCTCGTCTTACAGGTTCGATCGAGAAAGTTCGGCCAGAAAAAATACTTGTCATCAAGAACGGTGTTGATACTGAGTGTTTTTCTCCTGGGGTCAAAAGAGCGTCTTTGCTTGCCGAACTAGGCTTGTCAGAGAATGAACCTGTGATTGGTTCGATTGCTAGATTTAGCACAGACAAGGATCAAGCAACATTAGTTAGAGCGTTTTCGGGTTTTGTTCGAGCGGGGGGAAAAGCAAGGTTATTGCTGGTCGGTGATGGGGAGACACTACCGTTGGTCAAGGAAATGGTTAATCGCCTGGGTTTGGAGGACCTTGTTCTGTTTACCGGTGCGAGGCATGACGTGCCGGAGCTGTTAAGGCTATTAGATGTGTACGTACTGTCATCTCATACTGAGGGGATTTCTGTTGCGCTGTTGGAGGCAATGTCGACGAGAATAGCGTGCATCGCAAGTGATGTAGGTGGTAATTCAGAAATTATTGATGACGCTGAGACTGGCTATCTGGCTCCGGAGGAGGATGACGTCGAGATGGGTAAAAAGTTGGAGATGGTGTTGTCTGAGCCGGAACTAAGGAAGACTATTGCATTCCATGCACGCGAGAAGGTGGTGTCGGAGTTTAGTTTGGCGAGTGTTGTCGAGAAGTATGAGAGACTGTATGGCGGGAAAATATGAAGCGTATCGCGCTGGTAACTTCTTTTTTTTCAACGCCTTATCATTCAAATAGAGCGCCGTATAACGAACAATTGTTTTTGGCTTTGAAGCGATATTTTCAGTTAGAAATCGTACGGCCGATAGCATGGACTGACCTGTTGAATTATAGACTAACGGGCGGCCCCAAGGTGACTCTTCCGGTGCAGTGGAACGGCATTGATATACAGTTCCCGACGTATTTTTTTATTCCCCGCTTTGCGCACCGTTTTAATGGAAGGCTCTATTATTATTCGATTGTTTCCAGCTTGTCACGAATGGCCATTAAGCCTGATGTTGTTTACACAACTTGGGCTTTTCCAGACGCTTATGCAGCCATGTTATATGCGAAGCAATTGGGGGTTCCTCTTGTGGTCCGCTTGCACGGGGGGGATATTAATGTGGTTTCTAAGTTATCAGGTGTATTGCCTAAAATACTTGAAATGCTTGATTATGCGAGCCTAGTCGTTTGTCCTAGCTCTGCTTTAAAAGACGAAGTGGTTAAGCTGGGAGCGAACGAGGCCAATATCGAGGTGATGTATTCTGGTGTTGATACGGAAAGGTTCTATCCTGGAGATAGGAAAGACTGCTGCGCGACGCTTGGTTTGGAAGAACAAGTAAAACGTATTATCTATGTTGGAAATTTCAAACGAGAAAAAGGGGTGAACGACCTGGTCAAAGCGGTGTCGGTTCTTAGGAAAACTCGGGATAATTTCGAGTTACTACTCGTAGGAAAAGGTGAAGAGCGGGATAACTTGGTTGAACTCGTTGATGAACTTTCTATCAATAAGTATGTAAAGCTAATTGGCGAAGTGGACCATGACCAATTAGGCGTTTGGATGGGGGCAAGTGATACATTGTGTCTGCCAAGTTATTCGGAAGGGATGCCAAACGTTGTGTTAGAGGCTTTGTCTTGTCATATCAATATCGTTGCCACGCGTGTAGGAGGGATTCCCGAGGTGTTGGCTAATTCGGATCGAAACCTGGTTTCGCCAGGTGATATCACAGGGTTAGCGGCTAAGCTTGAAGAGTCTTTGTATCGATCAGGCTATGTGACTCGAAGTGCCTTTGCGATACATAGTTACGATAGGTTAGCAGAGATGATTAGACAGAGAGTAGAGAGCTTCTTATAAACTGATGAGGTGTTAGCAGGGTTCTAAGCATAAAAAAGGCTGATTTAATTAGCCTTTTTTATGCTTCGTGTCGCAGTGCCTATGCGTTATTGTCTTATGAACCTTGCTGCGTCAGCACCCATGTAAGTCGTGCTAGCAGAACTCAAGCCTTCATCCGTAATTTCCAGATAGCTTGCTGAGCCGACACTCAATGTGTAAACGCCAAGTGAATACCACTCTCCATGAGTTCCTGTATCGCAGTCTTGATCAACAGCAATGGACGTTTGCCCTTCAGAGTGCTCAATGATATGAGCGACGTCTGTGGCTCTGTTAGCGTAGCAGGAGTTCCAAACCAGGATTTCGTAAAGGCCTGCTACCGGAATGTTTGGCGTAAAGCGAAAGCGATCAACGGAGCCTCCTACTTCTGCCCAAAGTGAGTCGCCGTTGTAGCTCTCGTTACCTGGATAGCTGTTCCATTGCCCGACCTGCGTTGTTTCCGCATCGTCTGTATCGACGACGATATCGGTAACCAGCGCAGTGCTGGGATCTGAGCCGAGGCTGAATTCTTCATAATTTGTTAGGCCGTCACCATCTAAGTCGTTGTTTCCGTCATCGACCAGTGGATTCAAACCATATTGAATTTCAAAAGCGTCTGGCATGAAGTCGGCGTCGCTGTCAGTGAGCGTTGGGTTAGTACCATAAGTGTGGACTTCATCACCATCACTGATGCTGTCACCATCGGTATCGGTTAGGGTGTTGCTGGTACCATAAAACGCTTCATCGCCATTGTTCAATCCATCGCCGTCATCATCAAGTTCTTCAAGTGAACTCACGACGTTGATCGTGACGGTTGCAGAAGATAGCGCGCCCTCTAGGTCTTGGACCGAAAGTGTGACGGTGTTGATACCCAGTACAGGCGTTACTGAGAATGTTGCTCCGATCGCGTTTTCTCCGCTGAGATCGTTGTTCCAGCTAATGCTTTGCGAAAGATTGCCATCTTCGGCATCGGTCGCGCTAGCATTGAGTGTCAGCGTTTCACCAATAATTACCACATGACTGGTCGTTTCAGTTGCTAGGACTGGTGCGGAATTGATATCAGATTGTACAAACCGCGCGGCGTCGGCCCCCATATAAGTAGTCGAGTCTGACGAAATACCTGAGTCCGTAATCTCTAGGTAACCGGTGGTGCCTTCGTTGAACGAATAAATACCTAGAGAGAGCCATTCGCCATGGGTGCCTGTGTCACAGTCTTGATCCACTTCAATTGTGGTATCGCCGTCAGCATGCGTTACAATGTGGAGAACATTGATTGCGCGATTGCTGTAGCAAGA
>Ga0105348_1002674_pt1 | contig 10445 bp, 8 predicted proteins | sample EN8Hudsemesocosm_2_FD_83504 | JGI IMG/M metagenome (GOLD analysis project Ga0105348, IMG submission 83504) | Methane-oxidizing microbial communities from mesocosms in the Hudson Canyon - EN8C Hudson Canyon | ecosystem: Environmental > Aquatic > Marine > Cold seeps | place: Hudson Canyon...
ATCCATTCCCTCCAGGAAAAAGGCTGGCGTAAATTACGGAGCAAGAACGAAGAGATTGAAGAAGAAAAGCTTGCACGCACACACTGTGAACAGAAATTGGCAAAGCTGGTAGAAGCAATAACTCCCAACCAAGACACTTCAGTACGAGACAACCTCACCGGTTTACTAAAGCTCAATGAATTTCAAAAAATAGTTAGCAAGCAACTTATCATAGCTGACGCATGTAACACGCCACTATCAATTGCAAGAATTGCTATACATCCACTAGCACACATGAAGGACACATGGACCCAAGGCGATATAGAAAACCTCACAAAAGTAATTGCCGACGGCATTAAATTCATTCTCAGGGATCAAGATTCTGTTTGCCGTGCAACTGATTATGATTTTCTTCTACTACTACCAAACGCGAATAAAAAAGCGGCTCTACGAAGTGCGGAAAGATTATGCCAACAAATTGCATCCATCGACACGAAAGCTATCACGCTAAAAGCAACCCTAGGTATTACTAGCTGGCAACAGAATGATACAACTGACGTCATAATAGAAAGGGCGCAAGATACGTTATCTAGCGCCCTTGAAGCTGGACTACAAATTCATTTTGAATAGTCTAACTCTATATATTTAGATTCCACCACTGCCGCCCCTATCCTTGTGAGAGTAAGGTACGCAAATCAATAATAGCGGCATTGGCACGTGATACATACGACGCCATCACCAAGGAGTGATTGGCAACAAAACCAAAACCACTGCCATTAAGAATCACCGGACTCCATACGGCTTCTTGCGTACCTTCCAACTCACGAATAATTTGGCGCAAACTCACCAAGGCATTCTTCTTTTGCAGCACCTCTCTATAATCAACTTCCACCGCCTTTAAGATATGAATTAACGCCCAGGAGCTACCTCTTGCTTCATAAAAAATATCATCCAGCTCAGTCCAGGCCGTTTTAACCTCTTCCTCTTTCGGCACTTCAGTGGCCTGAACAGCATAGGCATCACCCGCCAAATCAATATTAAGCTGACGTTTACCAACACTTGCACTTAAGCGTTGTGACAAACTACCCAAACGTGTTTCCACTTCTGCCAACCAATTACGTAAATTATCCGCACGAGCAAAAAACTGAGCATTTTTATGCTGCGGATCAGTCAACCGAACTAGATAATGCTCTAACTTATCAACACCTTGACGATATTCGTCTTCAGTTGGCGGTAAAATCCAGCTATCGCTATTAAAGAAAAACTGTGGTTCAGCAATAGCTAGATCTTCATCTTCAACTGATTGGGATTGTGAACGGCTAAAGTCGTTACGAAATGAACGCGCTAGATCTCGCACCTGAACCAGCACCCCCTTCTCCCAATAATTGATATTATCCAGCCACACGCCAGGGGGGAAAACATCATTGGAGATATAACCACCTTGCTTATCAAGCAAAGCTTCCGTTATCTTAATTAACGTCATCGTTGTTGCATAACCAGTGACCTGGCGCGTCGAAGCATCAACCGATGGTCTTACCAGGTAATCTTCTGGCTCAAAAAGCTCAGGCTCTGTGCTCCAATAAAAACCGAGCCCCAACATACACAGCAGATAAACGGAAACCCCAACCTCAATGAATCGAACATAACGGCCATTCCCCGTTAGCTCATCCAAATCTTCACGCCAATCGGCGTACCATTCCTTTACTTTATTCAATGACATAATAACCCTAGTGTGAATGCTGTTGATGATGAGAGTAGACGGAGAATGCATGCGTAATAGCCTCTCCATTATTAAAGGCCAAAGTAATGTCTACCGACTCGTTAATTTTGGGCCTACCTTTAATGCCAAATACCATAAGGTGGTATCCACCTGGCTTAAATTCAATGGTTTGTCCTGGTGATACCACAAAAGATTCCACTTTCCGCATTTGCATCATGCCATCTTTATGCAAATGCTCATGAACCTCCACCCTCTCGGCAAACCCAGCTGAGATACCCACCAATTCTATTTCCCGCTCATGCAGGTTAGTCAGCGTCATGTAAGCAGCTGTCGTCACCACACCAGGTGGCATTTCTCGTATACGAGTATCTTTCAGAATAATTTCAGCGCGAACCATACCTGAGACTATGACGAACAAAGAGATACTAACTTTTGCTAAGAAGCTAATTTTTATTATTTTCATAGTGCCATCATATCATTGCGTATAAAATTTGATGCCATCAGTTTCGGCAAAAGTCTCAATAGCTGAATTCTAAAGTCAAGCAGCACCCGGCTTTATCACCCATTAACTATACGGGTAAATTCTGCTGTGGCTTACAAAGATAATAACCCAAGGCACCGTCAATACCGAGATCGCTCAATGCATTCCACTCAGCCTCAGTTTCAACGCCCTCAGCAAACAACTTGATATCTTGTCCACGAGCAATCTGTAGTACAGATTTAATGAAAAACTTATTATCCGAATTTTCGGCTATATTACGAACAAAACTGTTACTTACCTTCAGATAGTGGACCCGCAAACTCTGCAAATACGAGAAAGCCGAGGCCCCTACGCCAAAGTGATCAATAGAAAACTTGACGCCAAGCGGCTCAAGGCGTTCTATCAAATCACGTAACTTGGCTTCAGCAAGCTGCACACAGTACTCTTGCACTTCTAAAATAAGTCGCCCTGCAAACTCCACTTCGGACTGTAAATACTGCTCTAACCAGCCAACAAACTCAGCATTTTGAACAGATCGAGCCGATAAGTTTACACAGAAGCGCGGCCCTGTAATAAGTTGTTGTTTAGTAAATTGACAGGTGGTTTCAACAATCAGACGGTCGAAATCAGCCAGCAAGTCATAACGCTCTGCCATCGGTAAAAATACACCCGCAGGTATTAATTTATAACCAGCCTTCACACGTGCCAACACCTCATAGTGCATAACCTGCTTATCAGGACAGCTAAATGCAGGTTGATAATGTAACGTTAACTGCTTATCTGCGAGTATGCCTTTAAATAAGTTTAGCCAATCACCGGCTGATTTAATTTCATCCGCATCATCTTCCGTACTGAGCACACTATATTCCAAACCATTAGGGCCCTTACCCTGAGCTCGACGTAGAGCCATATCCGCATCCGCCAATAACTCAGCGACTTCTCGACGCTGAGTGGTATAGCTCATTCCCAAGTGAACCATATTAGATCGAGCTTCCTGAGCAAAAACCTGCATACCGATAACATCCTGAAAACATTGTTCTAATACTTTTCTAGCCTTAGCTTCATTAACGGCAGGTAAAAAAGCCGTGAAGTCAGCACCAGTTCGGCGCGCTAAAAGTACGTTAGGGATCAACTGCAAGGCTTGTTTGATTTTCTCGCCGACCTGACGCATAAGATCATCACCCGCTTCTCGACCATGCTCCTGATTAAAACGTCCAATACCTGATAGCTGCACAATCATCAGCGCACCTTCTTTTGATACTTCTTCCGATGCTAGATAAGCCGCCATACGATCATCAAAATCACGACGATTACTTAATCCCGTTACTGGATCTCGGTGAGATTGCGCTCGCATTTGCTCGGTAAGCTCGACTTGCTCAGTGAACATGATTTTTAACTTACCAGCCATACGGTTCATGGCTTCAACGACGCGTCTCAATTCGCGAGTTTTAGGTAAAAATGGTTGCTGAACAAAATTTCGCTGACAAATTGCGTCCGCTTGCTTTTCAACAGCATCAAGAGGTCGCAATAATAGATGCAAACCGAACCCAATCAACAAATAAGCGACTAGTGACACACTACCAAATAGCACAAAGTTATCTTGCGCCACCCGCCATAATTCTCGATAGGCAAAACCAGGGTGACTCACTACGGTTAACACACCGACGCGCCGCCATCCTGACATAATTTCAGACGATGCTGGCGGTGTTTCTAATGGAATGATTCTCACGAACCAACTGGGAACACCTTCCAAAGCCAAGCTCATATGCCTTTCAATAATGGGACGCTGTTCCAAATCAGCAAATACAATGTGATGATAATAACCTCGATCAAAAATAACATCGGCCATGGAGTTTAGCGTAGCCACGTCGTTTTCTGCTGCTGCCGTTGTCATCGACAAACCCAATGAAGTTGCCGTATCTTGCGCATGCGACAACAATTGCTCCTGTAAAAAACTCTGTACATTTCTCACACTAATCACGAAGCTACTGACAAATAGCACCACCAATAATGCGGTAATAAATAAAATAAGCTGACGATACAAGGTCAATGTTCTATCTCCTTCACTGTGCGCTTTGCTGTTTCATTCGACGACGCAAATCACGCCACATATTTAACTTTGATGACTTACCGAGTTTCTTACCCAAACCTCGCTGCTTAGCAAGCCACAAACCGTCACCATTAAAACTATAAACGGGTGCTAAGTCCTGTCTCAGAGAGGCCGGCTGAATAACTGTCACTAAATTATCTAATACCAGCGGTTCAGCACTTGGCGTTTTATAGTAAGTCAACACCATGTGCGCTTGATTTAAACGTAGCGCTTTCACATAAGTAATTCTTAACTTGCTCTCAGGAACACCCAGTTTTATCAATGTGAAGTACTTGGCTATGGCAAAGTCTTCACAATCACCACCGTTCGTTGCAAGAAACTCAACCGGAGAAGCCCAGTAGTCCGTTTTTGACCAATGATAAATATCATCAACAAAAACCATCTCATTAAAGAATTGATTCACCTTCTTGAGCTTTTGTTTTTCACCAATATTACGATCACTGTTGAGCAGCGACTTCCAATTCAAAAGTCGAGTCCTTGCATCTTCTCCATATTGAAGGGCCGCATCCGTTAAGGTCTTTTCACTCAAGCCAAGGTCATCAGCAACCACTATCGAACAGGCGAGCAAAACATAAAAAATACGTTTTACCCAGCGCGATGGATATTCAGCAGACCGTACGTTAAACCAACGCTCAGACCATGACGTAAACCAAAGACGAACAAATTGCTTAACGACTCTAAAAACCAAATTCATGTAAACCTAACTCAACACTCAACTATTAGCTCAATACTCAACATTAAACTAAGGGTCAATGCGTAATTGAACAAATGGTTTCTTACCTGTTTGCAGATTCGCGCGTAGCCGCGAATCTTGACTTGCTTCCTGCATTTGCTGATATATCCAACGCCCCTCTTTATCATTCCGAGCAACGATCAAAACCTTCGCTTTAAGCTCAAAAGCATGCCGACCAATAGAATGCAGCTTATCCTTGATCGCCGATGCTCTCACTGAAAGTGCATCATCAGCTAGCCGGTAAGTACGAATATCACTTTCCCGCATTAATTCTATAAAGGCTTCAGTGGCATTCATATTCTCATGAGCAAGTGCGGCCATCTTTGCCTTCTGCAGATATTGCTCAGCTTTCACAATAAGCCCTTGTTCAGCAACCTTACGAGCAAACTGCTGATATCGCTCGGAAATCATATTCATTCCCCTTTGTGCATCTTTATCTTGAGGGGAAATAGCTAATGCTCGCTTATACCAAGTGTAGGCGTTGTCGTCAGCTGGTGTAGTTAATCGATCAGCTTTAAGAGCATATTCTCCCATTTCCAAGAACCAGTTCAGCTCCCTACGCTTACTTTCTGACAGAGGCTGCGTATATTCCTCCCCTACGGTCACTTGTGGCTGCATGCCCCCTTCAAAATACTGACACCCACCTAAGCCGAGGACAACACCCAGCAATATCGCCGCAGTACGACTCTTTCCAATATTCATTTTTATACGTCCATTTATCAGATATACATTCACCAACGTACCAAGACGGCCATTCGCTACAAATTTCTGTGCGTTGGCTCACAAACAGTTACCTACCTAATAACTTAACTCGCTATATTTAACAACAAGCCAGCTCTCTATAGCGAGCTCAGCTATTAATTTCACTCTCTTTATAACTTCTTTCATTTTAGGCACAAGGCTGCAACCATTGACCAAAGATACAGATCAAACCAAATCTCAGCGGGAAAAGCTGAAGCGTTACTTCGCCAATCGAGTAACTAATCAGGTACGACAAGTACTTGAGGTCTGGCGCTTACTGCAAGAGGGTAAGTGGAGTGAACAGCTGACACAAGACCTTCTAAAATCTGTAGAACGGTTACACAAGAATGCCGAACGCTTTGAAGAAACCAGTCATCAGGATATTGCCGCCCGCCTTAAGGACGTCATTAAAGCTATTGCGAACAGAGGTAACAAGCCTTCCAGCGAACAATTAGTCCAGCTCAATCAAGACATGCAAACTCTGAGCAAAACAGCCTTAAGCCAGGTTGACGAAGACCAAAATGATCTGCCACTAATTCAACTTAAAAAACCCGTATACATTGCGTTAGGCGACCCGGAAATTACAGATAAGCTAGTAAGTCAGATGCGTTTTTTTGGGCTTCAAACTGAAACCTTTACCACCGCGGAAGACTTTCTGAGCTCTAGTAACCACAGACACCCTGCCGTAATCGTTATTGATGCTGACTTCGGCGGCATTAAGCACAATGGCATTAAGCTTATTCAAGAAATCCAGGAAGCAAGGGAAACACAAATCCCCGTTATGTTCTTTGCTCATGAAGACAACATTCATATACGTCTTGAAGCAGCTCGAGCCGGTGGTGTTGACTTTTATTACGACACAATAGATGCGTCTCAGCTTATCGAGAAAATAGAAACGATCACCCAGATAGTGCCGAATGATCCCTATCGAGTTCTTATTGTGGACGACTCAAAAGCTCAGCTGCACTACACCCAGAAAACCCTCAATAATGCGGGCATGATCACCCATGCGATCCATGACCCAATGGAAGTGTTTCATGCGCTCGATAGCTTTGATCCAGAGTTAATTATTAGTGATATGTATATGCCAGGGTGTAATGGCATGGAACTGGCGCGAGTCATTCGTCAGCAAGAAAAATATGTCAGTCTACCCATTATTTACATATCTGCAGAAGATGATATTGATAAACAATTAATCGCCATGACCCAGGGCGGTGATGATTTCCTGACGAAGCCGATCAAACCTAACCATATGGTATCTACCATCAAAAACCGGGCAGAACGCGCACGCGCTCTACGCTCTCTCATGGTTAGAGACAGCTTAACAGGGCTATATAATCACACCCGCACCCTGCGCCAACTCGAAACAGAAATCACTCGGCTGGAAAAATCTGACTCACCATTATGTTTTGCCATGTTAGATATCGATCATTTCAAAAAAGTGAATGACACCTATGGCCACCCTATAGGTGATCGCGTGATTAAGAGCTTAGCCTTGTTACTCAAGCAACGAGTTCGTAAGTCCGATACGGTCGGGCGCTATGGCGGAGAGGAGTTTGCCATAGTTTTACCCGACACCAATCTGGAAAATGCCTCTAGAATACTGAATGATTTACGAGAACGGTTCGCAGACATGGTGCAGGTAGCTGGAGAAACTGAGTTTCAAGTTACCTTTAGCTGTGGCATTTCTTGTTTCCAGGGTGGCTCTGCGCAAAATCTGTCAGAAACTGCTGATAGAGCGCTCTATGATGCCAAAGAGCAAGGACGAAATTGTATCGCTACAAGCACCACTTAAAGCTAACAAGCCCTTGCTTTACTATGCGGTGCTACTTGCGGCATAGTAAACTAAGTCACAGAACCTATTCCCAAGCCTGCTCTAAGATTGATATCACGATACTATAGATTCACAATGGCAGACTCACAAAGACTTGGTACGTAAATCTAGGCTGAACTTATACACCATAAAGCGGTCCGACTATGCGTCGGTTATCAGCATGCCCACATTAACGTTAATGCCTGAAACTCAGCACCTAAAATACCGTACCTAACATATTGCACTTACGAATACCGTTTCCAGAGGTCCATGTGGCAGTTATTAGATTTCTACTTCTTTGCATAATCAGTTTGTCAGCTATAGCCAATACACCTCTCAATTTATGGGAAACTCCTAATAGCTCATCCTTTAGTAGTGCCACCAACGAATTTCTACCCGTCGAAGAAGTCTTTCATGCCTACCCAAGTATAGAAAATAACAACTTAATGATTCGATGGACCGCGTTACCAAAGCACTATCTGTATAAAAGTCGCTTCAAATTTAATTTAGACGCCCTCAAAACCAGCACGCCCATCTTTCCTGAAGGTCTGGTAAAGCAGGATGACTATTTTGGTGAAGTAGAAGTCTATTACGATGAAACTAACATCCAGATACCGTTACCTGGAGGCGCTACCACTATTCCCTCAGGTTCTCGTATTGAATTAACCTCGCAGGGCTGTGCTGATGCAGGGTTATGCTACCCACCCTACTCATTATGGTTTCAATGGAAAAATAACAGCTGGAATCCTATTTCCGCTAACGCACCATTAACAAGCCCAACATCTCAAGAACAAGCATTATCGGTAGATAAACGTGCAGAAACAGCCAACACCAACAATGATTATTGGACGGGTTTACTCAATGCAGAAAACCTAGCTTGGACTCTACTACTATTTTTTCTTGCCGGGCTAGGCTTAACCTTTACTCCTTGCGTTTTACCCATGGTGCCCATTTTGTCCTCCATTATTGTTGGACAAAAAGATCCATCCAAAGCCAAAGCTTTCATTCTTTCTCTGATTTACGTATTGGCCATGGCAACCACCTATGCTATTGCCGGAGCTGTCACCGGTTACTTTGGTGCCGAATTTAATCTACAAGCTAAGCTACAGTCACCCTACATACTGATTCCTTTTAGCATCTTATTTGTTGCTCTTGCCATGTCCATGTTCGGCTACTACGAACTACAACTTCCTTCTGGCCTACAAAGTAAACTGGCAGGCACGAGCCAAAAACAAACCAGCGGTTCACTTTGGGGTGTAGCTGTTATGGGCGTGCTTTCCGCACTGGTCGTTTCACCCTGCGTCTCTGCTCCGCTAATAGGGGCCTTAGTTTTTATCAGTTCATCAGGTGATGCGCTATTAGGAGCCAGTGCATTATTAAGCCTTGGCCTAGGAATGGGCTTGCCACTTATTTTCATCGGCGTATTTGGTGCTCAATTACTACCTAAAGCAGGTGCGTGGATGGAAAGCATCAAAGCTTTTTTTGGTATCCTGTTATTAGCCGTTGCGCTATGGTTTATTGAACGACTCATACCTGGCCCGCTAGCTCTCGCCCTATGGTCAGCGCTGGCTATAGGCTCAGCGCTTTTCTTAGGCGCATTAAATTCTACAGCCTCCGGTGCCCCTGCCTTCATTGCTCGAACTTTGGGCATTTTGCTATTAATTTATGGAGCGGCTTTATTTGTGGGCGCTCTTCAAGGAAACAAGGACCCACTGAACCCTCTCAGTCACATCTCAACAAACACGGAGAAAGCGCGCTCCTACGTAAATTTCAATATAGTTACAACGACAGATGCATTAGAGACGGCACTAGCGAATGCGGCTATGAATCAACAACCCGTATTACTAGATGTTTACGCTGACTGGTGTATAAGCTGCAAAGTTGTTGAGCGCGAGGTTTTCCAATCGCCTAATGTTGCCCCCCAACTCAACAAGTTTCAGTTGATAAAGTTTGATATCACTGACATCACTCCCGAGCAGCAAAAATGGCTGAGTGAACACCAACTTTTTGGCCCACCTGTTTACCTTTTCTACGACAACAAAGGTAATGAAATATCAGATTCGCGTTTAGTCGGTGAATTTGATGAAATCCAATTTTTGAATCATATAGCGTCATTTTGACCCGCTCACTTGACCCACGGACATTTGACAAGAAACCATTGACCAGCGCGCTCAATCATTTACGACCTTATTAACGACTAATACATTATGTCTGACAATACCGCTATTGGACCTTAGGCGCTGGACAGCCCTACCAATTATTAGCACACTGGCACTCAGCAACTCGAAGCTCCTCTATTGACCCGCTTTTAGGGATGGCACAAGACATGGCGACTATCTTGGTACTTCACGGCCCAAACTTAAATTTGTTGGGCACACGAGAGCCTGACAAATACGGTAATACCACACTGTTAGATATTAATCAGACATTAGCGGATCAAGCCAAAGCGGCTGGCCATCATTTAATGTCTTTACAAAGTAATGCCGAATACGAACTTATTAATCGTGTTCACGAAGCTAAGAATGAAGGCGTTAATATCATCATTATTAACCCAGCCGCCTTCACTCACACAAGCGTGGCCCTGAGGGATGCTCTGTTGGCTGTAGACATACCCTTCATCGAAGTGCACCTATCCAATGTGCATGCCCGAGAAGAATTTCGCCACCATTCCTATTTTTCCGATATCGCCAAAGGCGTTATTTGTGGGTTAGGGGCAAAGGGTTATGAATTAGCCCTAACAGCTGCCATTGAACAGCTACAGAGTTAACGCTCTTATATTTCACCCCACCCCACCCCAACACTCACAAGACATAACGGGACTTTTATACTGTGCCTTGGATCAAACTTATTACTAGCAGTACCACTGAA
>Ga0105348_1002675_pt1 | contig 10440 bp, 7 predicted proteins | sample EN8Hudsemesocosm_2_FD_83504 | JGI IMG/M metagenome (GOLD analysis project Ga0105348, IMG submission 83504) | Methane-oxidizing microbial communities from mesocosms in the Hudson Canyon - EN8C Hudson Canyon | ecosystem: Environmental > Aquatic > Marine > Cold seeps | place: Hudson Canyon...
CCAAAACGACGAGTGGTAGAAGTATCTGCCTGGGTATAGGGCTGTGACATTCTATCGGCCACCGCTTGCGTCATGCCTATGCCAGTATCCTCTACCCTGAATTGCAAGGTTAGTTGATCTTGCTTTTGCTCAAGCATATCAATGGAGACGACTATGCAACCGTCTATTGTAAATTTAATGGCGTTACTAAGAAAATTAAGCAATATTTGATTAATACGCAGCACATCGCCCCGCACATGAATGGGTGTATTGGGTTGCAAATTAAAGATCAATTGCACGTCTTTGTCTTTGTTTTTAAGAATATCCAGTACTGCCAAGTGAGCAAATATTTCGTCCAGGGAAAAATCACACTGTTCAACCTGCATTTGCCCGGCTTCCACTTTAGAAAAGTCCAGGATATCGTTGATGATGCGCAGCAAAGAGTTAGCAGATTTATGAACCTTTTCGATATAACCACGTTGTTTACCACTCAAATCTCTTTGTAGACAGAGATAAGAAAGATTGATCACGGCGTTCATAGGAGTACGAATCTCGTGACTCATGTTGGCCAGAAAAACACTCTTGGATTCGTTGGCCGACGTGGCAATTAACGAAGCTTGTTCGGCCTGTTCTTTGGCCTGTTTGAGTTCCCGGGTGCGCAGCTTTACCAGGCTGTTTATGCGGGCATTAGAAGCCCGCATACGCAAGCTATAATTACGAAAGCCCAACCAGAGTATCAGTCCCAGCAAAGCCAGACTGACCAATACTGCCACCGAAACCAGAGTGGCCACCTTTAAACCCTGATTCATGATGGCCCTGGGCATAACGGCACGCACCAGCAGCACAGGTTGTCTGTCAAGGCCCTTGATGATGCCTTCTATTTGAAGTTGGTCTGCATCCACTTCTGTTATCACGTTTTGCCCAATCAGCAATCGATCCAGTGACAGTTCTTTGCGATCTTTTTCCGACAACTCACTCCACAAATATGCGTTAAATTTGACTCGGATTTGAGCCGCCATTTTTTGCAAGAAAAATGCATCAAAAAAACGCCCCATGAGCATAGTTCCCACAATGGGCCCATCTCCTTGACTGGTTAGCACCGGCCGAGAGGCGATTAAGATGGGTCCTATTGACGTGGCCATGATGCCTGAAACGGAACTGGTGACAGATGCATGGTGAAGCAGACCTTCGTGGTTGGCCTGTATACTGAAAGAAAATTCTTGCAGATCCAACAAGCCCTCGTCTGCATCAAACATTTCGCCCCATACCAGCTGATGTTGATCATTGTAAAAATGCACCAGGTTTATGCCGCTGTTGCCTGCCATATTCTCCCACACTAGGTTTGAGTCTATATAAGCTTGGTTGCGATCCTGTACAAATTGGTAGCTGTCATCCCAAACCGACCAGTCACTCAACAGCATGTCAATATGTTCAACTTCTCGTTCGATAGCATCAATAACCCGAGATAATTCTGCTTGGGCCTGCTGTTGTTCGAGTTCAATAAAACTGGGTAAGATGACCCAGCGTTGCAGGGCGTGATTAACCGTGGCAAAAAACATGAAAATGCAAACCATTAGGCTCACCCGCTTTAGGGGGCTCATCTTCGTGGTTTTCATCGTTTAAACACATCAGCGTGTTTATTAGCAGGAAGTAAAATCATCTGGCACTGAATCAGAGTAGATTTCTTAAATTCGTGACTATGTCGGCAAAGCGTGAACAGATTGTGTTTATTTCCTCAGCCGAACGCCCGCTGTTTTCGAGGGCGTTAGAGAAAGACTTAAATAATTTTTCTTCTTGTTCTTCGGTCAATGCCAGATACGGCACCTCATTGCGCATACGAACTAATTCATCCTCGGTTCCGCTAGTGAGGCGCAACATACTCCGCCTCAGGTCAGTTTCACACGATGACAGCTCCCTGCACACCTGTTGCACGGTGTTAATTACCCCTAAACTGGAGGTTAAATTAACGGCGGTATCAATTTCAATCACTCGAGCCGAGGCAATTCTTAGTAACAATGGAATATGATCGATCATGCGGCCGGAAATATTGCCCTCCGGCATATTTTTAATAAGCACTCGTACGTTACTTTCATTGATCTGGTAGCGGTTACCAAACTTAAAGATACGACCCTTGCCCCTGAGCATGGTCAGTATTTCTTCTTCCATGGGCGGGCAAGGACCGCCACTGGCCCAGGTTAAGGGAAATTGCTGGCCGGTGATTTCCACACTGGCGATTAAGCCACCCAATTCATGCATAGTCGTCAGCACCAATTCGGCCAATTGCTGGTAATTTTTGGTTTCAAATACCTCCACCGTAAATTTCAGCAGAACTCCCAGTTCACCGCCACTGGTAGCCGCCTCCATGAAGCCGCTAAATACTTCCTGACGCTGTTCTTCCAATTGCAGGTATTGCTCTTTTTGCTTCAGTATCAGCGTAATCTTGGCCAGTAATTCCTGGGGGTCACAGGGTTTAACGATATAGTCATAACCACCCGCGGTATAACCTGCCAGCCGCTCCTCGTTGCTGGCCAGGGATGAAACAAAAATCACCGGAGACGGCGATTCCAAATCTTGCAGGCGCCGACACACTTCCAGTCCATCCAATCCGGGCATATCCACATCCAGTATCACTATGTCTGCGGGGGCCTGTGAGTAATGTTTCAGAAAATCTTCGCCGTTATTAAAACATTCAACCTTATAATCATCTTCAAGAATGCCCTGTAACAAATCTCGATTGATTTCTTCATCGTCAAGCACGTAAATCAATTTCGTCGCTGCAGTGTTCATCTTTACCTACCTTAATAAACCTGTACCAGTCAATTTTTCCTGATGGTTTTCTAAGTCATAGTTTTTAAACTTTTGCTAAAACTGACAATCCGAGTGTCTAACTAATCTGCTTTCATTTATGCGCCACAATCATTTCCGGAATTTGTTGCAAGGCTATCTCATGATCGATGGCACCCAGTTTCACCGCCTCTTGTGGCATGCCGTAAACCACACAGGTGGCTTGGTTTTGCGCGATGGTTTTGGCGCCAGCATCATGAATTTCTTTAATGCCACGCGCGCCATCATCCCCCATGCCGGTCATGATAATGGCCAGGGCGTTACTGCCGGCGAATTTAGACACCGAACGAAACAATACATCCACCGAAGGTTTATGGCGGCTCACCAGAGGGCCGTCTTTCACTTGCACCGAGGCGCCAAAGCGGTTGCTTTGCAACATCATGTGTTTGCCCCCTGGGGCAATCAGAACCCTTCCTGGCAATAAGGCATCGTTATCTTCGGCCTCCTTCACTTCCACCCTGCACAGCTCATCCAAACGTTTGGCAAAAGTACGGGTAAAGTTTTCAGGCATGTGCTGGACAATCAATATGGGTAATACATTAGCCGGCAAGGCCGTTAATATCGCTTCCAGTGCCTGGGTGCCCCCAGTGGAGGCTCCTATGGCAATCATGGACCCGGTTTTGACCGCATGGCGGCTAGCAGATTTGGTTAACATGGCATCGGCGGTTAACTTGGCCGCTACTTTGGAGGTGCTTGGCTGCTTGGCCGTGACATTATTCGCGATAGGCGTTATTGCCTGAACGCGAGTGCCAGCCATATTGGCCTTGGCCGCCGTGCGAATGGCCGCAATCAGTTCTGCGGATGCTTCAGGCAGGGATGCTTTCAGGTTTGCCTTGGGTTTTGCCACCACATCTATGGCGCCAAGACTCAGTGCTTGCAAAGAAGTTTTTGAGCCCTCTTCGGTCAGTGTGGAACACATCACCACCGGGGTGGGCCGCTCGTTCATGATTTTTCTTAAGAAACTAATGCCATCCATACGTGGCATCTCTACATCCAGGGTGATGACATCCGGCCAGTCTTTTTCCATTCTGGCCTGTGCAAATATAGGGTCTTGCGCAGAGCCAATAACCTCAATGCCAGTGATGCCGTCAAGCATCTCGGTGAGTACTTTCCTCACCACCGCAGAATCATCAACAATAAACACCCGTATCGCCATGTTCACCCCTATTGCAAATTATGGTTTAAGGTGCCGCTTGATCCGGGGCAACCTTAGTCAGTGGCGAATACTTCACCCAGACATCACCGTTGCTCACATCAAAAGCAATGCGTCGATGTCCCTTTTTTCCCACATGGGAAAACAGCAATCTTATATGCTCTTCTTGTAAGAGCCTTATGGCGCTTTCAATATTTTTAATACCAATCAGCTCGCTTTTTTCCACCTGGGAATAGTCCAGCATATTGCCGCCACCAAAGATTTTGGCCTCATACTCCCTGAGCTCGGTCCCCCGCTGCAGGGCCTCTTGGCGAAACAATTCCATTGCATCGGGGGCATAACGGCCATCTAATGGAACGCTATTTACTGAACCGCCCTGAGCTGCCCTGCCACTGGGCAGCACAAAATGGCACATACCGCCTACTTTAAGAGTAGGATGCCAAAGCGTAATTGCAATGCACGAACCCAGCAGAGTATGAATTTGGCAATCGGCTTCGCAGAAAAAAAACTCCCCTGGATTGAGAAAGCGCCGTATTGCCTTGTGGCCGGATGTGATTGCAGGGATTTCGGGAGGGAAGTTCACTGCCATTAACCACTCGAGGTTTTTCGGTACACTGTGGGTATCACAGTTTCCAGGCCACCATGAATGCCTTTCAAGGACTCTGAATGGCCGATAAACAATAAACCGTCCGGGGTTAATTTTTCTGCCAGCTGTTTAATGATCTGCTGTTTGGTTTGGGTATCAAAGTAAATCAATACATTACGCAAAAATATGATGTCAAAAGGGCCAATATTCCCCAACGGCCTTTTTAGATTCACCGCACTGAAAGTGACCTTATTACGCAGCTGTTTATCTATTAACAAGGTGCCCTGATACTCTCCCTTACCTTTAAGGCAATATTTAAGCAAAAATGCTTTGGGTATGCCCTCAATTCGATTTTGTTGATAGTGCCCCTGTTGCGCCGTTTTCAACACCCGGCTGCTGATGTCAGAGCCGAATATTTCCCACGGCTTGCCCTCTAACATGTCATCTAACAACATGGCGATACTGTATGCCTCTTCACCTGTGGAGGAGGCGGCACTCCAAACCCGCAGGGGGCGAGGCGATCGCCAGTTAGGTAAAAATTCTTTTTCCAAAAATGCAAAGTGTTTTGGCTCTCGAAAAAAATAGGTCTCATTAGTGGTAAGTAAATCAATGACCACCTGCCGTTCACCGTGGGGTTGAGAGGCAACTACAATATTAAAATACTCACCAAAACTGCCCAGGGAATAATGGCGAAGCCGCTTACTTAAGCGTGAGGTGACGAGTGTCTTTTTTTCATTGCTAAGATTTATACCTACTTGTTCATAGATAAAATCTTTGAATAAAATAAATTCATCATCGCTAATTTTAAACTCAAGCATCGAAAATATTTACGCTCGTCTAATGGTGTGACACATTAATCATGCCAGTGTCATTATTAATAATGCCACCGTATTCTGCTAGCTTTGCGCCAAAACTAAAAAACTCGTTTCATAGGTCGTTCAATCTAACCCCAAAAAGTCACATAGATTCGAGCACACATAGTTCATCGACACTGAGAATATTTCCAATATCCAGCAATACCAACATTTGACCATTTACCTTGCCCATGCCACTGATAAAATCGGTACGAATTTTTGTACCAAAAGCAGGAGCTGGTTCAACATTACGTTTGGAAATATTAAGGACCTCATCCACGATATCAACGGTGATACCAATTTCCAGGATGCTCTCTTCATATTCAACATCCAGCATTACAATGCTGCTACGTTTGGTTCTCTTGGCTGATTTTTTACCAAAACGCAGGGCTAAATCCACTACCGGTACCACACTGCCCCTAAGGTTAATCACCCCGGCAATAAAATCCGGCATCATGGGCACCCTGGTAATCTTGCCGTGGTCAATGATCTCTCTGATATTAAGAATATCAATGGCATAAATTTCGTCTTTCAACTCAAACGTCAAAAACTGCGCAACACTTTCATCAGCCGACTCACTTGCCAATTTAGGACTCATTGATTGTGATAACACTTGATCTTGCATCGTTACCTCCTCCCTAGAGGCCCTTAAATCCGGACTCATCCATTGCCTTAGTGGTAGAATTTCTAACCCAGTCGCTATCACGCAAAGGATATAATAATGTGCGCACAGCTAATTAAACCGTCGCTAGCCACGGGCATCATCCTTCAGACGAAAAAAACCCACCACCTTGTGTAAATTGTTAGATTGAGTTTGCATGGCCTCGGCGGTGGCGGCCAACTGCTCTGAACCTGCTGCATTTTGCTGTGTTGCCTTGTCCAATTGCTGCATGGCAATGTTAATTTGCGACACTCCACTGGACTGTTCTTCCGAAGCGGCACTAATTTCCTGCACCAGTTCGGCGGTCCTGGTAATATCGGGCACCATTTTTTCAAGTAAGGCACCGGCTTTTTCAGCTACCTGAACACTGTTTGAAGTGAGTGTGCTGATTTCTGACGCCGCCACCTGACTGCGCTCGGCCAGCTTTCTAACTTCGGCCGCCACCACCGCAAAGCCTTTGCCGTGTTCACCCGCCCGCGCAGCCTCAATAGCCGCGTTTAAGGCCAGCATATTAGTCTGGTAGGCAATGTCCTCGATGATGGAGATCTTCTGCGCTATTTGTGTCATGGCGGCCACTGTACCCTCTACCGCTGCCCCTCCTTCTTCTGCCGCCCGGGCCGATTCACTGGCGATCCGGTCTGTGGTTTGCGCATTTGCGCTATTCTGGCTAATCGATGCACCCATTTGTTCTATTGAGGCGCTGGTTACTTCAACACTGCTGGCTTGTTCCGTGGCGGCCTCACTCAATGAACTGGCGGTATCGCTCACCTGAGCCGCAGCCGAGGAAATTTGTTGCGAATTGTCCTGAATATCTTGTACCACTTCGATTAACTTTTGTTGCATGTCAATCATGGCCGCATATACACCACGATGTTTATTTTGACCGTCACAGTTTAAATTCATGGCAAGGTCCCCACTGGCAATACCCTCGGCAATTTTTTTGACATTAGAAGGATCTGCGCCCAATTGCCATAAGATATTGCGTAACAGCATTAACAAAGCCACCGTCATCAAAATGGCTGAGCTCAATAATGTTGAAATAAATAATGTATTTGCCAAGGACGAATTCGTTTTAAACTGTTGTTTATTACTGGCCAACATCTGAGGCACACTGGCACGCATCTGTTGCAGAGTATCCTCCATGGCATGAACATATTTTCGAAAGCTTTCCTGAATTTCTGCAGCCGCCTCCATGTTATCCACCAGTTTAGTAAAATTAGTTTGGTACTCTCTCATGCCTGCCGAGAGCGCTCTTACATCTTTATCGGTTAATCGCTCCCTACTTAATAAGCGACTAAATATTCCTTGCTCCTCGCTCATTTTCAACACATACTTTTTCAGCTTTCTCGCCAAGTAATCCTTTTCGTGTCGTCTCATCATCAGCACAGAAACCGTAAGTTTTAACTTATTGGCCTTTTTTATAATCCCCTCAACTTCATGCACCGCCTTTCGAAGTGATCCACGATTACCCGTCTCTGGCGTCAGTCCAGACACCTGCATATTGTCTGATAGTTCAATAAAGCCCGTCTGATACGCTCTCATCTGGGTTCTAAGTCGAGATATTTGACGGCCTTGTTGTTCGTTGCTGAGGTACTGGGCTGTTTCATCCAAGCTGGTTAACATTTGTGCCGTTGTTTTTTCATGTCTTAATAAATATTTTTCCTGAGAACGCAGGATAAAATCTTTTTCATGTCTTCTTGCCTGTAACATTTGAATGGATATTTCATCGATGAGCCGCCCCAAATTCAAGACCTTGTCCAATTCTGCGCTGGCCTCATCTTTCACTTTAATAGACTGAACATAAGCAAAAAATATAATCAACATAGCTAAAATCATTAATACAATTAAAGCGATCAGTTTATTTTTTAGGGTTAAGCGGTTCAACATTGTTCAGACCCATAAATAAATCACATTTGTGTATTGGGCTCATTTAAATACTCCATTTATTGGCATGGCCATGCACAGTCTTGAGCGGCTTCAAAAGCGTTCAAATTTAGATTCATCTATGTCCGCCACCTCTGTTTTGCTAGCAGACGACGTTACCGGCTGGCTTGTGGCTGGCTGAGGTGATGACGCGGGAGGCTCTACGTTGCGTTTTTGTGCAGCCCGCGAAGTAAGACGGAAAAATGATACCACTTGCTGTAGATTGGCAGACTGAGCTTGCATTTCTTCGGCGGTGGCGGCCAGCTCTTCAGAACCCGCAGCATTCTGCTGGGTTACCTTGTCCAGTTGCTGCATGGCACTGTTAATTTGCCCTACGCCACTGGATTGCTCTTCCGAGGCGGCGCTGATTTCCTGCACCAACTCCGCGGTACGAGTAATGTCTGGCACCATTTTTTCTAACAAAGAACCCGCCTTCTCCGCCACCTTCACACTGTCACCGGTGAGGGTACTAATTTCTGAGGCTGCTACCTGGCTGCGCTCAGCAAGTTTTCTCACTTCCGCTGCCACTACGGCAAAACCCTTACCGTGTTCACCAGCTCGCGCCGCTTCAATGGCGGCGTTGAGTGCCAGCATATTTGTCTGATAGGCAATGTCTTCAATGATGGAAATTTTCTGCGCTATCTGCATCATAGCGCTCACCGTACCAGCCACTGCTTCACCCCCTTCACCGGCGGATATGGCCGACTCACTGGCAATTTTGTCTGTGGTCTGTGCGTTTTCGCTATTTTGGCTAATGGAGGCGCCCATTTCTTCCATGGAGGCACTGGTTTCTTCCACACTGGCCGCTTGCTCACTGGCCGCCTCGCTCAACGAGCTGGCGGTATCACTTACCTGTGCCGCAGCCGAAGAAATTTGATCCGAATTACCCTGAATCTGCTGCACCACATCAATCAATTTTTGCTGCATATCAATCATGGCCGCATAAACCCCTACCCTCATGTTTTTAGGCACATTGCTTAAATCCATAGTGAGATCACCATCGGCAATGGCCTCGGCCAGTACACGCACTTCCGCCGGATCGGCTCCCAGCTGCTTCATGACATTACGCACAAATAACACCGCGATTAATACAATAAATCCCACCGCCACCGCCATGGCCATGATAATGGCAAACTTAAGATCATTAACGGTCTTGAATGCCTCCTCTTCGTCTATTTCCGCTAAAATAACCCAGTCCAAACCATTGATATTCAATGGTGCATAAGCCGACAACACATTGATGCCTCGATAGTCCGGGGTAATCTCGGCGCCTTCTTTCCCGCTGATGGCGGCATTAGCAGTATCGGTGTCTATCTTAGTGGCCAGGATGGTATTTTCATCCGAAAAACGCGATTGGGATCGCATCAGATTATCGCTGCCCACCAGATACACTTCACCAGATTCGCCCAACCCTTCTGCTACTTTTAGGCGTGTATTAATCTCTTCCACCGGCATCTGAAAGACCAGCACCCCTAACATTTCGTCTCCATCAAAAATAGGTGAAGCAATGAACGCCGCCGCCGCATTGTACGAGGGCACATAAGGATCAAAGTCATTCACAAACGTTTGATCTTTAGAGTGGGCGTTAGCAGCCTTTTTCACTACTTCGGCAATACCGGAGTTTTGATGTGCACCGGAATATAGGTTGGTGGCATAATCTATTTCCTTAAAGACGGAATAAACTACATCACCGGTTTCCTGGTTCACCAGAAAGATATCGTAATAGCCAAATTTTTCCAGGTAACTGTGCATGGCCGGGTGATACCAGAAATGTGCTTTGGTATAGGTGGAACCGTCATCCGCATCATTAAGCTGAGACTTGCTGCCCAACGGATGTTTGTTATCCGCCATATATAAATACTGAGCAATAATGCCCGCCTCTGAATTTGGCACTAACTGAGCCGATGAAATGCTCTCGCCTGTTTCTTGCTTAAATTTACTGCCAAATGGACCATCATAAAAACGCCTCACATCCTGCTTGTATTGCTCCAGGGTATTTTTCCCAACCCCTAAATCACCGGGTAAATCGTCAAAACCCTCTTTTATTTCCCGCATCATTTCGATGGTCATCTGGTTTTCCGAAAGTGTGATGACCTGATTTTCAATCTGTTTAAAATAGTTTTCAATTTCATTTTTCTTAACGGTTTTAAGGGACTGGAGCTGGTCGAAGCCTTTTGACTGCAATGCATCGGCCGCACCATTGAGTGCATACAGACCGATACCAATCAGTGGCACCAGACCCGCAAACAGCATGGCAATGATCAGCATCCATTTCATTTCAATATTTTTAAACATCACATTCTCCAATGCTTGTTCCCATGTTAAATACTACATAGTCATTCATAAAAATCGTTTCATTCAATTACGGGCTCGCTTGGGGCATGCTGAATGCCGCCGATGATGGAAAGTTCATCGATGGAAAGAACATGCTCGATATCCA
>Ga0105348_1002677_pt1 | contig 10436 bp, 10 predicted proteins | sample EN8Hudsemesocosm_2_FD_83504 | JGI IMG/M metagenome (GOLD analysis project Ga0105348, IMG submission 83504) | Methane-oxidizing microbial communities from mesocosms in the Hudson Canyon - EN8C Hudson Canyon | ecosystem: Environmental > Aquatic > Marine > Cold seeps | place: Hudson Canyon...
CTTAGTAGAACGTAGCGGCGGTCTATCGACAGGGGTTGCGCGGTTTAACGGGACGGGGGTTTACGAAACGAATGCCTACGAAACGAAGGGTTACGTAGCTATGCTTGACGTGCTCTTGTCTTCTCGCGGTAAACACAAAATATAACGACCCGGAAACTGAAAGAATAAATCGACCTTCTCTGCCCGAGCAGAAGCCACTCAGTTGGCTATAAGGGCCGCCGGTGAATAATCCTCACCGGCGGCAATCAAAGCCCACTGGCGCACATGGGGCGGATTTGAATCTAACCAACGTGCCTGCCCACCTTCGATCACTAAAATTTCTTCCCACTTTGCGCCCACCGACCCCAGACCTGCGTGAGGTTCAACCAACCAAAGACCGTCATGGGCCGAGTGATCTGAACTTTTGAGGCCGTTCCAAAGAGGGCTCCTGCGTCCTAAACCACTCATGGCCAAACTGTCTTTGAACTTAAACCAAATGAGCGAGATGGCGTCGAAGCCCTGTAGGCGCAATTGAATGGGAAGCTTGGGGGTTTTGATGGCGCGGTGCCCCAAAACCTCACCAGTGTGTTTTTGGTGTACGGGTTCGTATTGCTCAGCCAGCATATTTTCCTGCACCTGATCGGCAACGGCTTTAAAACTCAAACCACAATTAATGGCTTCTGGCACCGACTCTCGATATTGGGCCAAATGCTTCATCATTTCTCGATGCTCGTCGCTTTTACCAAAACAGAAGCTAAAGGATGTATCAACCAGATAACCCGAAAACAAAGGCGCTGCATCAAGAATGACACTCATGCCCGGCTCAAGAGCTTTTCGTTTGGGGAAAAAATGCCCTACCGTCCAATCACCGGGCAGTGCACTGCGCTCGCCAAACAGTGCAACCGGTAGATGGAAAAAGGAGTCAGCACCCGCTGCCCGATAGCGTTTGACGAGCTCGTGAGCGACCTCCTTTTCCGTCTCCCCGCCTTTCAGTTCAGCCGCCATAGCTTGCAGAATTGAAAATGAGGTTCTTTGACACTCGCGAAAATGGTCTAGCTGGCTTGCTGAAAAATTGTGTGTTTTTATCAACATAGTTAAACCATAGGGCAAGGTAATTGAGGCTGACTTTCGGTGGCATTGGCATTGGCATTGGCATTGGCTTTGGCTTTGGCTTTAGGCATCGCTATCGCATCAAGCATCAGTGCGTGGATTTCCTTGAAGTGGCTAACACCAAAATAAGTGCCGTTAGTGCCGGTAATCCTTGCGTGAATAGAATACTTGTCTTTGCCGTAATGCCTCCAAATATCCCCGCAACGACGACACAGCATAAAAAGAATATTTTGACGTCGACCCGATTCGCTAACAGTCCCCAGAATAGACCTGCCGCGAGAAAACCATTGTAGAGCCCCTGGTTCATCGCAAGAACCGAAGACGACGCTGCTATCTCTGGTGTCATTGAAAATATCTTTTGCCCTATTGGATGATTCCAAAAAAACATCTCCAATATTTAAATGCCTATGTGACTTATTGCCACCAACAGGGTAAAAATATTTGCCAATAATTGCATGGGTTAGTACTCCTATATTTTGGGGGGGACGTTCAGTTATACGGCTACTTTGAATTCACCTACTTTAGATTCATCTAACACTGACGTCATCTAATCTTATTGTGATTGCAGGTAAGGCTTTAGCGGCGTAGGCGCGCCAGCCTCAGCGCTGGCGCTCCTCCGTGCCACCCCGTTTATCAGGGGTGCCTAAATAACTTTAGCGCTTAAAGCTTAACAATAAGCTTACCTTTGTTCTCACCGGTGAAGAACATATTCAAACCCTCAATGGCCGACTCCAAGCCTTCTAAAATGTGCGAACGGTGTTTTATTTGGCCAGCCATCACATAGGGGGTTAGCTTGCCAATCAGTTCCGGTACCTGGTGGTAGTGATCGGGCATGGTGAAACCCTGAATGGTTAAACGGCGTTTGAGTACACTGACCCAACTTGGTCCTGGTGAAGGCACTTCTTTGGCGTAGTCGGCGATTAATCCACAGACCATGACACGCCCATGGGCGTTCATGCGATCCACGATCAGGCTTTGAATGGGGCCGGCGGTATTTTCAAAAAACAGGTCGATGCCATCGGGGGCCGCTACTGCAAGTTGGCCGTCTAGGTCGTCAGACTTGTAGTTAATGGCGGCGTCAAAGCCTAGGGTATTCACAATCCAGTCGGCTTTCTCATCGTTACCCACCACACCTATCACGCGCAGGCCGTCGGCTTTTGCCAGCTGCCCAACGATCGAGCCGACAGAACCCGCGGCCCCCGTCACAATAATCGTCTCGCCTTTCTTCGGCTGGCCGACGTTAAAGTAACCCTGCGATGCGGTGATGCCCGGCAGCGCAAAGATCGACAGAACGGCTTCGTCTGGCAAGGGCGCATCGGCTTTGTTTAGGCCTTGGCCTTCGGATAGAAAATATTGCTGCCAACCCATCATACCCATGACGCGGTCACCCACTTTAAAGTCTGGGTGGTTGCTCTCAACCACTTCACCTATGCCGGAGCTGCGCATCACCTCGCCCAACTCAACCGGTGGGATGTAGCTGTTGGTGTCCGGGCTCATCCAGCCAAACATGGCAGGGTCTAGGGACATGTGATTTTGTTTTACCAGCAGTTGGCCTGGCCCTGCTTTTGGGATTTCCTTTTCTACTATGTCAAAGAGCGCCTTGGTGATGGGGCCGCCTGAGGGACGTTTAACAAGGTTGATGGCTGTGAAGGTGGTCATTGGCAGTATCCGTTTGTCTATTGGGCCCAAAGGCTATTACAGGTGTTTAGATCAGGTTTGAAGCATGCCATCTATATTTGTGGGTAAATAGCGCCTATATTGCTATTCTTTGTTGTCTTTATGACAATTATTCTGATGAAGACTGCATTTTGAGCAGACTTGGATATGTGCACAGTGAGGGCAGCTTGGATCAATTAAAGGCGTTGAAATACTTTGTGAAGGTGGTGGAGTTTGGCAACTTCACTAAAGCGGCTCACTTTTTTAAGGTGCCAGCGTCTTCTGTTTCCCGACGTGTCTCTGATTTAGAAAACAGCCTGGGTACCATTCTCTTAAAACGCTCGACCCGTGTGGTAAAACTTACCGAGATTGGCCAAGAGTATTACCAGCAGGTGAGTGGTGTGTTGGCACAGTTAGAGCAGAGCAACGAGGCGGTTCGCGCCTACCAAACTCAACCCATGGGCAAACTCAATATCAGCGCCATGGCGGGTTTTGGCGAGCGTATTTTATTGCCCCTGTTGGACGAGTTCAGTGAGTTATACCCAGAGGTGGTGCTGGATGTTCACCTAAGTGATGAGCTCTCGGCCATTGGCCGCGATGACGTTGATATTGCGATTCGGGGTGGTTATGCGCCTAACGAGCGGGTGGTGGCGATTAAACTGATGGAGAACCAGTTTATTCCAGCGGCTTCCGCCGCCTACCTCGAGCAATTTGGCAATCCCAAACAACCTCTGGAACTCAGTGCTCACAAGGGGCTTTATTATCGAACCCCGAATGGCCCCACCCCCTGGATTTGCGAGCTACAGGGGCAGTGGCAAGATGTATCGCCGCCTGTGGCTGCCACCAGTAACAACGGCGCTTGGTTGATCGCAAAAGCGATGCGGGGGCAGGGCATTGTGATGTTGCCTCGCTGGGTATTAAAACCGTATCTCGAGCGGGGTGAGTTGATTGAGTTAAACCTTGAACCCGTGGTGAGCACCACTCTAGATCCAAACTTTGGCATTTTTCTGTTGTATCAAAAACAGCGCTACCATGTGCCGAAGGTAAAAGCGGCGGTGGATTTTTTGGTGGCCCGTGTGCGCGAATGCTGACTGAACTCTCTGGAAATTCATTGTTTTTTAGTGAGACGAATAATTAAAAGTTGTATTTGTCCTGCGGCCTGTTTCTCGTTTGTTCTCGAATTCTTGCCTCTGTGCCCTAGGCATTATTAATCGCGCTGCGTTTGAGCCGGCGTGATCGCACACCCATGACCACGTGTGTGGCCAACACGCCAGGCAAGCTCACTCCTAAACCCAGATGAAACCAGCTGACCCACTGGCGAATGTCTTCATTGCTGAGGTAGTAGAGGCCATAAGCGCCAATCATCTGCAGCCCAATCAGCGTAGCTAGAGCAATGCCTATGTTACGTGAGCGTTTGGTTTTCCAGCTGGCCGGCAGGTGCGCGGCGAGCATGGCGCCAAACGACATGATCATTAAAAAAGCGCAGGCGCCGTGCAGTTGTAATAGGGGGAATTGCAGCGGGTGTTTTTCTGGCCCGAAGTCGCCTTCCACCGTGACCCAGTTGAGCATAATAAAAAAGGCGATGCCCGAGCACCAGCTGAGTGCGGTAACGCTATAAAGGCTGCGGCGAAACAGGGGCGGAAGTTTGACGGAAATGGTGGCCATAAATAAAAAGTCGGTGCGGGTGAATTAAGCCTTGTCTGCTTGGCTAGGGTTTGGGGTTATCTGGTGCTGGGTATTAACTGCCCATGTTGATCGATGCGCAGCAGTTGCCCGCCCAGCTGCGAAATCAGTTGATCGGCTTCTGGGTGCAGTAGCGCAACTTTAGTCAGCGCATCGGCGAGCATACAGTTATCGGCAAACACCGAAACACTCTGCTGCAGCGCCAAAGGCTGACGCGTATGAGGCGCGATGATAGCACTAGGCCTTTCTGTTGAGGAGGTTGTGTCGTTGGTTTGTTCAGCCTGAGTTGCAGTGCTTGCCTCGGTAAAATACCCGGCGCTGCTGGCCAGAGCGCAGTTTTGCATGGTGTGGCTCAACAGTTGTTGCGGGTCAGCTGGGTGGCGCAGGCTGACATCCATGCCCTGCCAGTGGTTACTGCGCAAATCGCCGCCGGCGTTGATGGTAATTTGCAGCTTGTTGTCTGCGCCCAATTGTTTTTTCGCGCTGGCCTCGGCGGCGGCCATGGCTTGGTCAACGGCGTAACCCTTGGCGATGCCCCCCAAATCAAGTTGCAGGGGGCGTTTGAAAAACACCCAGTGGCGGCCGGAGCTCTCGGTCAGCTCAATGTCTTGCCAGCTGCCGCGCACGGGGCGCTGCTGTTCTGTTTTTGTGCGGTGCTCGGGCAGCAGGCCTTGGGCGATCAGTTGTGGGGCGACGGTAATGTCAAAGTGGCCGTCGCTGAGCCGGCTTAAGGTTAAGGCTTGGCGCAATACGTCGGCCAGTTCGGGCGCCAATGGCAGAGGCGCTATATGCGCACTGGCGTTGATGCGCGAGAGTTTGCTGCGCGGGTCGTGGAAACTCATCAGCGATTGCACCTGCTCAATGGTCCGATAGGCCGCTTGGCTGATGGCTATTAACGCTTTGTCGGATGCCGCTGTTTGCGGGTCACACAGGTGCACTTCAACATAGGTGCCCAGCAGCGTTTGGCAGCGGCTTAATTGGCCTGGCGTTGCTGAGTTTTTGTCGTCGAGCTTAGGTTGTCGCCAGCTGGCCACCCAATGTTTGAGCCACTGCATAGTTTTCTCTCTCTTAATCTACCGAGCTTAGGCTTGCTGCACTTAAATCTGAGCACTTACAGATGGCGCAAGACTTGATCCCAAGTTTGCGTTAAGCGGTTAATGCCGTCGGTAATGTGCCTGCAAGACAAGGTTGCGCCGGAAATGTTTTTAATCTGTTTGTCGAGTTTAAGGTGTTGGCTGTGATCGCGTCCATGAAATTGGGCGCGCCATTTAGGATTGTTTACCTCAAAGCCATAGGTCTCGCGGTAGGTCAGGATTTCCATGCCCATGACTTTGCCGTGCATATCCAGTGCAAAGGCCATGTCGATGTTTTCGTGTTTGCCAATGATCTGATCGATGATAAACCAACCGCTATTGTCGGTTTTCCAAATGTTCATTTTGGGGTTGCGCACCCGAATACCACAGGCGGCTTTAATGGATTGGGTTTGTTCTTTGCTAAGCGTTAAGGCAACCGCTTGCATCGGGGTGTCGGCCCACAACAGTTGGCGGGCCTGCTCGACTGAGAGGTAGGTCTTGGCGTAGGTTTTACTGATGGGGATCAGTAGGCCGGCGGCTAGTAGTGAGAGCCCCTTGGCAAAAGCGCGTCTGTTCATGGTGGTGTCCGCTCATCATTCGTCGGTTTGTTTACTTTGGATTTGTTGTTTCTAAAACACCGCTTAAAAAAACACTATTTTAGAAACAACAACTGCGCCTAGGGCGCAGCAGTTGGTACTGCGGATGACTCAGTGGTGTTATCCACAGGTGTGCCATGCAGTGTATCTTTCTGGTTGCGAAAGATAATGGGCGTCAGTCGGGTCGAGTTACATCTCGTAACCGAAGCTCAGACCCACGTGCATTTTTTCATGCTCGTCCCAGTTGCGATCGCTGCGCACATCGGCGTGTACAGAGCCGCCACCGGCTACCTGCCAGAGTACACCGGCGGTTGCCCACCACTTCTGCTCGGCGTAGTGAATGCTTGGGCCAAGGTAGGCGCCGTACTGGTGCTTGGAGCCTTTTTTCCAGTCGCTCAGGTCAAACTGCGAAGGGCTCAGGTTAGGGTCGTCGTACTCGCCGTTTACTTCTGGGCTTAGGTAGTCAGACTGGTGACGGAATTCCAAACCTACGAACCATTTAGGCGCTACGCGGTAAGAGACGGCGGCAGAGATATCAAACGCCAGTTCTTCTTCCAGTACGTTTTCAGGTTTCTCGCCGGACTTGCGACGTTCGAACTCGGTCTTGATGTTCAAAACCGTGGTCAAGGTGTCGTCCATGAAGTTCTTCTGCATCAGGGTGGTGAAGGTGAAGGAGTCCTGATCAATGTCGGCACCGTCGAGACGGTACTTGTCACGCTTCTCGTAACCGACCACAAAAGAAAGACCCATCACGTCTTTGTATGGGCTTAATACGTTGTACTTGGCCGAGATCTCGTAGCCAGCGTACTGGAAGTCGTCGAACTTACCGTCGCCGTTTTCGCCACCTTCACACACAGGGCCAGGGGCGCTGTCACAGTCGCGGTCGCCAATGTCGTAGTCGTGTTGGAACAACAGGGCTTCGCCAGCAATGGTCAGGCGGTCAGTGATGCCGTATTCCAACTCAGGGCGGATGTCGTGGAAGGTGTAGCTGCCGGCATTCTTGTCGAGACGAATGGTATCGGCCAGTTTGAATTCGTAGCTGCCCTCTGGGCGAGTGTCTGTGCCCTTGGCGTAAACCCAAAGGTTTTCCCCGGCGTGAGCAGTAGAGGCCAGTATCGTCGAGAGAGTGGCGGCGGCAACAGCGGTGCCGAGTAGTGTGCGAGCTAGCATGGTCTATCCCCAGATGTATTTTTATGTGCGCTTTATGTTCTTTACTCACCGAGCCCCCAAGCTCAGGTGGCGGTTAACCGCGGCGGGAATTGTATTCTTAATGGTAATCGTTATCAATACCTGTCGTATTTGTGTTTATGTCTATATAATGCGCTCAGAATTTAACCGATGGCTGTTGGCAGGGTGTGGTGGTGAGGTATTTGATAAGGGCGCAGATAACGTGGGCTCTACTATTTGTAAGTGCTTGCCAACCGGCTTGGGGCGGCAGCTTGCAGGTATTTGGAAGCCATGAGCTAGAGGAGGTGTTGGTTGTCGCCCGCAGCCAAACAAGTCGCCAAGCGCTCGCCTACAGCGCCTACCAGCTAGACGGTGAAGCTCTGAAACAAAAAATGCCGCGCAACCTGCCCGAGGCTCTGGCCGACCTACCGGGTGTGTTAGTGCAGAAAACCGCTAATGGTCAGGGGTCGCCATTTTTACGCGGTTTTACCGGTTACCGTACCCTCGCCCTTATTGATGGGGTGCGCTACAACAATTCGGTATACCGCGACGGTCCCAACGAGTATTTCTCGCTCATAGACGCCAGCAGTCTCGATAACATTGAGCTGCTCAGTGGCCCCGCCTCAACACTCTATGGCAGTGATGCCATAGGCGGCACCCTGAGTTTGCAAAGCCAGCGTGTCGATTTTGAAGCAGAGGCCGCCGGTGAATGGTTTGCGCGGGGGCGCCAACATTTTCGCACCGCCAGCGCTGAAAACAGCCTTAGCTCCCGAACGCAATTACAGTTGGGCGCGGGTCAGCTCTGGGGACTGCAGCTAGGCTACAGCCGTAAACACTTTGGTGATGTCGAAGCCGCAGAGATAGGCACCCAACCGCACACGGGTTATGACGAGCGCGCCTATGATGCGCGGCTGGATATCAGCCTTGATCAACACTGGATACTCACGGCCTTGCACCAAAGTTTGATGCAGGATGATGTGTGGCGCACTCACTCGACGACTTATGCAGTGCCCTTTGCCGGCAGTGAGTCAGGCAGCGACCTGCGGCGTTTAAAAGACCAAGAGCGCAGCCTCAGTTATGTAAAACTGGCGGGGGTGGATTTAAACAACCCTTGGGCAGAGCACGCGACCCTGACGGCGTCTTATCAGCAGTGGGGTGAGCAGGGCGACAGAATTAAAAGCTCTGGTGAGCGTATTCTTGACAACTTTGATTCGCGCATGTGGGGGCTGGACCTGCAGTTGGGGCGAGAGTGGGTTGTGGGTGATGCACACTCTGTGCAGCTCAGTTATGGCGCTGATCTTTACCGCGATAATGTTGACTCTGCTCGCACCGATTACAACGCCGATGGCTCAGTGGATGAGGTTCGCATTCAAGGGGCCATTGGTGACGACTCGCGCTTTGATCAATGGGGTGTTTACCTGCAAGCCGAGTTGCCCTTGGGCCAACATGTTCTGCTGACAGCGGGCTCGCGCTACAACCAAGTCAGTGCCAGTATTGGCGCCTTTGAAAATCCGGATAGCGGTTTGCCAGCGTCCTTCAGTGACCACTGGAGCAGCCAGGTGAATTCCCTGCGTGCCAGTTTTGTTGTGTCTGCGGATCAGCGTGTGTGGGCTGGGGTGAGCGAGTCATTTCGTGCGCCCAACATTGCCGACCTCAGCCGTTTTGGCAAGAGTCGTTCGAGTGAAACCGAGGTGGCGGCAACCAGTCTTACCCCAGAAACCTTCCTCACCTATGAGTTGGGATACAAGCAACAGGGCGAGCAGCTTGATCTCGCGGCCACCGTCTACCACACGCGCATTAAAGACTTTATTGCCAGCACACCGACCGGCCGCACAGTGGATGGCCTGACCGAGGTCAGTAAACAAAACGCTGGCCGCGGTTTTGTGCGGGGCATTGAATTGGACGCCAGCTATTGGCTCAGTGAGCAGTGGCGCTTGGCGGCCAACTTAACTTGGCTGGAGGGCGAGCTCAGTGCTTACCTGGAAACAGACGGCTTATCACTGACGGACGCGACGCTGACCACAGAACCCATGAGTCGTATCATGCCCATGACCAGCAGTGTGCAACTGCAGTGGCGGGACGGTGATCGCTGGGCGCAGTTGGATGTGCGAGCAGTGGCCAAGGCGGATCAATTAAGCAGTGGTGACAAGAGTGATAACCAGCGCATTCCACCGGATGGTACGCCTGGTTATGTGCTGGTGAACCTCAGCGTCGGGCAACAATTATCAAAAACGTTGCGGTTTGATCTGGCGCTGAACAATGTTTTTGATGAGGCCTACCGCAGCCACGGTTCCGGTAGCAATGAGCCGAGCCGTGGTGTGGTGTTGGGGGTGGAGGTTGGTTTTTAGGTTGGGTGGGTTGCCTTAGCCCTTTTGATTTATCGAGTCGGTACCTCTCAGTTCAGGGCGGGTATTGGGTGCAGCCTGATGTTGGGCTTTTGTACTTTATTAAAACGCATCATCCTCACTGTAGACACTCACCATAAGTTCATCGCCCGACCTTTCCGATACCAACAAAACCATGGATTTACAGCATACCTGGCAGTCTTCAATATAGCGCTGATCCAGATCGGCTGAATCAATTAGCAGGTCAATAGTCTCGCCGCAGTAAGGGCAGCCGATGGTCATTTCAGTTAATTGATTCAAGTGATACTCCTGCATTTGCCAAAGCTCTCTAGAGCAAAACCCATGAGACTCAAGGGCGGCGCCCTTTGATCGTTAATGTCGGTGCATCTGCCTAGTCTGGCGGTGATGATATGTCACAGTCCATATAATACTAATCGTCGCTTCCTAAGTGAAAATGCAGATAGGCTACGTCCTGCTTGCCCGGGCCGTTGCTCCAAATTTTATAGTCGCGAATTGCTAGGCGGTTGATGCAGGTGACCATACAGGCAAACAGGTCGACGATATGCTCGCCCTCATAAGCGCTGAGTTCGCCAATATTTTTGATGTCGCGTTTGGGTACAAACATATAGTGAATCTTGTGGCGCGGGTGTTTGAAAACAAGGGTCTTGTCAGTTTCCAATACGATACGGGGGATCAAGTGCGGGCATTTTTGCACCAACACCGAGGCCAATAGACCGGCAAGCTGGCTGCGACTGAAAGCACTATCAGTAGGTGTGCGGCTGAGTTTACAGGTGAGCAGTGGTCGTGGCCTTGTGTCGCAAAATAAC
>Ga0105348_1002678_pt1 | contig 10430 bp, 11 predicted proteins | sample EN8Hudsemesocosm_2_FD_83504 | JGI IMG/M metagenome (GOLD analysis project Ga0105348, IMG submission 83504) | Methane-oxidizing microbial communities from mesocosms in the Hudson Canyon - EN8C Hudson Canyon | ecosystem: Environmental > Aquatic > Marine > Cold seeps | place: Hudson Canyon...
GCTAGAATGATATTTTATTGCCCGACCAAACGAGACTGGCACACTATCTTTCAGACAGAGACAGTTAGTAGAAAATTGAGGTCAATTTATTCAGAATAATTGAGTTGGATAATTAAAATAGTCTACGGATGGTCTCAATATGGTCTACAGACCAGATACAAAAAACCCGACATCAAAGTATCGGGCTTTAAGTTACTGAATTAACAGTGAATAATTGGTAGGACCAGGCGAATTCGAATCGCCGACCCCTACCATGTCAAGGTAGTGCTCTAACCAACTGAGCTATGGTCCTATTATTCAAAGCGAAGCAAGGAAGGCTTTGCAAGAAGGCGCGTAATTTATCAAACAATTCAGCGCCTTGCAATCGTTTTATCGACTTAATAGATCGTCTTAGACTTTATAAAAGTCACGATACCATTTTACGAAGTTGGCTACACCCTCTTCTATTGAGGTACTCGGCTTATAATCGACATCTTTTATCAGTGCGTCTACGTCTGCATAGGTTGCAGGCACATCACCTGGTTGCAGTGGCAATAAATTCATTTCTGCTTTTTTACCAACACATTCTTCGATGATTTCAATATAGCGCATTAGCTCGCACGGTTTATTACTACCGATATTATAGATTTTATACGGAGCTTTACTTGTAGCTGAGTCAGGGTTTGTACCTGTCCATTCCGGGTTTGGTTGAGCTATGTTATCAAGCGTACGAATGACCCCTTCAACAATATCGTCAATATAGGTGAAATCTCGCTTGTGTTTACCATAGTTAAACACATCGATTGGCTTGCCTTCGATGATATTTTTGGTAAACATAAACAGAGCCATATCTGGACGACCCCAAGGCCCATACACGGTAAAGAAACGTAAACCTGTCGTTGGTAAATCAAATAAATGACTATAGGTATGCGCCATCAATTCGTTTGCTTTTTTCGTTGCAGCATAAAGACTTACCGGGTGGTCGACATTGTCATGCACTGAAAATGGCATTGACTCGTTTGCACCGTAAACCGAACTACTTGATGCATAAACCAAGTGCTCAACTTTATTGTGGCGACAACCTTCTAGAATATTCGTAAAACCAACGATATTGGCATCGATATAAGCTTGAGGATTTTCTAGGGAATAGCGCACACCAGCCTGAGCAGCCAAATTTACAACTCGCTGAGGTTGATACTTTTCAAAAGTCTCATCTATTGCAGTCTTGTCTTCTAAGGAGATGCGAACTTCAGTAAAATTCTCATACTTTTTAAGCCTGTCTAAACGAGCTTCTTTTAAAGACGGGTCATAATAGTCATTAACGTTATCAACGCCTATAACCTCATCACCCCGTTCAAGCAATCTGATTGAAAGTGTTGAGCCAATAAAGCCTGCTGTTCCTGTTACTAAAATTCGCACTTACTACTCCATATTTAATAAAATGACGATTAAAAATCTAAACCTGTACTTAGATAAACACCACCAAAATTTACATCAATATCAGTATCACTGATATCTTCTACCTTAATACCCATCTGACGATAACCTAACTCAATAAAAGCAAGGCTAAAACCTTGGCGAAAACGAATCTTACCGTCGTAAATTGAGTTATCTGAATAAGATAATGCACTTAGTTCGGCACCAAAAGACAAGTCGGTTAATGGTAATTCAAATTCAGCGGAGGCATACGCTAATGGTAGTATTTCATCAATATCAGTGGAGCTGGTTTCTGATGTTGTGTCATTCGTTATTTCTAACTGCCCATCAAAAACCTTTATGTCTAGACCCACGTCTACAGAAACCCAGTTATCAAGGATTTCATAGTACAGAATCAAATCGGTATGAGATAAATCAAGGTTTGTTTCTACATTACCTGCAGTGACCCCATCATACCCCGTTGAGATTGACCCTTCTTCAGTCTGGTCGATATCGGCAAACTTAAGTCGTACATTTGGAATTAATGGGACTGGATGTTCTAAAGTAGCAGCAATTTCAAAATTACTGTCATCACCAAAGTCCAAGTCATCTTCCATATCAACCGTAGCACTACCGACCGTAGCATCACCACCCACACCCGCGTACCAATAGGCAACTTCAACGCTTCCGCCAATAAAATCAGCGTGAGCTCCAACACTTGCCATCAAGGTTAAAGGTGCCAATAATTTTGTTACTTTATTCATCTTTGTAATCCTTATTCTTTGAATCAAATTGCTTCAATCTAAAGAGTAGCTTGATTCAGGGATTTTTAAAGTAAACTAGTCGAAAGACATTCCCAGTCGCTTCCCTACTTCTTCATAAGTCTCAATCACACTACCCAAGCCCTGTCTGAAGCGGTCTTTATCCATTTTGTTGCGAGTCTCTTTGTCCCAAATTCGGCAACCATCAGGGCTAAACTCATCCCCTAATACAATGCTCCCTTCAAAAACACCAAATTCCAGTTTGTAGTCAACCAGTAACATTCCCGCATCACTGAACAGCTTTGATAAAATGGTATTTACTTTATAGGTAAGTACTTCCATTTCTTCAAGTTGCGCTTTGGTTGCCCAACCAAACGAGACACAATGAGAAGGATTTATCATCGGGTCATGCAGGTCATCATTCTTTAAAAACAATTCAAAGGTAGGTGGGTTTAATTCTAAACCTTCTTCAACACCTAAACGCTTAACAAGACTGCCCGCAGCAAAATTTCTAACAACACACTCAACGGGTAGCATATTTAAGTTTTTAACCAAACACTCCTGATCGGAGAGCAATGCTTCAAAGTGTGTGGGTACACCTTCTTTTTCAAGAAGCTGCATAATGAATGCATTAAACTTGTTATTCACCATCCCTTTTCGATCTAGCTGCTCAATCCTTTCTCCATCAAATGCTGATGTGTCATCCCGGAATACTAAGACAAATTTATTTGGATCTTCTGTTGTATAAACAGACTTGGCTTTACCAGCATAGAGTTCTTTCTGCTTTTGCATGTAAACAAAGGCTCCTGTTAGGATCATCTTAAATTAAAGAATCGTGAAAATTATGATATATGTTCAAACACAACATTTATTAATTCGTTATGCTTTTCTGCTTCGAATTCAGGGTTTAAAATTTTAACCCGAACCAGAGTTTTACCATCGTCTGTAACTTCGAGCTGTAACGATAAATTCCTCTCTTTGCGTTTTTCTTCATCTGAGGAGCTTAGGTTATACCAAGAACTCATATCATCTTCTTGGATATAGCTTACAAAGTAGGTTTTTTCGCTTCGGTCAAAATCTGAAACGATCACTTCTGCGGATTGAAGTGCTTTTCCAATTTCATTCCATGCACGGTCAAAAGAAAGCAATAATTCCAGATAGCTCTCGCCAGTCTCATCCTGCAATAAGCGAACTCGAGATTCACCACCAATATCATTAGCCAAAAGCGAATAACGGTCATCAAGCGTATCGGATGTAATGAATTGTCCAATGAGTGATAACATCGCCTGTTCAAGTTCTGGCTTGTTTGAGGCGCTCTGCCACTCTGTTGCCGAATCTACGTTTAACGCTCTGATTTGTAACTCAGAGGTATTACGTCGAACACCCTGGTTTAGTTTTGCTTGAAAGGAAATACCGTCAACACTTGCTATCAGGGTATTAAACGGTTTTAAATCTTCGTGCAATGAAGCAACGCCATCAATAGAAGCATAAGGCTTCGTCACAAGAAACCCTTGTGATATTTCTTCGTGAGCAACCTTTAAGCCATACTCACTTAAGAAAAAGTCTAGCAAAGGCCACACTTTTCCTGGAGAAGTATAAAGTCGCAACCAGGTATGGTCATTCACCGTTTCAATTAGAAAGGGCTCGTGATTCAACGCGGCTGTCGCATTCGGTGGTTCCGGCAACTCGAAATTTTCAGGTAGAACCCGAGTATTCTCAATTTCGGGGATTGGATAACGAGGGCGTAGCTTTTCTTTTGAATAAGCATCAGGGACTACTAGTTTATTTCCTGATGAGGCATCGGCATATTCTGTCGAACGATCCTTAATGATTCCGCATGATGCGATATTCAGTAATGATAGTACGAGAATATATCTAATGGTGCGTTGCATAATTAACCTTATGTTGGACCTAAAGCAAATCTCTAGCGTGTAGAATATTATTTACTTGTGCTTGGTATTTTTCATCAAGTATTGTTAAAGGGAGACGAATTCCCTCTTGCATTAAATTCATTTTCCAAAGCGCATATTTTACAGGGATAGGGTTTGATTCGACAAAAAGGCAGTCATGCAAACTCATCAAAGCTTCATTTGCTGCAGAAGCTTCATCAGCCTTTCCTGCTGCCGCCAGTTGACACAAATTACTCATTAATTTCGGTTCAACATTTGCCGTAACAGAAATATTGCCTTGCGCGCCGGCGAGAATAAGTCGATAAGCCGTTGCATCATCGCCGGAGTAAACCGCAATTTTTCCACCCAATGAGTTGATTAGCGATGTTCCACGCGCTATATCACCAGTCGCATCTTTGATACCGCAAATATTAGGTACATCAGCCAAGCGAAGTACAGTCTCATTTAGCATATCTACCGCTGTACGACCCGGGACATTGTAAAGAATTTGATCAATATCAACTGATTCAGCAATTTTCTTATGATGCAGGTATAAACCTTCTTGCGTTGGTTTGTTGTAGTAAGGGGCAACCAGTAAACAGGCATCTGCACCATAAGTTTTAGCGGCTTGAGTTAATTCAATTGCCTCACTTGTTGAGTTAGCACCCGTACCAGCAATGACAGGAATTTTACCGTTAACTTTTGTCACGACACGTTGAATAACCTGACAATGCTCTTCGGGACTTAATGTTGCAGATTCTCCTGTTGTGCCTACGGCAACAATTGCATTGGTTCCATTTTTCAAATGAAACTCAATAATGGCATCTAAACTTTCCCAATCTAAGCTTCCATCAGGGTGCATTGGCGTAACAAGCGCAACGATGCTGCCTGCAATCATATAATTCTCCACACAAAATATATATTTAAACAATCGCGTATTTTAATGCTCTCAGGATGTATAAACAAGTAAACAAACAACGGATAATGCGTTTCAAACAAGTATTTTGCTTGACTCATTGATTTGTCGTAATACTCTAGAGGGTAACGATTCATTTTTACAACAAGGCATCAGACTTAACATGACTAAACAAAACCAGAATAAACCAAACTATTTGGTAATTTCTTCTATCGGAACGGACCAGCCAGGTATCGTGAATGAGCTTGCTAAAATCTGCTCATCAAACAGTTGTAATATTATCGATAGCCGAATGACTGTGTTAGGCGGTGAATTTGCGATCATGATGATGATCTCAGGGTCCTGGGACTCAATTGCAAAACTTGAAAACTCTCTGCCTGCACTTTCAAAAAATCTTAACCTAACAACAACTGTCAAACATACCGGCGAGCGCTGCAACAAACCCACCATCGCTTACTCGGTGAATGTTGTCGCACTTGACAACCCAGGCATCGTTCATGAAATTGCTCAATACTTTTCCAAACAAAGCATCAACATTGACGACTTACAAACTGGAACCTACAGCGCACCGCACACAGGCACACAGATGTTCAACCTCACAATGGTTATAAGAATCCCGTCCAGCACTCACATTGCCAGCCTACGAGAAGAATTTATGGATTTCTGTGATGATTTGAACCTTGATTCAATTATTGAACCTCTACGATAGTATCAACACATTACATTAAGACCGAGATAGAAAAATGATTGAATTAAACAAAGTTATACCTGATTTCTCTGCACAAGCGACGTCTGAAACGACTGTTACCAATGAGTCAATACAGGGTAAAAACGCAGTATTTTATTTTTACCCTAGAGACAGCACCCCAGGATGCACAACTGAAGGCAAAGAATTTCGAGATGCGATAGAGGACTTTAATGAAACAAACACAATCATTTATGGCATCTCAAAGTGCTCCATGAAAAAGCATGAAAACTTTAAAGCAAAGCAGCTTTTTCCTTTTGAACTAATTAGCGACCCAGATGAAGTATTCTGTAAACTTTTTGACGTCATCAAGCTCAAGAAGCTTTATGGAAAAGAGTATATGGGTATCGAACGAAGTACTTTCTTATTCGACAAAAATGGAATACTTAAGCAAGAGTGGCGAAAAGTGAAAGTAAAAGGCCATGTTGCCGAAGTGCTAAAAGCAAGCCAAGCGTTATGATAACTTTCAATAACGCTAATTAGGGTGATGGATATTGTCTGGGCCAGGCGGAAAAGACCGCCTTTACCAAAGTAGCTAATGGAATAGCGAAGAAAACGCCCCACACCCCCCAAACACCACCAAAAAACAATACCGAAATAATAATTACAACAGGGTGAAGGTTCACCACCTCTGAAAACAACAATGGTACCAACACATTACCATCAATAAGCTGTATCACTAAAAAAACCAACATGACGTAATAGAACTCTTCCTGCAAACCAAATTGAAATAAAGCAATCATCATTACGGGAATGGTAACCAATACCGCACCGATATAAGGTATTACAACTGAAAGCCCTACAAGAATTGCTAGAAGCGCGCCGTAATTGAGCCCCATAAATATAAAACCAATATAGGTACAGCCTCCTACAACAACAATTTCAACTACCTTACCTCTAACATAATTAGCAAACTGAACATTCATTTCATCCCAGACACGCGTCATCAAAACACGATTTTTAGGCAATATCCCCGCTATAGAGCTTAATATTTGTTCTTTATCCTTCACAAAAAAGAACACCAAAATAGGCACTACAATGAAATATATCAAGACAGTAATCACTACTGGAAAACTTTCAATGGACTGCGACAGTAACCACTGCCCAAAACTCGCGACCTCAGACGTGACCTTTTGGTAAAGGTCATCCATTTCCTGAATACTTACTAAAGCAGGGTACTGCTCCTGAAGTGCAAAAATATAGGTTTTCAAATTACTAAATATATTTGGGGAGTCCTGCACCAATGAGGATAACTGCCCCCAAACTAAAGGTAATAGCAAAAAGATAAACGCAATAACAATACCAATAAAAATGGTAAACGACAGATAGACCGCAATAGCCTTATTAACCCCCTTCAAACAAAGGTAGGTAACCAGACCCTGCAAAACAAATGCAAGAATAATACTCGCAATAACAGGTGCCATGATGTCGCCCCACAAAACGACAAAAATCAACCCGAACCCCAGCATCAGAAATAGAACAACCGCTTCTTCATCTGAGAAGTATCGATCAATCCACGAGCGAACTACTTTCAACATAAATATTTAGCCTAGAGTATTAAAAATGTACGTTACAAATAAGTTAAGCTTTAACAATATAGTATATAAATGACTCTTGCTCTAAATGTTCACTCTTTAGCTCATGCGCTGTCAGAGATATAAAAGAGGCAAAATCTCTCACTGATGCGGCATCAGTAGCGATAACCTTTAAACACTCACCAGATTTCATCTCATTTAACTGACGCTTTGCCTTTAACAAAGGCATCGGACAACTTTCACCAGAGGCATCAACCAGGTAATCATAATTCATTATTTTAACTTTCCAGAAAAGCGTATTTGGGCTATGGTGTTTACGGGCGCACTATCTTATACAAGCCCCCTACGAATGCAAATATTCAAGCTATTTTAGCCACAAAAGATCCTAAAGATAACCCAACAATTATATGTAACTATGAAGCACCGCATACCAAGAAACACATTAATTTATCTATTTGTAGCTTTGATCTGCACGCATACGTCCGCGAGCAATCAGTACAAGAATAACCCTGACCTACCCACTATAGGCAACACATCATCAACACTTGTATCAATAGAGCAAGAAAGAAAACTAGGGGAAGCATGGCTTCGTTCATTAAGAGGGCAAGTTAATACGTATAACAATACAATTATTGAAGAGTACCTCACACAACTAATTTACTCCTTAGCCCCCTACTCTAATGTTATCGATCGAGATTTTAGCTTAGTTATGGTTGATAGCCCTGCACTGAATGCCTTTGCAGTACCCGGAAGCATTATTGGCGTTAACGCAGGACTTTTTATACACGCCTTCTCAGAGCAGGAGTTTGCTTCAGTACTATCCCATGAACTAGCACATTTAGGCCAACGACATTACGCAAGACAGCTCGAGCAACAGCAAACCTCAACGCCACTCACTTTAGCAGGTATATTAACAAGCATTGTTATCGCAGCAACAACAGGCTCTGATGCAGGCTTAGCAGCCCTAGCAGCAACACAAGCTATTAACGCAGACCAACAATTAAGTTTCTCACGACAAAACGAACAGGAAGCCGATAGACTTGGCATCGTAACACTCTACAACTCTGGGTATAACCCACGTGCAATGCCAACCATGTTTGAAAGAATGTACAAAAAATCACGACTTCAGGGCGACGCCATACCTGAATACTTATCAACCCACCCTCTTTCAGAGTCAAGAATTTCAGACACCAGAAACCGCGCAACCCAATACAAACAAAGAAACTATGCTGACAATATTGAATATCACATAAGCAAAAACATGATTATCAGTGATTACGCGGAATCAGAAAAAACAGCAATCAACTACTTTAATTCAATTATTAAAAAAGGAAATACAACACAAGTAGATGCCGCAAAATTCGGATTAGCTTACGCATCACTCAAGCATAAGCCTAAAAACTCAATCGACATCTTAGATAAGCTAATTGCTCAAACACCTAACCGAATTTCTTTTATTGTGACACACGCCAAAGCTCTCCACTATAACAAGCAAAGTAGCCTTGCAATTAAAACACTAAATACTGCTCTGGAAAGGAACCCTGACAACTACCCAATACTAGACGCTCTCGCCGAAATCTACCTTGAAAGTGACTTAATCCAAGAGTCAGAAAAAACCTTAAAAACCCTTGTAAGAATCCACGAACAAAACCCTAGATTATGGTATGAATTAGCAGAAGCACATGGGCTAGCAGGCAATATAGTTGACCTTCATAGAGCGCGAGCAGAGTACTTCTTTCTCACTAATCATATGGAAAGTGCAATAAAGCAACTTAAGCTTGCCTTGCAAAAAAGCAAAGACAAGCAGCAAAATATCACTTTAATACAAAAACGAATGGATGAATTTTACTGGATAAAAAACAATCCCGTATTTTGATACCTTTTAAGACTTAAAATCCAACATTCTTCGTAGCGGCTTAAGCGCTCTTAAACTTAACTCAGCATCAACATGAACTTCGTTCCCACCGGTTTTAAGCGTTTCATAGATATTCTCAAGACCATTCATCGCCATCCAAGGGCAGTGCGCACAACTACGGCACCCAGCCCCCGACCCTGCCGTTGGAGCCTCTATAAAAGTCTTATTAGGAGATAGCTGCTGCATTTTATAAAAAATGCCATTATCTGTCGCGACGATAAAGGTATCATTTGGCAATGTTTGAGAGGCTTGTATTAATTGCGTAGTTGATCCAACAGCATCCGCCATTTCTACCATACTTTTAGGTGATTCAGGATGCACCAGAATAGCAGCATCCGGATAGACACGTTTAAGCTCAGTAAGCCCCTGCCCTTTGAATTCTTCATGAACAATGCAGGCACCGTCCCACATCACCATCTCAGCCCCTGTTTGAGACTGAATGTAACTACCTAAGTGCTTATCAGGACCCCAAAGGATTTTTTCACCTTTTCGATCAAGATATTCTACGATTTCTAGCGCTATACTTGAGGTAACCACCCAATCTGCCCTAGCCTTGACCGCTGCAGAGGTGTTCGCATACACAACAACCGTATGATCCGGGTATTGATCGCAAAATGCAGAGAACTCATCAATAGGGCAACCAATATCCAATGAACAGGTAGCTTCAAGCGTCGGCATCAGGATGCGTTTTTCCGGGCTCAGAATTTTAGACGTCTCACCCATAAATTTAACACCTGCAACCAGCAGAGTTTCGGCAGAGTGGTTACTACCAAAACGAGCCATCTCCAAGGAGTCAGAAATACAACCACCCGTTTCTTCAGCTAAAGACTGAATAACATGATCAGTATAATAATGAGCAACCAGTACAGCATTTTTCTGCTGTAACAAGTCTTTAATTTTAGCCTTAAGTTCCAGCTGTTTACTAAGACCCATCTCTTGCGGAATAAGCCTATGAGCCAGATGCTCTTGAACTAAAACTCTATCTTCAATATTACTCATTAAGTTGGCGCCTACTTCTCTTCTGAAAAACGCATAATATAAAAGGCAAAAGCACAAAAGGCAAAAATATAAACAGAATAAGTTAGATTTTTTAGGACTTAGCTAGTTACTTCGTCCTAAATAAAGGAGCATGTAATTATAAAGGAGAGTATTTAGAAGGTGTATTTGAAAATGGTGGGTCGTGCGCGATTCGAACGCGCGACCAATTGGTTAAAAGCCAACTGCTCTACCAGCTGAGCTAACGACCCATATCTGTTAAAACCGTGCGACCACAA